>OQVR01001067.1_pt1 | contig 12063 bp, 9 predicted proteins | sample 1691521 | NCBI WGS metagenome assembly OQVR01 (sample SAMN03418256, study PRJEB22391) | human gut metagenome | biome: human-gut; feature: organic feature; material: feces | host: Homo sapiens | place: Tanzania | collected 2013-01
AAAAAAGGCAGCAAAACGCCTGTGAATGTGACTTTTGAACTGCGCAACAATGGTCAAACCAACTTTATCAGCGCAAGTGGCGATGTGTTTTCTGCTGAAGGTGGCTACATCTATTTCTTCCCTAATGGGCAAAAGGTGGTCGACATCGTGAAAATTACCGACGGCAAATTTGAGGAAGTCACCTCATCTGGCACGCTGAGCATTGCAGGCTCTACCGCAGGTGTGGTTTACCCTATCAAAAACGACCCTCAACACTTTATCTATCAAGTGCGCGGCAATGGCTACTACCTTTACAACAAGGAGGATAAAGCCGACTATGTGACTGGCAAATCCAGCACCACAGCCCCAAATCGCAACAGCAGTCTCGGTGGGTGCCTGTTCGAACTTGCAGGACACAAACTCTTTGCCCACGCAAGCGGCTCGAACTACAACGGTGGTTTCACCATCAAAGATATGAGCGCCAACAAGGCTTCAATCCTCACGCTTCCAGTGCTTGGCACAGGAGGCTACTCTGCCAACCCATCGGTGGGAGCATGGCTGAAAGCCGAACCTATCGATGAAAACCACGTTTGGCTCTACGAATACTGCCAAGGCAACGGTTACGCAAAATACCAAATATATGTGGGTGAGCCATACGCGCCACAGCCAAGTGGCGTGACCGACATTGCCACCAGCAAGATAGTGAAAAGCGTGCGCTACTACAACCTTGCCGGCATGGAGAGTGCCACCCCATTCAGCGGTGTGAACATCGCCATAACCACCTATACCGACGGCACCACCACCTCAAGCAAAGTAATCAAATAACAAAAAACGACAACACCATAGTGTAGGGACATGCCTTGGCATGTTTCCAATGCGTTGATACATTGTCGATTGCATCGAAACATGCCAAAGGTTTGCACAAGCAAATGAAAATCACTAATTTTGTAGTTAATTATCAAAACTCTAAAAAAGTGAGCAACAACCCATTCATAAGTTTCAAAGAAAATCACCCAGTGCTGACCAATTTCGTGCTGGTGATGGTCACTCTTGTAGCGTGCCTCTACGCTTGCTACATTTCATTAGACATCTTCACCGACCACGGCAACCAAACCAAGGTGCCCGATGTGAGGTGGAAACTCATCGACCAAGCCATCGATATTCTTGAAGACGCTGGTTTGAACTACACCATCGACTCCATCTACAACGAGGATTACGCTCCTGGCGTGGTCACCGACCAAAGTCCAAATGCTGGTTCGTCGGTGAAGTTCGCACGTCCTATATTGCTGACAATGAACTGCCTCTATCCTCCACAAGTGGAAATTCCTAAGGATATTACCGATATGGCAGGCACCGATGGTGTGACCACGCTCAAAACGCTCGGTTTCCGACATGTGACCACCGACACCGTGCCAAGCGAAATGCAGGGCTTGATTATTGAGGTGAGAGTGAATGGACGCTCCGTGGAAGGTGGCACTAAAGCCGCCCTCAACTCCAAGATTGTGGTTTCGATTGGCGACGGCTCTGTTGATGCCATTGAATTCGACCCTCTGGGCTCACAGCGCGACTCCCTCATCAAGCAGAAGATTAAGAGTGGAGAATTCCAAATCATCACCGACTCGCTCGGCAACACACGTCTTGTTCCACGCTCTAAACGATAATATGGCAGAAGAATTTACCGATATAGAAGATTTTGGCATCAGTTGCCATTCCGAAATCCAGCAAGATTTCAGCGACCCCGATTTCAGCGAAAATGGCACAGACTACTGGGAACACTACCGCTTTGAGGTAGAAAAAGGGCAAGTGCTTTTGCGTATCGACAAATACCTTGTGGAGCGCATCAAGGGCACTTCGAGAAACCGTATTCAAAACGCAGCCGAAGCGCAGTGTATTCGCGTGAACGGCAAGCCCGTGAAGTCGAACTACCGCGTGCACCCCGGCGAAATCATCACCGTGGTGATGGACCGCCCACGCTACGAAAATGAGATTATAGCACAAGACATTCCCATCGACATCGTGTATGAAGACGATGCATTGCTGGTGGTGAACAAGCCTGCCGGCATGTGCGTGCACCCAGGCCACGGCAATTACGATGGCACGCTGGTCAACGCCCTGGCATGGCACTTCAAGGACAATCCCGATTACGATGTGACCGACCCACGAATGGGACTCGTTCACCGCATCGATAAAGACACCTCCGGGCTGCTGGTGGTGGCTAAAACGCCCAACGCCAAGACCTCGCTCGGCAAGCAGTTTTTCAACAAAACCACCAAGCGACAGTATGTGGCTGTGGTGTGGGGCACGATGAAGGAGATGGACGGTACCATTACCGGACATGTGGGACGCAGCCTCCGCGACCGTCTGCAAATGTGCGTGTTCCCCGATGGTGAGCACGGCAAGCACGCCGTCACCCACTACCATACGCTCGAAAACCTCGCGCATGTGGCTGTGGTGCGATGCCAACTCGAAACGGGCCGCACCCACCAGATTCGTGTGCACATGAAGCATATCGGTCACCCGCTTTTCAACGATGCCCGCTACGGCGGCGACAAAGTGCTGCGAGGCAACACATCGAGCCACTACGCGCAGTTCATTCACCACTGCTTTGAGGTGTGTCCACGTCAAGCGCTTCACGCCAAGACGCTCGGTTTCGTGCACCCCGTCACCAATCAGCAAATGGACTTCGACAGCGAAATCCCTGCCGACATGACCGAACTGATTCAGCGTTGGCGCAACTATGCGGAAAGTTTGGCAACCAAATAAAAAAAACATAAGTGTAAGCCCCACAGGGTTTGCACTTTTTGGTTTAAATCCAACTATATCAATCGTTTCCAAATTGACGAAGCGTAACGAAACGCCCAGAAATCAGAAATCTTTTAACATTTCTAACTTAATGTTGTATAAATTAACTACATTTTTGCGCCACTTTTCGTGCCAAAGTGATAATTTTGCAATGATTAAAACCCAAATCGGTCATTAGGTCCCTAATAACCGATTTGGGTTAAAACTGAATTACAACAACAGAAAAAATAAACTATTTGCAACTATGGCAGATTCTGTAAACATTAGAGAATTAAACGACTTGATTGCAAGCAAACGCAATTTCATCGACGCAATCACTCAAGGTATGGACCAAACAATCGTGGGTCAGAAGCACCTTGTGGATTCGCTGTTGATTGCCCTTTTGGCTAATGGTCATATCCTGCTTGAAGGTGTGCCTGGTTTGGCTAAGACACTTGCCATCAAGACCCTCGCATCAATCATCGATGCTAAATATAGCCGTATCCAGTTCACCCCCGACCTTCTCCCTGCCGACGTGGTGGGCACTATGGTGTATAGCGTGCAAAAGGAGAAATTCGAGGTGAAACAAGGTCCGGTGTTCGCCAACTTCGTTTTGGCAGATGAAATCAACCGTGCGCCAGCCAAGGTGCAGAGTGCGCTGCTCGAAGCCATGCAGGAGCGCCAAGTGACCATCGGCGACCGCACCTTCAAACTCGACGACCCATTCTTGGTGATGGCTACCCAAAACCCCATCGAGCAGGAAGGCACCTACCCTCTGCCTGAGGCACAGGTCGACCGTTTCTTGATGAAGGTGGTGATTGGCTACCCCAACAAGGAGGAGGAAAAGCAAATCATACGCATGAACATCGCTCCAACCAAGCAGAATGTTCAGCCTCTCATCACTCCACGCGACATTGTGGAAGTGCGCGACATCGTGAACAAAATCTACATCGACGAGAAAATCGAACGCTACATCGTAGATATCGTGTTTGCCACCCGCTTCCCTTCCGACTACGGATTAAACGAGTTGAAGAGCATCATTTCATTCGGTGCCTCACCTCGTGCAAGCATCAGCATGGCACTCGCTGCACGCGCCTACGCATTCCTGCGTGGCCGTGGCTATGTGATTCCTGAAGATGTGCGCGCCGTGTGCCACGATGTGATGCGTCACCGTATCGGCCTGTCGTACGAAGCCGAGGCCAACAACATCGGCGCCGATGAGGTAATTAGTCAAATCCTCGACAAGGTGGCTGTGCCCTAATCCATAAGGCTATGCCTCCCACATTCATCCAACCATTACAGAAAGGTGCATGATGGACAAGAGTGAATTATTAAAGAAAGTCAGAAAAATAGAAATCAAGGCGAAAGGCCTGTCGCAAAACATTTTCGCTGGAGAATACCACTCCGCCTTCAAGGGGCGTGGTATGACCTTTAGCGAGGTGCGCGAATACCAGTACGGCGACGATGTGCGCGACATCGACTGGAATGTGACCGCACGCCAAAACCACCCCTACATCAAGGTGTATGAGGAGGAGCGCGAACTCACCGTGATGCTGCTCGTGGACGTGTCGGGCAGCAAGGATTTCGGCGCTGTGGGCGAAACAAAGCGCGACATGATGGCTGAAATAGCCGCCACACTCGCTTTCTCCGCCATCGAAAACAACGATAAGGTGGGCGTGATTCTGTTTAGCGACAAAATCGAGAAGTTCATTCCCCCAAAAAAGGGACGAAAGCACATTTTGCTCGTGATTAGCACCCTGCTCGACTTCAAACCCGAAAACAAGGGTACCGATGTGAATTGCGCTCTCGAATTTCTCACCAGCGGTATCAAAAAACGCTGCACATCTTTCCTTGTGAGCGACTTCATCGATGAGGGCGATTACAGCAAGGCTCTTTCCATTGCCAACAATAAGCACGACCTCATTGCCGTGCAGGTGTACGACAAGCGTGAGATGCAACTGCCCGATGTGGGGCTGATGCGTGTTTACGATGCCGAGACCGGTGAGGAGCGATGGATCAACACCAGTTCGAAGAAGGTGCGCGAAACCTATCAGCGGTGGTGGTATCAGCGCCAACTGAAAATGAGCGAAAAACTCCAGCACAGCCGTGTGGATTTAGCGTCGATTGCCACCGATGAAGACTACACGAAAGCACTGCTTGCGCTGTTCAAGCGCAGAGGTGTGGCTCGCTGAACGCCTATTTCCCCAACGCATTTTTTCTGATAGAGATATAGAAAGCAACAACTGATGAACAGTAGATTCATAACATATATATGCCTGGCGTGCTTGCTCATTCCATTCGGAATGAAAGCAAAAAACGAGAATGCGCTCATTTCCAAGGCAGAACTCACCAATCGCCACATCGTGATGGGCGACACCACCAGCATGAGGCTGGAAATTGTGCAGCCCAAGAATGTGGTGGCTATGGCTGGTCTGGAGGTGAAGGACTCGGTCAGCAGCGTGGTGGAACTTGGCGACATCATTGCGTGCGACACCATCGACTTGGGCAACAACCGCATTCAAATCAATGCCACCTACATCGTTCAGGCATTCGATTCGGGCGAATGGCACCTCAACCCTGCCCTTGTGATTGAGCCCGACACCATTCGATGCGACATTCCTTTGGTCATCAAGGTAAGCCCCGTGAAGGTGGACCCGAATGGCGACATCAAGGACTTCGCACCAGTTTTCGAACCCATACGCAAACTGCTCGACTATGTGCCCAACTGGGTGGTGAGCCTCTGGTGGGTGTGGGTGCTGATTTTGGCAGCCGCGGCTCTGCTTTTCGCCTACTTCAAATGGTGGCGCAAGGGCAAAAACCCACTGAAGCGAGTGAAGAAGCGACTTCCGCCTTACGAAGAGGCGGTGGAACGCCTGCACATGCTCAAGGGTATGCAACTGTGGCAAAACGGACGCGAAAAGGACTACTACACAGGCTTGACCGACATTCTGCGTGAATACATCGACCGCCGATTCGGCGTAAATGCCGTGGAAATGACTTCAAGCGAGATTATCGACGCGCTGAAGCACAACAGCGAAACCCAACTCGTCAACGACCAGTTGAGCGAAATCCTCGCCGTTGCCGACTTTGTGAAATTCGCCGGGCAGCGTCCTCTCGCCGACGACAACGAACGCTCATTCCAGCGTGCCGTCAACTTTGTGAACGCCACAAAGCCACAGCCTGTGACCGACAATAACAAGACTTCAAAAACCAACAATAAGGAGGGCAAGAAATGATGAACTTAGCACACCCAGGCTACTTATGGCTATTCCTGCTGTTCATACCGCTCATTGCGTGGTATGTATGGAGCCAGCGTAAGGCTAATCCAAGTATGCGCATGTCGTCGATTAGTGCCTTCAAGGGGCTTTCCACCAGTTGGAAGGTGTATGTGAAGCACCTCTCGTTTGTGCTGAAACTTGCAGCCCTTTCGTGCCTGATTATCATCTTGTGCCGCCCACAGACCTACGACAAATGGTCGATGAGCGACACCGAGGGCACCGACATTGTGATGGCTATCGACATTTCTGCCAGTATGCTCTCACGCGACCTTCAGCCCGACCGTCTTGAGGCAGCCAAGAAGGTAGCAAGCGATTTTGTGGCGAAGCGTGAAAGCGACAATATCGGTTTGGTGATTTTTGCTGGCGAAGGTTTCACACTCCTTCCCATGACCACCCATCAGGCCACGCTACTCAACACCATTCACGAAATCAGCATCAATATGCTCGATGCCGACGGCACCGCCATTGGCGACGGTATTGCCACCGCCATCAACCGTATTAAAGACGGCAAGGCGAAGTCGAAAAGCATTATTCTGCTCACCGACGGCACCAACAATTCTGGCGTGGTGGCACCGCTCACCGCTGCCGAGATTGCGCAGAAAGAGGGCATTCGCATCTACACCATCGGTCTTGGCACTCGTGGCACAGCCGAAACGCCATACGCACAAGGCTTCGGCGGCGAATTGCTCTACAAGCCTATGCCTGTGACCATCGACGAGGAATCGCTCAAGAAAGTGGCACAAATGACTGGCGGCAAATATTTCCGTGCCACCGACAACGATGTGCTCACCAGCATATTCAACGAAATTGACAAACTGGAGAAAACGAAAATCGACGTAAAGAACTTCACCAACACTCAAGACAATTACATGCCCTGGGCATGGGCGTTGCTCTTGCTCGTGCTGCTGAATCTCACTATCAGTTACACTGTGCTGCGTCGCATTCCATAATGGTTTTCTTACAGTCAACATTATAATATAATAAAGAAAGATAAAGGTTTTGGCTATGTTTAGTTTTGCTAATCCCGAATATTTATATCTCCTTTTGCTGCTCCCCATAGTGGCTGGCTTGTTTTGGCTCTCTCAACGTGCCAAGGCGAAGAAAATCGCCAAGTTTGGCCGTGCTGGAGTGGTGAAGGGGCTCATGCCTGAGCAGTCGAAATACAAGCCTTGGATTAGGCTGACGGTGGAACTGGTGCTTTTAGCCACCATCGTGGTGATTCTGGCACGCCCTCGTGGTGGCGCACAGGAAACCAACACCACCATGAAGGGCATTGAGGTGATGATTTGCCTCGATGTGTCAAACTCCATGAATGCGGCAAGTGCCGACGACGCTCCCGATGTGAGCCGCCTGCAACGCTCAAAGCAGGTGCTTGAAAAACTCATCGACCGCATCACTGGCAACAAGGTGGGGCTGATTGTGTTTGCTGGCAACGCCTATATGCAGATGCCTATCACTGGCGATGCGCAGAGTGCGAAAATGTATCTCTCCAGCATCAACACCGACATGGTGCCAACCCAAGGCACCGCCATCGGTGCAGCCATCAATATGGCGTGCCAATGCTTTTCGAGCAATCCTCGCACACAAAAAACGATTATCGTCATCACCGATGGCGAGAACTTTGAAGACGATGCCGTGAGCAGTGCAGAAGATGCGCGCAAGAAGGGCATCAGCGTGAATGTGGTGGGTATCGGCTCAGTGAACGGATCGCCTGTGCCTACTGCCGACGGCGAGGTGCTGACCGATGAAAACGGAAGTCCTGCCATTTCAAAACTCAACGAAAAGGGCACGATGGAAATTGCCAAGGGCGGCAAGGGCGTGTATGTGAACGGTGCGGCAAGCGATGCCGTGGATGCGCTCAACGACCAGTTGATGAAACTCTCGAAAACCGACCTCGGCAGTTACAACTATTCACTTGAAAGCGAGTTGTTCCCCATTTTCGCTTGGATTGCGTTTATTCTGCTGATTGCCGAACTGTTTATCCTCGACCGCAAGAATCCAATCTTGAAGCGATTCAACTTCTTCACTAAAAAAGAGCAAAAGAAATGAAACATTCAACTATATATATAGTATTGTCGGTGATGTCGCTCACTTGGCTTTGCGCTTGCTCCAGCCACAACGATGGCAATAAGCCTGCCGAAAGCACTAAAGCGGAGCGCAACTTCATCGTGGAAGGCAACGAGCAATATGCCCAAGGCAATTACACCGAAGCAGAAGCTGCCTACCGCAAAGCCCTGACGGAAAACCCAAATTCCGCCATGGCGCAATTCAACCTTGCCAGCGCTCTGCTGCGTCAAGACCCTAAAATGGGGAAAAACGCCCCTGCGCCAGCGCAACCCCAACAAACCGACACCACCCAGCAAGAGCAAATGAGCGAACAACTGCAACACGCTGTCGAAATTCTGAAAAGCCTTGTGGAAAGCAGCACCGAGCCTGCCGTGGTGAGTGTGGCAGCCTACGATTTGGGCAACATTTCCTACAAGCAGCAAGACTATGGTCAAGCCATTGAATGCTACAAGGAGGCACTTCGCAAAAATCCGAAATACGACGACGCAAGATACAACCTGCGCATGGCTCAACTGAAGCAAAAAGACAAAAACAAGAATCAAAACAAAAATCAAAATCAGAACAAGGACAAGAATAAAGACCAAAATAAGGATAAAAATAAGGATAAAAACAAGGACAAGCAAAATCAAGATAAAAAGGACCAAAATAAGGACCAAGACAAAAATCAAGATAAGCAAAACCAACAACAGCAGCAACAGCAGCAAAAAGGCGGTATGAGCCAACAAAACATGGAGCAAATTTTGCGCACCATGCAGAATCAGGAAAATGCCACCCAACAGCGAGTGAACGCCGCAAGAGCCAAGCAGCAGCAAGGTGAGCGTGCACGCACACGCAACAAGTGGTAATCCCCCCACCGCCACAGCGCGTATCCGCTTTTTATCACACTACTTTTTTTTAGATGATGAAATTATTCAAACATATAATCTACATAGCATTAGCGATTCTGATTTCCGTACCAGCGCTTGCCCAACGACTTGAATATGTGGGCGGTGGCAACATGGGCGGAAATAAGTTTCAACTGGTGTACCAACTTTCCGGCGTGTCGAGCCCCGGCACTTTCAACGCACCGAGCGTTGAAGGCGCTAAAAAACTCTATCAGTCGGGCGCGCAAGCCATCGGTTCAAGTTCAAGCACCACGATAGTGAACGGCAAGGTGATTGAGCACAGCAGCGGCAATGTGTATCGCTACACCGTCACTTTCAAGGCAGAGAAGGAAGGTCGCTTGGCTGTGGGAAAAGCCTCTGTAAATGTAGGCGGCAAGCATATCACAGCAAAAGGTTTTCAAATGAATGTGGGCAAGGGCGAACGCCAACAGCAAACCCCACAATCCATCATGAGCCAACTCGGTGGCAGGGGCGTGAACGCCGAAGACCCTTTCTCGCAAGGCGAGGAAAAGTCGGTCACTGCCAACGACCTGTTCGTGAAAATCGAGATGTCGAAGTCGCGCGTTTACGAGCAGCAAGCCGTGGTGTGCACCGTGAAACTCTACACAAAGTTCCCTATCAAGGAATTTATGCCACTCCAGCAGCCTGAATACACAGGCTTCCTGATTGAAGACATCACACCAAAAATGGCTGGTACGGCACGAGTGGAAAACTATCACGGACAGAACTACTACACCGCCATTCTGCGCAAGAGCATTCTCTATCCTCAAAAGTCGGGCACACTGACCATCAATTCTGGCGAATTTGATGTAATTCCGGTGCAGCGCAGAGTGTATGTGGGGCTCAACAGCGCCATTGCCGTGCCTGTTGATGGCGATAAGTTGCGCATTAAGAGCAACAGCGCATCGGTTCACATCACCCCTCTCCCCTCTCCACGCCCTGCGGGCTTTACCGGTGCTGTGGGTGAGTTCTCTATTAAAGATGCCATCACCCCAGCCAATCTGAAGACTTTCGCCACCGCCAACTACACCGTCACGGTGACCGGTAGCGGCAATATCAAATACATCAAAGCCCCCACCATCGGTTTCCCGAAGGAGTTTGACACTTTCGACCCTCAAAACGACATCAAGACGGCTTCTGAGGGCGACGATGTGAAAGGCAGCATCAAATTCACCTACCAGTTCATTCCACAGCAAGTGGGCAATTTTAGCATCGCCGAAAGCGAGTTTGTGTATTTCAACCCCAACACCGAAAAATACGAAACGCTGAAACTCCCTGCCCACAAACTCACCATAGCCAAAGGCAACGGACAGCCCTCGAATGCAAATGCCGACGGCGAGCGAATGACCGACATTCACCCTGTGCACAGTGGCGACATGAATTTGAGCAAGTCGCACACGCTGCTGCTCGACACCTTCGGCTACTGGCTGCTGATACTCGTGCCGCTTTTCGCATTTGTGGGCATTCTCATCTATTACCGCAAACTGGTGAAGGAGCGCACCAATGTGCAACTCATGCGAGTGAAGCGCGCAAGCAAGGTGGCCCAACGCCGCTTGAAGCAGGCTAAAAAGCACATGCTTGCCAACAACAGCACCGCTTTCTACGCCGAAGTGCTCACCGCTTCGTGGGGCTATCTGAGCGACAAATTAGGTATTCCTGTGTCGGAACTCAGCAAGGAGAACATTGATGCCGAACTGGAGAATTACGGCGTAGATGCCACGCTCCGTGCAAAGATGCTTTCGCTGCTTGAGAAGTGCGAGTTTGCCCAATATGCTCCCGAACTGAGCGGCAACAATATGCACACTGTGTTTGATGAGGCTGCTTCCATTATGGACCAACTGGAAAATGTGAAACGCAAAAAAACTGTTGCAAAATGAAAAAATCGCTCATTCTGCTGATTTCAGCTTTTATATATACGGTGATGGCTACTGCCGCCACCACCGACAATGCCGATAGCGCCTACAACCAAAAGCGCTATCAAGATGCTATCAAAATCTACGAGGCGCAAGCCCAGGAAAGCGGCACCTCGTCGGATTTGTACTATAATTTAGGGTGCGCCCACTATAAGATGCAGAATGTGCCACAAGCCATTCTTTACTTTGAGCGCGCGCTGGTGCTCGATCCCTCGAACGCCGACGCGAGAGCCAATCTGCAATTTGTGCGCGAGAAATCGCAAATCGAAGAATACACCTCCGACAGTTTTTTAACCGACCTTTTCCAGTCGAGTGTGAGTCAGCTGTCGAGCAACACTTGGGCTATTATCTCCGCCATCGTGTTTGTGATGCTGTTGCTTGCCATTGCCGCCTACATATTCATGAACAGCATCCTGTGCCGTAAAATCGGTTTCTTCGGTGCTGGCATATTGCTGGTGGTGTTCATCGCCACTATGGCATTTGCTTTTTATCAGCGTTCGGTGGCAGTAAATCACACCGATGCGATTGTTATGCCACAAACCGCCACCCTCAGCACCGCCCCTCACGCCCCATCGGAAAAAGAGGTGGCTTTCAAACTCAAGGGCGGCACAAAGGTGAGCATCGCCGATTCTGTGGTCACCGCTGGCAAACCTGTGGTGGTTTGGTACAAAGTGGAATCGGCACACCACGAACCTGCGTGGATTAATTCAGTTGACGTTAAAAAAATCTGAGAAACATGCTTGAATACCTGAAGCAACTTGATGCCGAACTGCTCTGCACGCTCAACGGCTGGAACTGCCCCTACGCCGACCAACTGATGTGGCTGGTTTCTGGGAAGTTTTCCTCGGCACTCATCATCATTGTGCTGCTGGCACTCATGGCGCGCCACCGCTCTTGGCGTGGCATTCTCACGTTCGTAATCATGACGGTTCTGGTGGTGCTGCTTGCCGACCGCATTTCGTCGGGCATCATCAAGCCCATAGTGGAGCGATTGCGCCCCACCCACGACCCAGATTTGCAAAACATCGTGCATGTGGTGAACGGCTACCGTGGCGGACTCTACGGCTTCGTTTCGAGCCATGCCGCCAACCTGTTTGGCATAGCCACACTCATCAGCCTTGTGCTGCGAAACCGTGGTTCTTGGCTTGCGATGATGGCATG
>OQVR01001070.1_pt1 | contig 12048 bp, 13 predicted proteins | sample 1691521 | NCBI WGS metagenome assembly OQVR01 (sample SAMN03418256, study PRJEB22391) | human gut metagenome | biome: human-gut; feature: organic feature; material: feces | host: Homo sapiens | place: Tanzania | collected 2013-01
GCAACGATGCATAAATCGAATAAACGACGTTTCCAACCTTCAAGCGAACGGGGCGTGTAAAGTCCCTAAAATCGCATAGAATGTTGCGTAAATCCGCGTTTACAATATCCGTCAATCGTTCCATCGTCTCGCCCCTCTTGCATCGTCAATCATTCGCAAATCAACGCCTGCTCACTTTCTAGCCCGCCGAATCCGTCTTAGTGACCCAACCCCAACGACGATAAGGCGCGGGCAATGGCAACGACTCACAACGAACGCTCACTTGCTCGTTAGCGAAGTCAAAGTACTTCGTGACAATAAATTTGCCCGTGTGACGTACTAATGCCGCATCGCCTCCATTGACGAATGCGCCGACGCTCGCCTTATTGACCGCGCCGCACAATGTGTGCCCGACGTTCGGGGCGATAACGCAGACGAAATTGTCGGGAAGATACGGCGTGAACTTTTCTTTGTTTTCTTCAATCTTGGTATATGCACCGCTGTAAACGATGAGATTCAAAACGTAGCCGCCGAAGTTCGCGCTCCCGACGTGCTGGGCGTCGAGAATATCCGCATCATACAAGCCGCCCTTATCGCCGCTATTGATGATTGTGTAATTGATTTGGGGCATGCCGTTGCCCATCTTCTTCGTAATATCTGCGATGAGATGTCCCCACATTTGCGGGCTCATGAGCAAATCAACGGCATTGCCGCCGTTCTGAACCAGCTTGCGACACATGGCGCAAACGTCGTCATAAGGCGTTGCATCCGCGCCGCCCCATGCCTTCGACTCATACACCTGCGGATTCTTGCCGTCGTCTGCCGCCGCGCCCGTGGTCTCGTCATTGAAGTATTGAACATCAACCGTAACGTCATTCGTCGATGCCGCTGGGCTCGACTTGTATTGCAATGCAAGCGCGTTTTTCTGCAAAAGCATTGAGCAAAGACGCTCGATGCCGCGTTGCACGCGGTCGGCACAACGTCCAGCTTTGATACGCAACAAATCGTTCAACGCGTCGGCATGACTCGGCGTGGCGTTGCCCTGAGCTCGGCACAATTGCTCGAAAAGCACGCGATCGCGGTCACCTGCATCGATGATGTCACTTTCGGCGATGCGGGGCGGCTCGCACACTTCGCTGTAATAGGTCGTCTTGTTTCCGTCGCCATAGCCCTTTTGAAAGAATGCGCCAGACTGCAAATCGCCGTTGTCGAAGTCAAGCATAACTTTCTTGCTATCGAAAACGTCCGTCACGTTGTCGGTCGGAAAATAGCGCGTCTGCAACAATTGCGGGCGCGGGCTCTCCATGAGCAAGGTTTGCCCCTGAGTTACAGTGTCATTGATTAAAATCGTCGTGTGATTTGCCATCTCTCAATCCTCCATGCTTATCCACGAATGAAACGGTCGAAACTCGTTCCGTACACCGCCTTGAAACGTTCAAGATCTTTCGCCGCGTTCTGCGCGGTCTTTTCTTCCTCTGTCGCAACAACACGTGCAACGGGGCGAGAAATAGACGCAAGCCGCGCCGCCAATTTCGCTTTTTTCTCGTCGCTGGGCTCGCATTCCGCTTCGCGCTTTTCCTCCAAAGCCGCTACGCGCGCGCTCAATTCCTCGATGCGCTCGATCACTTGCTCCAGTAAGTCGTCGCTTTTCTCGTCTACGACTTGCTCGACGGTTTCTTCAACCTTTTCATCGACGGTTTCTGGCGACAAATCTTCCGCCTGCGTCTCCTCGATGACTTCCTCTTTCTTCATTTCTTCGGCTTTCATCGTGTCCCCTCCAATGTTTCGGAACTTACTAAAACCATACGCCACCGCGCGCTTCGCCTCGGCGTCTCCCTCAAACTCGACTATCTTGTCCACAAGCCCGAAGGCTTGCGCCTCACTGGCAGTGAACCAGCGATCCTCCGACAAATCCTTTTCTGTGTAGTCTGCATTCTTGCGATGAATCAACGCTAATTGCGACTCGTTCGCATGTTTGCAGCCCTCGTCAACGTCTCCATCCCATCCGTAGGCACTATGCACCATGAAATGCGTTAATGGCGACGCCTCGACGAAGTCGCACGCGCACGCAATGGTAAAAGCCGCGCTCGCCGCATAGCCCCAAACACGCGCATTCACGCGCTTGCCGCACGCTCGCAACTTCTCGGCAATCGCGATGCCTGCATAAATATCCCCACCTGGGGAACAGATATTGAGATTGATTTCTTTATCCGTCGCACATGCCCGAAGATGCTTATCAAGCTCCTCCAGATACAGCGGCGATATGTCGTAATAGATATCAAATGTTTTCAACATTTTCCCCTCTCTTTGCTTTGTGCCCGTATATCATTTGAGCCGCTTCATCTGCATCGATTAAGCCCATCTCAATGGCTATCCGCGCCCCCTCTAGCTCGGCTCGCGGATCAAGACAAAGAGCCGCCGGCGCTTGCCAAACTGACTCAATCGACAATGCGCGCGCAACAAATAACGGATCGTCAAAACCGCCCAATTCGTCCACAACCTCGTATGCGAACACCTCGAAAAGCGGCTTCAAGAATGACTCGATGAAATATGAGCGATACGCCTTGAACGTCCTATTCGCCTCCAAAACGCTCCCTCGCGCGCTCGCATACGTCCCATCGTATGAACACTCCAAAACTTGGCGTGGGATGCCGATTGACGATGCTACGCTCAAATTGTGCGCCTTCATGAACGCGTCGAAATTGTTGTTTGGATGCGTCGATTGTAAGAACTTGACGTCCTCGCCTTCCGCCAAATGTTGGAATTGCCCCGCGCTCATAACCTTCGCCGTTGGGAACAATTGCGATTTGATGCTGTTCGTCCTCGATTGCGTATAAGGCGACAATTGCAAATCCTCTTTGACGGCTTCTTCGTTCAACGGGATCTTCTCGTCCAGATACCCATCGCTCAAAGGCACGGTTTCGTCGCTCGTCGGATTATTCGACGTGAAGAATCCCCACACCGCCGATTGAAAGATTGCCGCCTGCAATTCCGCTTGCGCATAGTTGCGCGTGTTGTGCAACGTCTCAATCACGTTGGCAAGCAACGGAACGCCCCTATATTGGTCTGGGCGCGTCGGCTTGAACAAGTGAATCATAACAGGCAAGCCATCCGAATCATGCGACGGAATGCGCTCGATTTGCTCAGGTGTGACAAGCAACGGTTTGTTGATGTAGTCTTTGACAACCCAATAAGCGACGGGGGAAGCATCGTCGTCCAGCTCTACGCCGTCGATGATTCGATTTCCCGTGTCGGGATTGATGAGCGCGTAAAAGCTCATGCCGTTCTCGGTCGAATCTGGACTAAACATATAGTACGGGCTCATAACTCGATCAGACTCGATGGCGCGCCACGCGAACGCGCCGTTTGGCTGTTGCCGTCGAACGAAGAACACGTCGCCAGACAATAGCCAATTTCGGCACGCCATTTCCTGAATCTGATTGAACGTCAATCTGCATTGCGCATCAAATAGACGCGAAATGCTTCGACGCTTCAAAAGCCGCTTCAACTCGTCCGTCAATGCTCGGTAGAACTCATTGTCGAAAAACTCGCTTGTGTCGCTGACAGCATAGGTTAGCCCTGCGCCGATAATGCCGCCCGTCATGCGGTCTATCGCCGCACTCGCCAACGGACATGTCATATCTAATTGGCGCGCACGACTGACCAGAATTTGACGCGTGGGCAATATGTCTGCCGTCGCGCTATACGATACGCCGTTAAAGCCAGCCAATGTCTGGCTATTGGGTGCGCCACTGCCTGCCGCAAAGCCTATGTTGCTCGCCAATTCAAGCATTATATCCCCCCGAAATACGGATTGACGTTAAACGGATTATTGTAAACGCACACCGATGTTTGGCGTTGTGGTCTCCCCGTCAATATGTTGTCAATCTCTGCAAGCCTCAACCGCGCATCTTTTAGCCATTGCTTCAACTTGTCAATATCCGCTTGCGCCCTCGAAATCGTCCACGTCCCCAAACTATACGACGTGATCTTGCCGTTCATGAGCGCCGTTAATGCGCCGAACGCATCCGCAATCGCTTGCGAAAGGCGGTTGCGCTCCTCGATTAGCATTGTTCGCCGTGTCGTGTATATCGCCTCCGCCATCCTCGCCTCCTAGAACTGTTCGTATTTCAACGCGGAATTGTCCACGGACTTCGGCTCTTTGGGCGCCTCCACCTCGCGTTCTTCGCCATTATACGGCTTTTGCTCTTCTATAACAATTTGTTCTTGCTCTTTTTCTGCTTTTTTACTAACCTTTTTTGCCATATTTCTCCTCCGATAATCTGGATCAAGCCCACGTGGGATGATCTTAGTCAAATAATACTCCGCCGCCGCCATTGCGTAAACGCGACAGTCTAGCGGCTCATTCGGCGTGCTTCCTCGCTGGGGCGCAATCCACTTTCCGCCCACTTTCTTTTCGCTCAATAGCCCCGCAAAATACGTCTTATCATAGCCCCCGCCCGCCCAATAGTGCAAGCACCGATCCCCCGTGATTGTACGCACCTCCATGTCGAATAACGCGTCTTTTCCCGCATTGACGCCCAACACCAGCAAATGCGTTTTGCCCTTCACATTGCCGTTTAACGACACTTTCGACAATTTGCGGATCAATGGGTCTTGTTTGTCTTTCGTGCTCGCAATGCCCTTAATCGCCATCATTCGAGACGAACGCGCAGACATCGTGTAAACCTCGTTCGTTCGATGCCCACCCGAATCGATAAACGACAATGCAATCTTCAATTCGACGCCGTCAACACGCGCATAAGTCTTTGTCGCAAGCATTTCCAGGCAATCGCGAATACCGCCCTGGGATTGCAAGTCGTAAGGCGCAACGAAGTACTCGACGCCCCAATGCTCGCGCCCGTCTTTGCTGAATCCCACCACCTCGACGAATAGGCAGTTGTCGTGCGTGTCGATGCCTGCGCACAAAAAGTCCACCTCGACGGGCAAATCATAAGGCGAATAATCGTCCCTGCATTCCCTCATAAGCGCTGGCAATTCGACCGATAATTCATCACGCGGTTTGTAAATCTCTGCAAGGCGCGTATTCACAAACGATTGATATGATGCTTCCCCCGTCTTTAACGCTTGAATCTCATAATCCCGCAGAGACTTCCACGAATAGAACGAATGACACAACGTCCCAAACACCTCAAACGATCGCCAAATCCGCCCGAAGTTGTCTTTGAACGGCTCGGCGTTCGCCGGGGGCGAATACTCATGATCAAGCCCCTTTATGTCCATCTCCGTGTATACTTGCCCGCACTCTTTGCAAGCAATCGTCGGCTCGCTCGGCTCGCTCCAGTCAATATCCGACCACCGGCACGGCATGAAGGCGCCGCACTTGCACACCGCGCACCACGTCTCGCAAGTGCCTTGTTTGAAATACTTGTTAATCCGCCCATCCTCTAGCGTCGGTGTGCTACACATCACCGTCATTCCACGGAATCGCAATTGACGCTGAAAGGCGAGAGAGATCGGATCACCCTCGCCCAGGATCTCTTTTTGCCATCTGTCGAGCTCGTCCATGAGCAAATATTTAACAGGCGTCGAACAAAGATCGCCCGCGCAACGGCTCGATCCGATCTTCACGTTCGCACCACGCCCGATGCCCAAATCAACCGCATTCATCGAGTGATCGTTATCTTTGCCCTTCGATGATGCCGTCTTGGAATAGTCAAGCCCGCAAACGTCCCTCAAAAACGGTCGAATGCGGTTTTTCGACAGCGCGATGCCACTGGTCTTCGTGTCCATGATGAGCAACGTGTTCGCCCGATCGTACTCGACGATCCATCCAAGCATATTGATGAGCGTTTCCGTTTTACCCGTCTGACTGGGCACTTTGAGCACAACACAAGCCGTCCCCGCCAAATCCCCCATCACCTGATTTGGCAACTCGAAGTATGGCGACTGCTCGAAACTGAACATCGACGCCGTTGTTTTCATGTATCGGTATCTTTGCGCCCACTCGGCTGGATCGCAATAAGGGCGACGGTCAAATATCGGCAACTTGAAATACTCAATCCCCATCGCCTACTTACCCTTGCGCTCCGCGCTCAATCGTGCGCTCTTGTCGTGATACGCCCTGTTGTCCTCCAACGTGTCTTTCGTCGTGTGCACTTTGATTGCAAGTCGATTCTCGCCTAATTCCCTCAACCGGTCGTTTATCTTCGTTTTGATTTTCCCGTACTGCTTCGGCGTCAAGTTTGGAACGATTGCTTGCACATAGTCGGGGAAATGCCCGATAAAATCGACAAAAGGCACAAGAAATTTATCGAACGCGTCCAGCGCATCGACGACGGTACACAAGCCGCCCTGCGCGTTCAAGTTATTAAAGCGTTCCTTTTCCGCGCGCTCCTCGGTCAAGCGCATATCTGCTAGACGCTTGCGATATTCGATTTCCTCGTCGCTGACCACGGCATACGCCGGCGTTTCGACGGGCTCTGCTTTTTTTCTCGCCATTGTCTAATCCTCTGGGATCCCCTACTGCCAAAAGACTGCGCTCGACCTGCAAGCGCTGACTAGGGCGTCCCCCTCTGGTAGTACCTACGAAACGACGCGGTCGCGCGTCAAGCGCTTGGCGTCCCTCTCACACAATCCTGATTGCTTAATATAGACCTTTAGAACTTGCTTTGCGAACTCGTCCCACATGCCGACGGCTTGAAGCTGAAAGGATAGCTTATTGAAGGCGTTGTCCCGATTGCCCTGAATGATTGGATTATTTTCGGTGAATTTATCCAGATAACGAACAATCCGATTCTCTTTTTCGACTTGGTCGCATTCAGAATATGATTTACCGCAATCTCTTGTGATTACTTCTACATCATCGGAAACGCGCTTGCGCGCGGCTTGCGCTTGTCCCTTGGTCTTTGTGGTCTTTGTGGTCGTCGCTTCCGCCTGGGTGTCTTGCTGGGCTTCATCCTCGGCTTTTGCCTCTCGCGTCGCTACAGTCTCTGCCAACTCTTCATCGGTCGCAAGTCTGCATAATGTCCGAAGGCGCCCGCCCACCTGCGTCCGATCTTTGATGATTTCGCCATTTGCCATCATGCGCCGTACAACATCCCATTGGCGCTGGGCGGATTGATAGCGCCTCGATAGAACGTCGAGCCGAACGCTCCGCCCTTCCAGAAACTGGCGAATCTCGCGAATCACCTTAATTTCTTCTGTCTCGACTGGGTCGGCGCCCAAATTTCGGATTTTGATCCGATTCTCAAGAACGCCACAGGCAATAGCCGCTCCGACTTGCAAATCTTCCGCCTCGATGGCGTCCGATCCTCGTAATATGGCATTATGAGCCGCCAACACTGCAAACACCGTCGATCCAAAGGCAATGCGCTCATCCATATCGCCCAATATGTGTTTGTACTTTTCAAGCAAGCAAAACACTTCGAACGCTTCATCGGGCTTGCATCGCAACGGCAAAAGCGTTGGGAACATGCACCGATTTGCGATGGGCTCTAAGATTTCCCATATCGCATCAACGTTCGCAGCACTTCGCCCCGACTGCATAATCATTCGGATTGCTTCCTCGTCGCTCGTCGCCCCCTCGCAAGCCGACGGCAACCAAAACTCCAGAATGCGCCGTGCATCGCCTGCTTTGGCGTCGTCTGCCGTCATGGCGTCTGCCCATGACTTCGTCGTCGCAAGCATGATCGAAGTGTAGCGCGTGGGGACTGGGAAGTCTGGCGCCTCGCGCGTCAATGCCGATGAAATAATCATCTTGTCACCGAAAAGCTCGCGCCGAATTGCGCCCATCTTTGCCGCATAGTCTCGTCGCTTGTCAATGCCTCGCGATATGCCCGCCTCGTCCACAATCTCAAAAAGCGAATCCGGCACATCTTTGGGTTTCCAAACCTTATCAACATCGCAATATTTCGCACCTGCATTCGCAACATAGTGCGATAGCGCCGCATCGGATGCGGGCTTAATCAGTTTCACTCCCAATTGCTTGGCGATGTCCATGAGTGACATAACCATCGTGGTCTTGCCTGCGCCTGCTTTGCCCACAATGACGTTTTGGGACCGTAGTGGGTAGTAGGTCTCGGAATAGACGCGCCCGTAAACATTGCCACGCGATGCAAGTGCAAGGCATGTTAAAGCCGCGCCGACTTGGGCGTCCCCTGCCTTTCCGTCTCGAAGCCCGCCAAAGAGTGTCGCAAGCTCGTTTATCTTCGACCACTCGAACGCTCGCTCGCACTTGTCGGCGATGAGCTCTCGGCGCGTCTTTGGCTTGCCCCACTCGATAGCCCCCTGCCACGTCGTCGCCTTCTCATTGGCGATGCAATCTGGGTCGTATGTCGTGATGCGAAGACGTGCAAGATCCTTGCAAGACGCGTCCACATGTCCGAATTTTTCGGATAACTCGTCTTGAAAACGGCTCCTAAGATAGGCGGTCACGTCTTGTTGCAATGCCTCGACGCCTTCGCGACTTGTTGGCAAGTCTGGATCAACCTTGATGACGGCAAAGACGCCCGCACCAGAACATGAAATGGCACTTAGTAGGCATGATGGATAAAAGGCGAAGGCGTCGCGCACGGCGTCAACGATGCTTGGGTCGATGCCGTCCACGTCGATGACGATGACGCCTTGCGCCTGTGCGTTTTGACTGTTGCGCTCGTTGTGGTCGAACGTCCGTCCGATGGTATAGGCGGGCAATGCGCGCTTCGCCGCGTCGTATCCTTTGCGGTTGCCTGCTTCCAGGTAGGCGCGCGCCTTGATGACCTTATCGTCGTGGGTTTTGATGCGCTCGACGAAGTCTGCAAGCGTGATAATCTCGCTTGCCTTTTTTGATTGGATATTCCTGAAACATGAGCACTTAATCGTATCCATAGCAACCTCCGATTCGCGCTTCTAGCACAACATCGACTCAGTCGTCAAATCCTTTGCGGATTTTCCCGTTTCTGACACGCAATGCGCTACGCGCGATCCAAAAACCACAACAAAAGCCACATGACCACAAAACCACACGCAAAAACCACACGTGATCCACAAGCCAAAAATCGAGAAAAGTAAGCAATATCAACGGTTTGCGAAAAAGATCCACAAAAACCACAAAAACCGCAACTACGTGTGGACACTCGCACTCGCACTCGCATTCGCTCTTATATATATATAATATAATATAAAAATATGGACTATACCCCCCTAAATATCCACATGACCACAAAGAACCACGTGGCCACGTGGTTCTTGTGGTTTTTGCGTGTCGAATGCCCTGCAAAACCGCTCTACAAGCAACTTTGCGCGTTTTTGGTCTTTGTGGTTCTTTTGTGGTTCTTGTGTGGGTCGCTTTGTGGTTTTTGGTCACGTGTGGTTTTTGGCTCTGGTCTGCGCGTCCGATCGTGCTCATGTGGTTTTTGTGGGTCGGTGGTCTTGCCCTCGATGCCAAAGCCGACGATTGCGCGTCCTCTTGCACTTTGTGGACTGATAAAAAGATTTGCCCATTGCCCCACTTCGTGCTATGTTCCTTTTCGTCGCCGCGGTGGCGACCTTTACAGAATGGAGAAAACGATCATGGCTAGAACGTCCGTGAAAGTGCGATTGCGCAACGTCCGAATTGCTTACCCTCGACTGTTCACACCAGATGAAAAAACGGGCAAGCGTTCATGTTTGATTATGATTCCCAAAGATAGCGAAGCGGCGCAAGCCTGGCGCCGTGGCGTGGCTGAAGCATGGCGCGTCGCACAAGATGAGCTATCGAAGGCGTCGTTCCCTGATAACCCATCGCCCGCACTCACGCGAGCTATGCTCGGGATCAAAGTCGCTGGCGAGATTAGTCCGTCCGGTTCGGTCTACCCCGAAGAATACGCAGGGCACATCGTATTCACTGCTTCGTCAAAACACGACATTTCGGCGTGCAACAATCGAGGCAAAGCGCTAAACGCTACCGACGAAGATTCGATTTATAGTGGACAAATCGCCCACGTCGCAATCGAGCTTTTCCCGTTCAAGATTCCAGAAAAGACCGGGATTTCGCGCATTCTGCAAAACGTCTTTATCGTAGGCGGCGGCGAACGCATCGCCCTTGGCAGTGGCTCGCACAATTTGAGCGCCGCCGAAGAATGGGCGGATGAGATTTCCGAATCCTCGTCGTCGTCTTTCGATGATGATGCAGCTTCCTTCCCGTTCTAGGTGCGCATGATGGAACGTCCGATCGTCTACATATCGAACGGCTTGACGGTGCGTGACTTGGGCGGCGTCAAAAAATGGCGTCGCCGCAACTCTAGCGAGCGGATTGAATGGATCGTCGTCCACTACACTGGCATGATAGCGACGCAAGGCGATCCAGACACGGCTGCGCGCGCAATTGCCCGCTCGTCAAGGGCGGCTTCGACGCATTATCTCGTCGGCGATCGCATTGTCCAGCTCTTGCCCGTCAAATACGCCGCCTACCACGTGGGCGCAAAAGACGGGAACAAGCTGATCCCGTGCTATAATGGCAACTCGATCGGCGTCGATTTGTGCGAGTGCAAGCTCGATTGCTCGTCGGGCAGTGTCTCGTGCAATGATTGGTACTTCACGCCGCAAACGCTTGCCAACGGGGCGCGCCTGATTGCGTATCTGGCGCAAGAATACGGCATACCAACCGACCATATCGTGAGACACTACGACGTAACCCACAAGCGATGCCCGCGTCCATTCGTGGGTACTGATATAAACGCCTTTACGGGGCAAACACATGAGAGCGCATGGCGAGAGTTCGTGCGCACGATTGATGCGCTCCGCAATGGCGAGTAACTAACCCTTGGGGCGCGTTACTCATGCTGGGCGCATTGTTCTGCGGCCGACAATTCCGCCGACCGCAGATGCTGAAAACAGCCAACATATCACCCACAGGCGCTCGGCATGAGCGACGCGCCCCTTCGACAATTGAGAGAAAACGATGAAAGAAAAACGCGATTACTACGAAAGCGACGGGATCGAGGTGTTTGATGTGATCGAAGCCTTCGACTTGAACTTCAACCTTGGCAACGTGATTAAATACATTTGCCGCGCCGGTCGAAAGACGTTCGATCCGCTCGGCGACTTGCGAAAGGCGTGCACCTACCTAGAACGCGAAATTGCCCGCCTCGAAGCGGATTCATACGATGAGTAACGACGAAAAGAGAAAAGCATTGATGGATAGTGAGATAGACGGCGTGTGCATTCGATACGGTTTGTCGGATGCCGCCCGCCGTGCAATCAAAAAGATTTGCGAGTTTGACAAGCTGAACTCGACGGCGTGCGAGATTGGACAGCGAAAAGCCGTCGTCCGATTCACGCGCCATATCACGATTGAGCGCTCCGAAGAAAGCGCTTACACGACTTCGACTTGCTCAGCGTATGCTGAGCCCATCTAAACCAAACGGAGAAAACGATGAGAGAAAACGAAACAGACAAAAGCCGCGATTTAATCACTCCAGACGATGAACGCGCCTACGACATAACGCTTCGCGCGTTGCTGAAGATGGATGATGTGTCAAGCGATGCGCAACACTTGCTGGCGCTCGAAATGGTAAAGATAATGACCGATGTCTTAAAAAAGGGGCAAACGCTATTCCAGGCGCTCACTGTGAAAGAGATTGCCGACAAATTGCTTGCATTCAATTGCGTTGCGGCTTTTGAGACGATCTGCGAAGGGCACGCCGACGATCCCGACTTTTGCTCGAAGTCGATGATGGACTTGATCATGATTATCATTCGCCGATACGGCTGGGCTATTTCGTCGCAAACGCTCGATAAACTCTTGGGCAATTGTGATGAATATCAGCAATCCCTGGCGTCGCTGATAGGTCTTGGGATGATCAAATACGCAACGCAAGTCGACGGCAATGCCGCATGCTTCTACTTGCCAGTGATAGGTGGATGCAATGCGAATTAGAGCAAAAAAGCATTCGCGCAACGTATATGTTGGTGCGGATGGAACACGATACACGCGCGAAAGTGGCATAACCGATTGGATGCACAACACAACGTGTGAGAAATAGCGAGATCACGCGCGATGCGATCGATGGTCTGATTGACGACGAAAAGATCGCCGTGGTCAATGGCGAGTTAACGACGATTGGCTATTATTTCCCGAAGGCATAA
>OQVR01001072.1_pt1 | contig 12039 bp, 9 predicted proteins | sample 1691521 | NCBI WGS metagenome assembly OQVR01 (sample SAMN03418256, study PRJEB22391) | human gut metagenome | biome: human-gut; feature: organic feature; material: feces | host: Homo sapiens | place: Tanzania | collected 2013-01
CCTTGAGGTGATCCTCTGTGTTGCAGCGGTTTCCGCCATAGGCCGTGTTGCACTCAACTATGGTTCCGTTGACTTTATGCACGAGCGGTGCGATAAACTCTGGCCTCAGATGATTGGACTTCTCGGACTCTCCTGTGGAGATCTTTACGGCGACTTTCCCCTGCGCCTCAACACCCAACGCCTCGTACAGTTTCACAAGAGCCTCTGGAGAGATGTCCTTCGTAAAATACACGACCGGGGTTTCCTGCTTTCCCTTGTTGTTCCCGTTGCATCCACATAACATCATCGGCAGCGACAGCAGTGTCGCCATCATCACACTCTTAAACGCTAATCCTTTCATATTCATTATTGTGCTAAAAAGTTTATCTCAGTCTTGGGCTTGCAAATCAAACCACAAGATAAACATTTTCTATTAATTGGCGTGTATTTTGTTATAAATCTGGCGCTAAAACGTTATATTTAAGCGTTTGTGAATTTCCTTCAAAAAACTATTGCTTTATAGAAAAACATACCTGTCTTTGCAGTGTATTAATAAACTAATACGCAAAACAGGTGGGGAAATATCCGGTCACAGAGCTTGTCGAAGTGACGGAAGACCAGTAAAGAAGACAAGACGATCTTCAAGAAGTATATGAAAAAGAAACAACAGCCCATAGGGCAAAAAAGATAACAACCAAATGCTGATTGAATTAAAAGACGTCAACAAGACCTACCAGGGTGCGCAGCCTCTGCACGTGCTGAAGGGCATTGACCTTACCATAGGAAAGGGAGAGTTTGTCTCCATCATGGGAGCGTCGGGATCAGGCAAATCCACGCTTCTGAATATTCTTGGAATATTGGACAACTACGACTCAGGCGAGTACCGCATCAACGGGAGTCTCATCTGGAACCTCAGTGAGACCAAGGCGGCGGAATACAGGAACAAGATGATCGGATTCATATTCCAGTCCTACAATCTGATAGGGTTCAAGACGGCGGCGGAGAATGTCGAGCTGCCGCTTTTCTATCAAGGCGTCGGCAGGCAGAAGCGGCACAGGATGGCGATGGAATTTCTGGAAAGACTTGGGCTGAAAGAGTGGGCTGACCACTATCCTAACGAGATGTCCGGAGGCCAGAAGCAGAGGGTGGCGATCGCCCGCGCGCTGATCACAAAGCCGAAGATCATCCTTGCCGACGAACCCACAGGAGCCTTGGACTCAAAGACTTCCGTGGAGATTATGAACCTGCTGCGGGAACTCAACGAGAAGGAGAACATGACCATCATCGTCGTGACCCACGAGAGCGGAGTAGCCAACTTCACCAACCGCATCATCCACATCAAGGACGGAGTCATCGGCAAGATCGAGCAGAACATTCGTCACGACGCCTCTCCGTTCGGCGAGGGCACAATAATGAAGTAAGCGATGAGAGATCTGTTTGAAGAAATCTGGAGCAACATACGGCGCAACAAGCTCCGCACCGCCCTCACCGGCTTCGCTGTGGCCTGGGGAATATTCATGCTCATCTTCCTGCTTGGCGCCGGCAACGGCCTGATCCACGCGCTGGAGAGCAACAACAATGATTATATGACCAACACGATGAACGTCTGGGGCGGCCGGACTTCCAAGCCATACAACGGAATGCGGGAAGGCCGAAGGATCGACTTGAACGACAAAGACATAGACATCACCCTCGGCCCGGACTTCGCGGATAATGTGGAAAAGGCCGGCACAATACTCACCCAAGCGAGCCTCACCACAAGCTACGGCAAGGAATATATCGTCAAGCAGGTCAGCGGAGTAAGCCCTGAATATTCAGAAATGAACAAGCTCAGCCTTCTCTATGGCAGGTTCATCAACGAGATCGACATCAAGGAGAGGAGAAGGGTCATAGTGATGGACAGCAACGACGCGAGGGAGCTTTTGGGCGTGACCGGAGAGAAAGAGGAAGGGCTGACGGCTCTTCAAAAGGCAGCCGCGGCTGAGGCCCTGATCGGAAAATATGTCAAGATCAACTCTTCGATGTTTCAGGTCATCGGCATCCTCAGGCCGAACGAGAACGGCTGGTCCAGCCTCTACGCTCCGATCACCACCATCCGGACAATCTACAACAGAGGCAAGGAGATTGATGAATATACTTTCTCGTTCCACGGGCTGGACTCCGAGGAGGAGAACAGGGCGTTCGAGGAACGGCTGCGCGCATCGCTGAACAAAAACCACAACGCGGCGCCGGATGACAAAAGTGCGGTGGGAATATGGAATATCCTGACAATGAATATGGAGATGAACAAAGGAATGTCAATGATCAGGACAGCGCTCTGGATCATCGGAATCCTGACACTGTTGAGCGGAATCGTTGGGGTCTCCAACATCATGCTGATCTCCGTCAAGGAGCGGACACACGAGTTCGGGATCCGCAAGGCGATCGGCGCGAGCCCGTGGGCCATACTGAAACTGATCATTTCCGAAAGCATCATCATCACCGCATTCTTCGGCTACGTCGGAATGGTGCTCGGAGTTCTGGCCAACGAGTGGCTCGATCATATTTCCGGAAATATGGTGATGGACTTCGGGCTTTTCCAGCAGACGGTCTTCAAAGATCCGACAGTCGGCCTCAACGTCTGCTTCGGAGCCACAATCCTGCTGGTCATCGCCGGCACCATCGCCGGCCTCGCCCCCGCCCGCAAAGCCGCAAAGGTCCGCCCGATCGAAGCCCTCCGCAGCGAATGACGAATATTCAAAATGAAGTGACTAAAATAATGGAATATATTCATAAAAGATTGAAAGGAATATTCAAATGAAATTTTTCGATATAGACCGATTCAAGGAAATCCTTGACACGTTGACCCGCAACAAGGGACGGAGCCTGCTGACCGGGTTCGGGGTGTTCTGGGGAATATTCATGCTGCTGTTCCTGCTGGGCGGCGGCGACGGGTTCAAGGTGATGCTGAACCAGCAGATGGGAGGGTTTGCGTCCAACTCGGCGATGATCTGGTCCCAGAACACGTCCAAGCCATACAAAGGCTTCAACAAGGGACGTTACTGGGAGATGAACATCAAGGACGTGGAGATTCTCAAGGAAAAGGTTCCTGAAGTGGACATCGTGTCGCCTCAATGCTTCAGTTGGTCCAGAGGCGAGGCCACATACGAGGACAAGTCATCCAGATGCAACGTCAAGGGATTGAAAGCGGATTTCGCTCAGATTGAGACACCTACCATCATTTACGGACGTTACATCAATGAGATGGACGTGGCGCAGAAACGCAAGGTCTGCGTGATAGGAAAGCAGGTTTACGAAAACCTCTATCCCAAGGGGGTGGACCCGTGCGGAACCAGAATCAAGATCGGCCCGGCATATTACCAGGTCATCGGAGTTGACTACAACGAACACAGTGTCATCAGCTTCGGAGGCAGGCAGACCGAGGCCATCGTGATTCCGATTTCCGTAGTGCAGGCCGTTTACAATATGGGTGACAAAGTACAGGTGATGGCGGTCACGGCTAAAGAAGGGATCGTGATGAGCGACATCATCCCGAAGATCAGAAAAGCCATCGCAAGCAACCACTACATAGACCCGACAGATGAACAGGCAGTCACCGTCCTCAACACCGAAATGTTTTTCATGATGATAGACAGTCTGTTCAAAGGCGTGAACTTCCTGATCTGGCTAATCGGAATCGGGACGTTGCTGGCCGGTGTGATCGGCGTCTCGAACATTATGATGGTGACGGTCCGGGAACGTACCACGGAAATCGGAATCCGCCGAGCCATTGGAGCGACTCCGAAGATGATTCTATCGCAGATCATCTGGGAAAGCATCCTGCTGACAGCCGTGGCCGGAATGTTGGGCCTGCTGTTCTCGGTGCTGATCCTGCAAGGGTTGGAGCTGGCCTTCACGACAGACGGCATCCTTCAGGCTCCGTTCCAGATCAGTTTCTGGACAGCTGTCGGAACTCTTCTCGGGTTGACTGTTCTCGGAGTCGTGGCCGGACTCGCCCCGGCGGCCAGGGCTATGAGCATCAAACCGGTGGACGCTATGAGGGATGAATAAGCCGCTTCGGGAACAAGACATATTAATGATGAGCAAACATATTCAAAGATAGATAGTCAAGAATCAATATTCGGAAATAAAAAGTCAAGCAATATGAAAAAGTATTTCAAGTACATTCTGTTCGCCGCCATCATCGTGGTGTTCGCTGGCACATTCTACTTCCTTTGGAAAAAGTCACGTCCGCAGGAAATCCGCTACGAGGAGCTTTCCGCCGAGATCGCCGACATCAAGAAGACCACCCTCATCACCGGCACCATTGAGCCGCGTGACGAGGTGAACATCAAGCCGCAGATCAGCGGCATCATATCCGAGATCTACAAGGAGGCTGGTGACCAGGTGAAGGAAGGCGAGGTGATCGCCAAGGTCAAGGTCATTCCTGAGATGGGTTCGCTGAGTTCGGCGCAGAGCCGTTTGCGCATCGCCGAATTGAACCTTGAGCAGGCACAGACCAACTTCGGACGTGAAAAGGCTCTCTACGACAAGCAGTTGGTGAGTGCTGAGGAATATGACCAAGTGCGTCAGGCCCTGGATCAGGCAAAGGAGGAAAAAGAAGCAGCTGAGGAGGCTCTGGAGGTTGTCAGGGACGGAGTGTCAAAGCGCAACGCCACGGCCAGCTCGACGCTGATCCGCTCGACAATCACAGGGTTGATCCTCGATGTTCCGGTCAAAGTCGGCAACTCGGTGATCCAGAGCAACACATTCAACGACGGAACAACCATAGCCACGGTGGCCGATATGAACGACCTCATATTCAAGGGCAATCTGGATGAGACAGAGGTCGGCAAGGTCGATGAAGGCACGAGGATGAGAATCACCATCGGAGCGGTGCAGGGCGTGGAAATGGACGCTGTCCTTGAATATATTTCCCCGAAGGCCGTGCAGAACAACGGTGCTAACCAGTTCGAGATCAAGGCCAGGGTAAGCCAGTTGGACAGCGTGAAGATCCGTTCAGGCTACAGCGCGAACGCCGAGATCACTTTGGAGCACGCCGACTCAGTTTTGGCAGTGCCTGAGGCGGCAATCTCATTTGAGAAGGATTCCACGTTCGTCTATCTTGCCGAGGGTGACGGACAGTATAAACGCCAGCCTGTCACCACAGGGCTGAGCGACGGGGTCAAGATAGAGGTGAAGAGCGGACTGGGCAAGGATCAGAAAGTCCGTGGTAATCAGATATTCACAGACAAGAAATAGCGCTATGAAAAGAATATATTCATTGATTATTTTTGGTCTGCTGACGGTGGGGCTTTCCGCGCAGGATGGCAGGCTGTGGACGCTTCAGGACTGCATCGCGCACGCTCTTGAGAACAACATTTCCCTCAAACAGCAGGAGATTCAGGTCAAGCAGCAGGAAATTCAATTGAACACATCCAGGAACAGCAGGTTGCCGGGTGTGAGCGCAAGCGCAAGCGAGAACTTCTCGTTCGGACGAGGATTGACTGCTGACAACACCTATTCAAACACCAACACTACCAGTACGGGAGTCAGTCTCGGAGCTTCAGTGCCAGTGTTCCAAGGACTCAGGATCAACAACTCGATTAAACATGACGAACTGAACCTCAAGGCCGTGACGGCTGATTTTCAGAAGGCTCGCGAAGATGTCAGTGTCGCCGTGGCGCAGGCTTATGTGCAGATTCTCTACAATATGGAGCTTCTGGATGTGGCCAGGAATCAGGTCAGCATCGATTCGCTTCAGGTCGAGAGACTCTCGGCGATGGAGCTGAGCGGCAAGGCCAGCAAGGTTCAGGTGGCGCAGCAGAAAGCGGCGCTGGGACAGAGCCGACTGTCTGAGACTCAGGCCGCCAACAGTTTACGATTGTCGCTGTTGGATCTGAGCCAGTTGTTGGAGTTACCGAATCCTGAAGGATTCTCTATCGTCCGCCCTTCTGTTTCGGTTGACGGGCTGCTTCTGAGCAATCCGGAGGACATCTATGCGCAGGCAGTGGCCTGCAAGCCGTCAATCCAGGCGGAGCAGTTCAGGCTGGATGCCACAGAATATTCCATCAGGAACGCAAAGGGGGCCCGTCTGCCATCTCTTATGGCCAGCGGTGGTCTGGGAACCAATTACTACACGATGAGCAGTCATTCCAGCGATCCGTTCGCAGACCAGATCAAGAACAATTTCAGCCAATATCTTGGTCTTAGCCTGAGCATTCCGATTTTCTCCGGATTCCAGACCAGGAACCAGATCCGTTCCGCCGAGCTTTCGAGGACGAACCAGATGTTGCAGTTGGAAAACAGCAAGAAAAGCCTCTACAAGGAGATCCAGCAGGCGTATTACAACGCTGTGGCGGCTCAGGAGAAATTCCGGTCAAGTCTGGACGCTGACGCCAGCGCGAAGGAGTCGTACGAGCTTGTGCTTGCGAAGTACGAGAACGGCAAGGCCAACATCACTGAGTTCAACGAGGCTCGGGACAGTTTCCTGGAATCAGAATCCAATCTGGCCCGCGCCCGCTACGAGTTCCTGTTCTCGGCCAAGTTGCTGGACTTCTACAGGGGACAGAAACTGGCTTTTTAAGCTTTCGTGCGTAAATCATGCTCATCTGCGCACTGGACTTGAACATACCCGGCACTCGTGCGTAAATCAGATTTATCCACGCACCACTTATCCGTAAACCACCTTCTGTGCGTAAGGCTGATTCTTTCACGCACAGAAGGTTCTTTAGACAGGGCCGGTGCGTGAGCGGCAAGGTTATGCGCACAAAGACTTTCAAACAAACGGATCCGGTTCCGGAGCGTTCTTGTCGTAAGAAAGGATGGTGGCGTTGCCGGAAAGAATGTCGTACCCGTGTTCGGCAAGGCTTTGCAGCTCGAACTCTCCGGGATAGACCTCAACGGGGGCGATGAACTCCACCCTCTTGCGGATTCCGCTCACGATGTCCCGCCCATAGGCTCCCCCTCCGGTCAGCAGGATTACATCCACTTTCCCACAGACATCAGCGGCCTCCGAAGCGATATACTTGGCGATGTTGAGAACAAAGGCCTCCATCCAGACCTTTGCCCGGACATCACCATCCTCTCCCCTGCGGACAATCTCCTTGAGGTCATTCGTCCCGAAGAACGCCACGGCTCCGCCCTTGCCCATCAGTTTCTTCTTTATCTCCGCTTTGGAATATTCACCGCTGTAGCAGAGGTCAACCAATTGGAAACCAGGACAAGAGCCGACTCTCTCCGGGGTGAACGGTCCGTCTCCTCCGACTCCGTTGTTGGAATCAATCACCTTTCCGTTCCTGTGAAGAGTGACGGTGATCCCGCCGCCGATATGGGCGACAATGGCAGTGATGTCATTCTGGATATACCCGTGATCTTTCAGATAGCGCCTGACGACAGCCCTTGAGTTGAGCGCATGAAAGAACGGTCTGCGCTGGAATTCCGGCAAACCTCCCACACGGCACTCCGGCAGCATCTCATCAGCCATCGGCGGGTCGGCAATGTACGCCCGGCAGACTCCGAAAGGCATCTCAACTCCTCTGGCAACGTTCTTTTCTGTTATCTCTTTCGCCAGATCGTCAGCGATGATCGCGCTCAGGTTGCAGGCGTGCCTCCCGTACTTGCAGCTCCGCAGCACCTCCCTCATGTCCTCGTTCACTGAATATATTCCCGTGACCACCGGATAGAAGAGTCCGCCACGCGCCATCACGATGTCGATGTCCTGTGCGTGGATCCCCTTGCCGCGCATGAATATTCTTACATCATCCCGCCGCAGCGTGTCCTGCTCCATCACATCCTTGAACCCGGCCAAATCCTCCGCCTTGTGCGCAAGATTCTCCTCGAACGCAAGTTCCCCGTCCACAAAGTACCCGATCTTCGTCGATGTCGATCCCGTGTCGATCGCCAGCAACCGCCCTTTTTGATTTGTCATGTCAGTTTCGTTTTCTTGGCAGGCATCCCTCACATGTCCCACGAACCGCAAACACGCGACAGGAGAACCTTTCCCACTTCAAATTTATCCGACACTTTCAACATCACGAAAAATAAGTGGTTATTCCCAGTCAATTACCGCCAACCCCGGAAATTCGTTGTGAAATCATGAATATGTTGGTGAAATTCCACCAAACAACCGATTCTTTAGCGGTCACGAAACACATCGGTCCCCCCTAAAAGACCTTCGATGTCATGAATTGGAAGATTATCTCAACTCTGCCTCAATGCCTCGATTCGCTCAAGAGACAATCCCGTGGCAATCCCGATCCGCTCAACCGGGATGCCTAACGACAGCAAAGACTTGGCGACTTTCTCTATGCCTTGCTCTACCCCCTTCTCTATACCCTTCTCTATACCCTTCTCTATACCTTTCTCTATACCCTTCTCTATACCCTTCTCTATACCTTTCTCTATACCCTTCTCGACGCCTTCCGCCGTGCCCTGTTCGACACCGGCCTCAAAGCCCTTTCGATAGCCCTGCTGTCTGGCTCCCTCTATGTACGGGCGCATCTCTTTCTCTGTCATCATATCGTTGAAATAGTTGTCAATCTCCTTGTCGTCAAGACCGCTGACACGCATCGCCCGTTCCAACCTCACAAACTCAGCGTCTTTCTCCGACCTCGACTTCGCAAACATAGCGAAATTTCTGAATATCCGGCACCATGCCGCAACCGGACTGTCATATTCATCAGCCTTTCAATCAGCGACTTTCAGGAATATGGCCCCTTGGTTAATGGTAGTTTGGTCATCGGCATTCCGCCTGACGGCACTGTTTCTCTCTGTAGTCTCCATAGTTGAAGTGGTGATGATGAATGTTATTTGGTCACTGGATCCCTTACGGAACCCGCCCGCAATATCGGAATTGTAAACGTAAAAAACGAAAAGAAACACATGCAACTCATAAAAAACAGAAATTTCTTGATGATACCCCCGAAGACACCACTCCATGAGGCACACAATCTACGCTCAGAGCTCCCTGCAAGGCGCTCAACCCGACAACCCGCCTCGGTAATCCGAACAAGTTGATCCAGATTTCAGTGCGCATTGTATTAGAAAACCACAAGTCATCCCGCTTCTGATTCGTGGACATAACTGATAGTGACACCCCTCAAGTCCGGCCACCACTTGAAGGCATCGCCATTGGCCTTTATGAACTCAAGATCCCTCAGGCAACGCATTGGGTCATTTTCGTTCCCCAAGAGTGTTCCGCAACACTCTTGAGAGACATTTCAGCCCGAAAACGTTGCCCAAGCGCCCCTCCCCGAAAAATCACTGAGAAATTTAGACTCTTGACATCACCAAGGCACCGCCATCCCTCGTTTCGGAGAATCGGCGGTGCCTTGTCGAATTTACAGCACATTAAAATCATTCAGACATACGTGTCGACTCTTGTCAATCATCACAGTATGCCCCAAATTTTATCTGCTCTGGGTAAAATGATCGGAACCACGCAAAACGCTTGTCTGTCCTTACGACCTCCATCAAGGCTTCACTGACTTGATCAGCCGTCAAAGGATGATAATGCCATCCATAATCTGGATTCTTATTTATCGCCTCGGCAATCGCCTCGGCTGTCATCCATCCCTCTTCACCATGAAGAATCATACCCCCGCTACGCCGCAAAGCCTCTCTTCTATTTTCAACCAAGACGTCATAAGCCGCTTGCTGGATAAATGTGTGAAATAATTTCATATAGTAATATTTTCGCAGATGACAACACCTATGGGGCGGCACCGGGGCAAAGTGGATACGTGAAATGCGTGGAGGATTAGGTAATGATATTCAATGCATTAAAGAAATGCCTTTGGGTTGATTCGACTAAAGGCGAGGCGGCTTTTCGCTGATATTCAAGAAGTTAGACATCACCCATTGAGAATGAGGGCGTGGCAGATAAATGACTGGTAATCAAGGACAAGAACTCTTGCCTGATGGTTGGAACCGCACCAGGAACAACATCATAAGCCTAAATATCAATCAGTTAAATGCCACGAGCCCCACCACATACCACCACCACCTTAACGTTCGCCACCACACACCGCTTTTCTTCACACGCCCTTACCTTGCCAGGCTTCCGCACAACAGCGATAAGAATCCCCAACACAAACGGGAGAATCCCCCTGTTTTCCACTGCGTACAAATTTTATCATAAAATGATAAAATGTCATATTGGTATCATAAGACATTGTGAATATGATAAATCCATTCATCACTACCGGTTATGACGGTGCCAAATACTTTTGCGACAGGGTCAAAGAAACAGGGGTCTATCAAGTTTATGACCTGTTTCTTGATATTTGGATCCGAGAGCGTTATTTAAGGTAATCGCTCCTCCAGGATAGACATCGAAGTTACGGCATAGCCGGGGCGAGGATCTCGGCGATGGCGGCGGTTTCGATGAGGAAGCCGTCGTGGCCGTAGGGGGTCTCGATCTGGTGGTAGCGGGAGCCGGGGATCAATTCCGAGAGGGGGAGCATATCCTCGGGCGGGAAAAGCTCGTCTGAGGACATACAGATGAAGGTGCAGTCGGTTTTGATCTGGGCAAGGGCTTTGGCGACACCTCCACGGCCACGTCCTACGTTGTTGCTGTCAACCTCGTCACAGACATATAGATAGGAATATGCATCCCAATCCTTGACGAACTTGGAGGTCTGGTGGCGGTAATAGGAGCCGACCTTGCCGGCGAAGATGGTGTCGTCACTGTCCTCGTTCTGCTTGAAGAGGCCCTCCTCACAGCGATATGTCAGCAGGGCGATCGCGCGGGCAGCCTTGAGACCCTCCATGCCGCCATTCAGGTCACGGTGCTCCTTGAAGGTCGGGTCAGCGAGAAGGGCGAGGCGGCTGGCTGCGTTGAAACCGGCGAGCCAAGGGGTCACGCGGGCACCGGTGGCGATGAAGAATATCTTTCCGAATATGCCGGGACGCATCACGGCCCACTCAAAGGACATGAATCCGCCCATCGAAGTACCGACCAGCATATCTATTTTCTCTATTCCAAGATGCTGACGCAGAAGATCGAAGGCGCGGACGGTGTCACGCACGGTCACTCTGGGGAAATCGAAATAGTAGGGTTTGCCGGTTTTCGGATTGGCTGACGCCGGGCTTGACGAACCGCAGGCCGAACCAAGGACGTTGGCGCAGATGACGAAATATTTCCCGGTGTCGATCAGTCTGCCGGGACCTACCAGAGCTGGCCACCAACTTCCCTCCGGATCAGAATCCGCGGTGAGGGCGTGGCATAGCCAGATCACTTTCTTGTCCGGTGAATATCCAAACGGCGATGTGTGGTAGGCAACCTCCAGATTGTCAATGCTTCCGCCGGACTCAAACTCGAACTTTCCTTCAATCTTATAGATGTGCTTGATCATTGTCTTTCAATGGTGTGAATGAATATCCTTTACGACGCAACTCCCTGATCAGCCCAGGCAGTTTGTCGTAGAACTTGTCAGTCCTGGCCGGATCCGTTCCGAAATGGATCAGCATGATGTGGCCGTTCAGACCATTGGGATCCGTCCTTTCATATTCCCAAATCCTGCCGAGAATCTCCTTGCTGCTGAAATAACGCTTCATTTCGGGGGTGGTGTAGTCGCCGTTGGTGAGGGTTCCGGGGGTGTAGTTGATGACCTGCAATCCAAGCTGTCTGGCCCATGAGGAGATTGTCGCGTTGTAGTGCTCGTACGGCGGGATGAAATACGGTGCATTCGTGATGCCGAACTCCCGCAACACTTTGTAGCTCTTGAATATATCCTCGTTGAACTCTTGCCTTGTCACCAGAAGAGAGTCACGGTTGCCCCAAGGGGCGTAGAGCAGGTGGCCGTAGGAGTGGCTTCCGACGTAGTGTCCTTCGGCGACAAGTCTTCTGACAACATCGGGGTACATCTCGAAGAACTCTCCGGTGAAGAAGAATCCGCCTTTGATGTTGTATTTTCTCAATGTGGAGATGATTCTTTCCGCTCCGTCGGCCTTGTCGGCGGCGGTGAACACAAAGTCTATGTGCTTGACTGACGGGTCGGTTCTGATTATTCCGCCGTCTTGGTAGATGTTATTGTCGGGTTGGGTATTATTGGTGGGGGCGTCGGTGGCAATAGACAC
>OQVR01001076.1_pt1 | contig 12023 bp, 11 predicted proteins | sample 1691521 | NCBI WGS metagenome assembly OQVR01 (sample SAMN03418256, study PRJEB22391) | human gut metagenome | biome: human-gut; feature: organic feature; material: feces | host: Homo sapiens | place: Tanzania | collected 2013-01
AGCTTTTCCTGCAGATTCCGGCCCGCACGCAGGGCGATGCCCCGCAGCAGGGTGCTGTCCGCGTTCTTTTCCAGCCAGCTGCTGCGCGCCCAGCGGTAGCTGATGTACAGCGTGCCGTCCGTGTCCGCAGCCAGCGCACCGGGATAGCCCGGCAGACCGGCAAAGGCAGCGGTGCAGCCCCGAGACGCTCCCTGCGCCGAAGCAGTGAGCCTTGCCACCGGGGCTTGGGAGCAGACCTTTACCGGCCTTGCACAGGACAGCTGCGCGGCGGTGTGTCCGGTGGAAAGTAAAGTATATTTCGGTGCAGCAGGGGCAAACAGTCTGCTGGCTGCAAACCGATAAGCGAGGTGTTTTTTGTATGACCGAAGCATTTGCAAAACAGATCGAGACCGAAGCACGGCAGGCCATGACCGAGCTGGTGGCCGCGGCAAAGCTGAAAAAGGGAGATGTGCTCGTGGTGGGCTGCTCTTCCAGTGAGATGGTGGGCGGTCACATCGGCAAGGATTCCAGCTTGGAAGCTGCCCGGGCGCTGTACGCGGGCGCTGCGCCGGTGCTGGCGGAAAAAGGCATCTGGCTGGCAGCCCAGTGCTGCGAGCACCTGAACCGTGCCCTGATCCTTGAGCGGGAAGCCGCAGAGCGATACGGCTGGGAGGAAGTGTGCGTTGTGCCCCGTCCCCATGCGGGCGGCAGCTGGGCCACTACCTGCTGGAAGAACTTCAAAGACCCGGTGGCGGTGGAGGAGATCCGCGCCAACGCGGGCATGGATATCGGCGGTACCCTGATCGGGATGCACCTGAAGCGGGTGGCGGTGCCGGTGCGGCTGAGCCTTGCGAAGATCGGTGAAGCAAACATTCTGTGCGCCTACACCCGCCCGAAGCTGATCGGCGGCGAACGCGCCCGCTATACCGAGGAGGACTGAGCGACATGGCAGAAAAGAATTTGGAAGAGATGCGGCAGGCGGTGGCCGAGATCCGGGAAAAGATGGCCGCAGCCGCCCGGGAAGCCGGGCGCGACCCGGCAGCGGTGCAGCTGTGCGCCGCCTGCAAGACCCGCACGGCGCAGACCATTGCCGCCAGTGCCGCCCTGCCCATTGATGTGTTTGGCGAGAACCATGTACAGGAGCTGTGCGCAAACTACGATGCCGGAGCCTACTGCGGCAAGCCCAGCCATTTTATCGGCCATTTGCAGACCAATAAGATCAAAAAGGTGCTGGGACGGGCAAGCCTGATCCAAAGCGTGGACAGCGAGCATCTGCTGCTGGCCATCGAGAAGGAAGCCGCCAAGGCCGGCATCGTGCAGGATATTTTGCTGGAGGTGAACATCGGCGGGGAAGAGAGCAAGACCGGTGCCGCACCGGAACTGCTCTGGCCGCTGCTGGACACCGCCGCTGCACAGGAGCATATCCGGGTCAAGGGTCTGATGGCTATCCCGCCTGTGAACGACGATGATGCCCAGAACCGCCGGTATCTGGCGCAGGTGTATCGGCTGTTCGTCCGGGCAGGGGAACGGGGCTACCGCAACGTGGAGATGCAGACCCTTTCCATGGGCATGAGCGGCGATTTTGAGAACGCCATCCGCGAGGGCGCTACCCTTGTGCGCATCGGCACCGCCATCTACGGCGAGCGGGATTACAGTAAAAAGTAACGATAATAATGGAGGAACCATGCCGAAAACCAAGCCTAACGACCCCGGGGCACACCACGCAAGCAGCGGTGCGCTGATCCGGCGTTTTCTGCCCTATCTGGCAAGCTATAAGATGGTGCTGTGCCTTGACCTGTTCTGCGCGGCATTGACCACCCTGTGCGATATCGTGCTGCCCAAGATCATGAGCATCATCACCAACTCTGCCATGGGGGTGGGCATCACCCTGACGGCGGGCATCGTGCTGAAGCTGGCGGCGCTCTACTTTGTGCTGCGCATCATCGACGGCGCAGCCAGCTATTATATGTCCAGCATCGGCCACATCATGGGCGTGCATATCGAAACGGATATGCGCCGGGATGCCTTTGACCATCTGCTGCAGCTGGATCACACCTACTACAACAACACCAAAGTGGGCACCATCATGGGGCGCATCACCAACGATTTGTTTGACGTGACCGAGTTCGCCCACCACTGCCCGGAGGAGTTTTTCATCGCGGGCATCAAGATCGTGGCGTCCTTTGTCATCCTGTGCCGCGCCAGCATCCCGCTGACGCTGGCAGTGTTTGCCTGTGTGCCGCTGATGGGCGTGGTGTCGGTGTACCTGAACGGCCGTCTGCGGGCGCGGTTCCGCCAGCAGCGCGTCCAGATCGGCGAGCTGAACTCCACCATCGAGGACAGCCTGCTGGGACAGGGCGTGGTCAAGGCCTTTGCCGCCGAGGACGAGGAGCGGGAAAAGTTCGCCAAGGGCAACCGCGCCTTTGAGCAGATCAAGACCCTTGGCTACTACGCCATGGGCGCGTTCAACACCTCCACCCGCCTGTTTGACGGCCTGATGTATCTGGTGGTCATTCTGGCAGGCGGCCTGTCGCTGGTGTACGGTAAGATCACCGCCGGTGATATGGTGGCGTATATGCTCTACGTCACCACCCTCATTGCCACCATCCGGCGTATCGTGGAGTTTGCCGAGCAGTTCCAGCGCGGCATGACCGGCATCGAGCGCTTTGCCGAGATCATGGACACCCCGGTGGCCATCAAGGACGCCCCGGATGCCGTGCCCCTGCAGCCCGGCCCCGGCGAGATCCGGTTCGAGAAGGTGTGCTTTGAGTACCCGGACGACCACAACAAGGTGCTGCACGACGTCAGTCTGGACATCCGCGCCGGGGAGCGTCTGGCGCTGGTGGGTGCCTCCGGCGGCGGCAAGACCACCCTGTGCAACCTGATCCCCCGCTTTTACGAGGTGACCAGTGGCCGCATCCTCATTGACGGGCAGGACATCCGCCGGGTCACCTTAAAGAGCCTGCGGCAGGATATCGGCATCGTGCAGCAGGACGTGTACCTGTTCAGCGGCACGGTGGCGCAGAACATCGCCTACGGCAAGCCCGGCGCCACCCGGCAGGAGATCGAAGCCGCCGCCCGTCTGGCGGGCGCGGAAAAGTTCATCCTTGCGCTGAAGGACGGCTACGACACCTATGTGGGCGAGCGCGGTGTCAAGCTGTCCGGCGGACAGAAGCAGCGCATCGCCATTGCCCGGGTGTTCTTGAAGAATCCGCCCATCCTCATTCTGGACGAAGCCACCAGTGCACTGGACAACGAGAGCGAGATCCTTGTGGGGCAGAGCCTTGAAAAGCTGGCGCACGGCCGCACCACCCTGACCATCGCCCACCGCCTGACCACCATCAAGGACTACGACCGCATCCTTGTGCTGGGCGAGGAGGGCATCGTGGAGCAGGGCACCCACGCCCAGCTGCTGGAAAAGCAGGGCGTCTACTACCGCCTGTGGAACCAGCTGCCCGCAGAGGATGGGGAATAAAAGACCCGAATATACGAAAAAAGACACCCGGATGGGTGTCTTTTTTCGTATGGGCCAGGCAGGACTTGAACCCGCGACCAAGCGGTTATGAGAACGTCGCTAATTTTGAAATCCCGTTTTTCTTGTGGAATCTTGTGACTATCTCATAGTTCCGCAAAAACGCCTTTGTGTACTTTGACGTAACTTTTGGTGTCTTTTAGTGTCTAAAATGGCTCTTTGTACCCAGAACCGTACCCAAGAATTTTTGGGTACGAAACTCGACACTTACTGTTACCATTTTGGCTTTACATGGCTCACTTTCAAAAAAGAAGGTGAGCTTTTTCTTTTGCAGAAATCGGGAAGGAGGTTTTCCACATGAACACACCCATGCAGTTGAAAATCCGAGGTCACACCAAATGACGCTGGACTACTTCTATGGTCAGTCGGGCGAATTGTTCTCCTACTTCCGCATCCCGAAGGCACTGTTCCAAGACAGCCGGTTTCGGCAGCTCTCCACCGATGCCCGGACACTGTACGGTATTCTGCTGGACCGCATGAGCCTGTCCGCAAAGAACGGCTGGCTGGACGAGCAAGGGCGGGTGTATATCATCTATACCGTCCGGGAAGTGCAGGAATCCCTCTGCTGCGCCGAACACAAGGCGGTCAAGCTGTTCCGGGAACTGGAGGATATCGACCTCATCGAGCGCAAGCGCCGTGGTCTGGGCAGACCCAGCCTGATCTACGTCAAGGACTTTTCCTCCGGCTTGCCAAAAGCGCAAGTACAGAATTGCCCAAACAGCAATTCTGGTGCTGCCGAAAACGCAATTCTGGAGCAGCCAAAATCGCAAGCAAATAAGACTGATAAGAATAAAACAGAGATGAATAAACCTGATCCTATCAATTCAGGGAACATTCGTGAACAACTCGAAGATTATTTTTATCAGGCATTGGAGGTTGACCTCCTGCTCCGGATCTGCCCGGACGAGGAGGACACCATCTACCAGATCGTGGACTTGCTTGTGGATACCTGTTCCACAAAGCGCAAGATGTTGCGTATCGCCGGAGATGACAAGCCCGCCGAGGTGGTACGCAGTCGGCTGAAAAAGCTGAATGCAGACCATATCCGTTTCGTGCTGGGCTGTCTGGCAGAAAACACCGCCCCGGTGCGGAACATGAAGCAGTATCTGCTGGCGATGCTCTACAATGCGCCCACCACCATGAACCTCTACTATCAAAACAAGACGAACCACGACTTTGCGCGCGGTTCACCGGGGAGGTGATGTTATCGCAAAGAAAGCTACGATTATCGCAGTCACCAATCAAAAAGGCGGTGTGGGAAAAAGCACCACCTGTGAGAACTTAGGCATTGGGCTGGCAATGGAGGGCAAGAAAGTCCTGTTGGTGGACGCTGACCCGCAGGGCTCGCTAACCATCAGCATGGGCTGGCAGCAGCCCGATGAACTGCCCACCACCCTTTCTACCCTGATGGCAAAAGCCATGAACGACCAGCCCATTCCGCCCGGTGAGGGCATCCTGCACCATGCAGAGGGCGTTGACCTGATTCCAGCAAACATCGAACTGGCAGGGCTGGAAGTGGCTCTGGTGAACAGCATGAACCGGGAAAAGATGCTGAAACAGGTGCTGGACAGTGCAAAACGGGAGTACGATTTTATTTTGCTGGACTGTATGCCCTCGCTGGGGATGCTCACCATCAACGCACTGGCGGCGGCAGACGCAGCCCTGATACCCGTGCAGGCGCAGTATCTTTCCGCAAAAGGTCTGGAACAGCTTTTGCAGACCGTCCAAAAGGTACGGCGGCAGATCAACCCGAAACTGAAAATTGAGGGGATTCTGCTGACCATGACCGACAGCCGCACCAACTATGGAAAGCAGATCAGCAATCTGATTCGGCAGGCATACGGAAAGCACCTGAAGGTGTTTGAGCAGACCATTCCACGGTCTGTCCGTGCGGCAGAAACCAGTGCGGCAGGCAAAAGCATCTTTGCCTATGACCCCAAGGGCAAGGTGGCAGAAGCCTACAAATCTCTCGCAAAGGAGGTGCTGGCGGATGCCGATCGACAGCGGAAACTTAGCTCTGAAAGGGCTAGATGACCTGTTCTCCACCGAAGAAAACCGACAGGAGGAACAGCGGGAACAGGTACAACAAATTCCTATTGACGACCTGCACCCCTTCACCAACCACCCCTTTAAGGTGCTGGATGATGAAGCCATGACCCGGACGGTAGAAAGCATTGCACAGTACGGCGTGCTGGCTCCGCTGATCGCCCGTCCCAGACCGGACGGTGACGGTTACGAGATCATCTCCGGGCACCGCCGTCAGTATGCGGCTAAACTTGCCGGGCTGGATACTCTGCCGGTCATTGTGCGGCAGATGTCGGACGATGCTGCTGTGATATTGATGGTGGATTCCAATTTGCAGCGTGAGCACATTCTACCCAGTGAAAGGGCTTTCGCCTACAAAATGAAGCTGGAAGCTCTAAAAAATCAAGGTGCTAGGTCGGATTTAACTTCGCCGCAACTTGCGGCGAAGTTCCGCAGCGATGATGCAGTTGCAAAAGACCAAGGCATAAGCGGTGATACAGTTCGACGTTATATCCGCCTGACCAACCTCATCCCGGAAATGCTCGACCTCGTAGATCAGAAGAAAATCTCCTTTAATCCCGCTGTGGAACTGTCCTATCTGGACGAAAGCCAACAGCGGAATTTTTTAGAAGCCATGGATGGTACCCAAAATGCCCCATCTGTATCGCAGGCTCAGCAACTAAAGAAGATGGCGCAGTGTGGTGAGTTCACCTATGAAAAGGCGTTTGATATTTTGGGGCAGGAAAAGAAGAGTGAGCAGGACACCGTAACTATCAAAAACGACATCCTGCGAAAATACTTTCCACGCAGCTATACGCCTCGGCAAATGGAAGAAAAAATCATCCAGCTTCTGGATGCGTGGCAGAAAAAACAGCAGCGTCACAACGAACGCTGACCCGTAACGTAAGACCCGATGGGGTCTTTTTTGTTTGAAAAAAACTGGAGGTAACGCCTATGAACAATACGATTCCTTTTCACTCCGCAACTCACGCTCCGCAGATCACGGTGGACGTGAACATCCTGTCCATGCTGAAACAGGCGGCATCCTGCTTGACTGAAATGGCAAGCGAGAATGTCTACCTTGCCGCCATCGGCCCGGACATGGACCTGACCATTATCATGGAGGAGGACGCTCCTTCCATTCTTCCCTGTTTCGACGAGGAGGATGCCCTGATTACCGTGAAGGGTGCGCCGCTGTTTATCAGCTACAATCCGGCGCAGGTTCTCAAGCTGGCAGGCAAGCGATACCTGACCGGCCCGGTCATCTTCTACCGCACCGATGGGAACAGTGCCATCGTATCCCTGACGGTGGAGGATATTTACCGATTTCAGACCTATCTGGAAAGCCACAGCACCACTCTGATGGCAGATGGGCAGAAGCTGACCTGCATCTGCATCGACTGAGGTGTGCCATGCTGAACTTTTTTATCGGTTTCGCATTTTTTGAAGCTGGTGCCTTTTTCGGCTTCTTTGTGGCGGCTCTGATGCAGGCGGCACGAAGCGGCGAAATCGGACTGAATGGAAAGGAGGATTCGCATGGAAGAGAACACTCTGTCGGTGCTGAAAATTGCACCGGGGCAGTATCCGCAGCAGGTCGAGATCGATAACGACCTAAAAACCTTGCAGCAGGCTGTGGGCGGCTCCATCGGCGCAAGCTACCCCTTTGCTGATGACCCGGTTGCCATCGTCTATAATGATGACGCAAAGCTCATAGGTCTGCCGCTGAACCGTGCCCTGCGGGATGAGAACGGGCAGATGTACGATGCCGTTGCCGGAGACTTTCTGGTGGTAGGGCTGGGCGAGGAGGATTTTGCATCCCTGTCCCCGGAGATGGCGCAGAAGTACGAGCAGCTTTTCCATCAGCCGGAAGCCTTTCTGAAGCTGGGCAACCGTCTGCTGGTGCTGCCGGTGCCCGATGAACCTCCGGCTGAAAAGCCCCGCACCAAGCCCCCGGCAGAGCATGACCGCTAAAATCACCCTGCTGCACGGGAGGTGATGGCAGTGCAGGAAGAAATCGAACAGAAAACATTCAACATTATGATCTCCACCACAAAGCTGTCTGCCCGGACTGTCCTGCGGGCAGTAAAGGCGGCGCTTCGGCTGTACCAGTCCAAGGCATCCCAAGGCAAGCAGAGTGTCCGCACCCTTTTGCGGCAGAACCGGGGCGTGTCCAGCGTGGAAATCAGCAAGACCGGCATCCGTGGGCTGGAACGCTATGCCAAAAAGTACGGCATCGACTACGCCATCCGCAAGGACAATTCCGAGGTGCCGCCCCGGTATCTGGTCTTTTTCAAAGCCCCGGACGCAGAAGCCTTTAATTCAGCGTTCAAAGAGTATTCGGCATCCCTGCTGAACAAAGATAAACGCCCCTCGGTGCTGGCGCGGTTGCAGGAACTGGTGCAGGCGGCGGCAGAACTCCCCGGCAAAGTCCGGCACAAGGAACAGGAGCGTGGACTGTGACCACGAAAAAGCTGACAAAACTGCTGGCGCTGTATCTGCCCTATATTTTGCTGGGGCTGGTGGCAACGAACTTTGGTGAAGCATGGCGGCTTGCCGAGGGCAAGGAACTGGGCGATAAGATCATGTCCATGATGGGCACTATCCCGATGGCATTTGCGAACCCTCTGCCCAGCCTGCATCCGCTTGATTTGCTGGCGGGTCTGTGCTGCGGCGCTGGAATGCGGCTGGCGGTCTATTTGCGTGGCAAAAATGCCAAGAAGTACCGCCACGGCGTGGAGTACGGCTCTGCCCGGTGGGGCACCGCCAAGGATATTGAGCCGTTCATGGCTCCCAAGTTTGCCGATAACATTATCCTGACCAAAACGGAACGGCTGATGATGAGCAATCGCCCACCGGACCCCAAAAACGCTCGAAACAAAAACGTGCTGGTAGTGGGCGGCTCCGGCAGCGGCAAGACCCGGTTTTGGCTCAAGCCCAATTTGCTACAAATGCACAGTTCCTATGTAGTCACTGACCCCAAAAGTACGATCTTGCTTGAATGTGGCAACGCAATGTTGAAGAACGGCTACAAGGTCAGGATTCTGAACACCATCAACTTCAAAAAGTCCATGCACTATAACCCCTTCGCCTATGTCCACAGCGAAAAGGACATTCTGAAACTGGTCACGACCCTGATGACCAACACCAAGGGCGAAGGGTCCGGTGGCGATCCATTTTGGGAGAAAAGCGAGCGTCTTTTGCTCACCGCCCTGATCGCTTATCTGCATTATGAAGCCCCGGTGGAGGAACAAAACTTCGCTACCCTGCTGGAGATGCTGAACACCATGCAGGTACTGGAGGACGATGAAGAATACCAGAACCCGGTGGACTTGCTGTTTGAGGAACTGGCAAAAAAGAAGCCCAACAGCTTTGCCGGGCGGCAGTACAAACTTTACAAGCTGGCTGCCGGCAAGACCGCAAAATCCATCCTCATTTCCTGTGGTGCCAGATTAGCCCCCTTCGATAGTGTAGCGACACGTTGTCGCATATAAACTCCGCGTGGGATTATCCTGCAAAGAGGTAAAAGTGACGGAAAGGTCTTAGCCTTTCTAACTGATATTCCGAGAAGTGGAATGACGGAGTAACGTCCTGAAACGCTTCCCTTGATACTGCGTTGGAAGAAGCGGAACGTATTTTCCGCAACTGACACAGCACGCTGAAGTCGGCTATATGCACCTGCGACTGTTTCCTTTTATGGAAATAAAGCAAAACCGAGCCAGAGGTGGCCGAGGGTGTTAGGCCGGAGGTCTATAAAGTACCTATGTTCAGAATACGGTTGACCACCGTTGACAAAAGCCCGAATGTACAGGTCTAGAACGGGATATGGCAGAAATGCCATAGCTGTGAAAACAGCGTATGTGGGGTAAAGTAAGATTTGTCGATATAAAATTCCCTATGATGTTACAGGCATCATCCAGCATACAGGCCTAAAGGGTTGAGCTAAAGGTATTATGCACAGATAGGAATATCGGAACGTGGAAAGTCCCGGATGTGGAGTGGATACGCACGATGAAGCATGAGTGGGAAAATCGCATCGCCTCTTTTGTGAGGAGGTACGGTATAACCATTCTTAATTCGGGAGGAAAGAGCAGCCATGGTACCAATGAAACCGCAAATAAAGTAAGCGGTGGAGGGACGGGCTGTAGTCAGAAACAGAAATAAAATCATAATTAACAATTATCATAGGTTCGAGTAAGACTAAGAAAGGCGAAAATCCAAACGAAAGCGAAGATGAGTAACCGACTATGGCAACAAGAAAGGCACAAAAGAAAGATAAGTTAAGGCGCGCCGAGTATTACGACTTTCAAGAAATACAAGACAAACTGTATGCTGACAGCTGTAAAGGAAAAGTTTTCAAGCATTTGGTTGAAACCATTTCTCTTCCAGAAAATATTCGTCTGGCATACCGTAATATCAAGAAGAATCACGGAAGTACAACACCCGGCACAGATGGAAAAACAATTGCAGAAATAGCAATGCTCTCAGATGAACAGTTGATTTCTACTGTACAGCGCAAGCTGGATTGGTATGTTCCTCAAAGCGTACGAAGGGTAGAAATTCCCAAGGGAAACGACCCAACAAAGAAACGTCCGCTTGGGATACCAACAATTATGGACAGACTGATACAGCAATGTGTATTGCAGGTTATGGAGCCGATATGTGAGGCAAAATTTCACGACCACAGCTATGGCTTTCGGCCAAATCGAAATCAGCAGCACGCACTCGCTCAGGTTCACAAAGATATGCAGCGAAGTCATTTGTACTATGTCGTTGACATAGACATCAAAGGATTCTTTGACAATGTGAACCATGGGAAACTGTTAAAACAGCTCTGGACCATCGGGATTCGTGACAAGAAGCTTCTTAGCATTATTTCAGCTATGCTGAAGGCAGAAGTTGCTGGAATTGGCTTTCCAGAAGTCGGAACGCCACAAGGCGGCATAATATCCCCTTTGCTGTCCAATGTCGTGTTAAACGAATTGGATTGGTGGCTTGCCAGCCAATGGGAAGAAATTCCAACAAACTTTCCTTATAAGGAAACTACGAATGCAAACGGAAGTGTAAGCAAAAGTCACAAATTCTCTGCACTGCGCAGAACAAAGCTAAAAGAAATCACTTGTGTTCGATATGCTGACGATTTCAAAATATTTACCAACAGCTATCGAAACGCAGTAAAGCTGTTTCATGCAACCAAAAGCTGGCTCCGAGAGAGATTGAATCTTGAAATCAGCCCAGAAAAATCAAAGGTGATTAACCTGAAGGAACAATACTCTGAGTTTCTTGGTTTTAAGCTGAAAGTCATTCCTCGTGGGAAGCAGAAGAACGGTTGTACAAGATACGTGGTAGAGAGCCACATTCGAGAGAAATCCATTGCGAAAATAAAACCAACTCTAAAGCGTCTGATTTATGACATTGAGTTCCCAGCACAAGGCAAACGTACCGAATATCAAGCAATTTGCCGTTACAATGCCTATGTAATGGGAATCCATGATTACTATCAGATGGCAACAAAAGTTTGTGATGATCTCACACCATTCGCCTTATCTGTCCACAAGAGCCTAAAGGCAAGACTACGAAAACGAGTCAAAACTGCTAAACAAGTCAAGAAAAGAAATCTTCCGTATGATACTCCAAGAATAATCAGAGAACGCTATGGGGAAAGCAGACAGCTCCGATATGTAGGGGGACACGCAATTGTTCCGATTGGCTACATACGGCATAAGCCCCTCAAATCCATGAACCGCAAAATCAATTCCTATACGCCGGAAGGTAGAGCCGAAATTCACAAGAACTTGAACAAAATCGACATGACAGTTCTTCATTATATGATGAGAAATCCGATTTTGTATCGCTCTATCGAGTACAACGACAACAGGCTGTCACTTTATTCGGCTCAAATGGGAAAATGCGCAGTTTCTGGCAAGATGCTTTCTATTGGGGATATTCACTGTCACCACAAAGTGCCACGTCAGTTTGGCGGTAAGGATAGTTATCAAAATTTAGTGTTGGTATGTGAAGATGTTCATCATCTGATTCATGCAACAAGCTCTGATGCCATTCAAAAGTATCTGGAAGCTCTTAACCTTGACCAAAAGCAGAAAGAAAAACTCGATAAATTAAGAAGCCTTGTTCACGTTGAAAATTGTTGAGATGAAATAAACTCCGTTTCTGATGGCAAGCCGGGTGAGCTGAAAGGTTCACGCCCGGTTTAGGGCGGGGGAAAATCCAGAGATAATATCAAAGGATTACCTATCGCTATTCCAAGAACTGCGTGACCTCACCATGTACGATGAACTGCAACTGGACACGCTGGGAGATAAGAAAACAGCTCTGTTCCTCATCATGTCGGACACGGATTCCACCTTCAACTTCCTCATTTCAATGGTCTACACTCAGCTTTTCAACTTGCTGTGCGACAAAGCCGATGATGTATACGGCGGTAAGCTGCCCATCCATGTGCGGTGCCTCATTGATGAGTGTGCTAACA
>OQVR01001081.1_pt1 | contig 12005 bp, 10 predicted proteins | sample 1691521 | NCBI WGS metagenome assembly OQVR01 (sample SAMN03418256, study PRJEB22391) | human gut metagenome | biome: human-gut; feature: organic feature; material: feces | host: Homo sapiens | place: Tanzania | collected 2013-01
GTGCATAACATTCCGATGCCCTTGCTATCGTGGCAATCGTTCGTCCCTTGTTATCAAAGAACTCCGTCAGACTGTTCTGCGGTGCATATTGCAAACGATGTACAGCATATGAACCATCCGAGAATCGAACGGAGTCATATTCTATAAATCCACAAGGCATCATCAAGGAGTCTTCCTTGTTGGTATTGTCAGAAGTACTTTGCAGTTGTTTGAAATAGGTTATGCTTATATCTTCTCTATTACAAGAAGCTATCAATAACAGTGCAACGCCCAATACAAACAATGTATAACGATTCCTCATAATCCATTCCTTTCAATTAGATACATTCAATTAATATTGCCGTGTAGTTGTCATCACCATATTTCTCACAAAAGAGGTCATATGCGGCAAGTATTTCTTCCAGTGATTTGTCTTCCATCATCTTGGCTAGCAAGATGTCGATGCCAATACTTTTGTAAAGTCCGTCAGAGCATAGCAATAATCTGTCACCCATCTTCAGCTTGATTTGCTGAATATCTGGTACAGCCACATCTGGGCGGTAAGAGAAGAAGCACTTGGCAATTGTTTCCATTCCACAAGCATGACGGATATGGTCTTTTGTCTGATAGAGTAGTCCTTCTTTGGGTCTTTGTACATAGCAACGGCTATCTCCAATATGCGCAATGGTTGCCACGTCATTCTCAATGCTTGCCATGACCATAGTAGTACCCATTTCTGCATGATGAAGTTCGTATACCTTTTGATCAATGGCACAACTTGCTTTCTTGCAGGCGCGTTTTACCTTTGAATCGCAATCTTGCATACAGATATGCTTCATCCAAAAATCAGCAATGGTATTGCAAACTGTTTCACTGGCTATTTCTCCAAAAGAATGACCACCCATACCATCGCAGACAATACCCATGAACCGATTATTATCAGGCAGATCAATGACAGTGAAGGCATCCTCGTTGTTTCTCCTTCTGCCCGTTTTGCTAATTGTTGCATGTCTTATCTTCATATCATTTTTTTCTTAGAAAATAATTCTACATATTGAAATCAATAACACTTTTTCTATAATAACGAAGTTTTAACATTGATATTATTCTTGATGCAATCATTTTTTGTAGAGATATAGCCAATCATCATGGTTCATCAATTGAAAAAAGCGAGGTTTGGTTTGTCTAATCCCAAATCTCGCTCTTTAAATTCTGTTTCGTCAATGTCAGTCCTTTGAAATCTTAAAGCCTAACTTCAATATGAGCTTAATCGTTTCTATAGACGTATTGCGATCGTAAGCTTTTTCCTCTTCTGGGTAGCTAATTCAAAAATTGACAGCAGCTTTCGTAGTCCCATATTCGTTGTTATTTAGTAGGAGAAGATTCCTTTTTCTCAGATTTGCCGAATTCAGTTTGTATCTTCTTGATCATATCCTTTACTTCCTGGTCAATGCGATTGAAGTTATTGTAGAGAATTCGTTCCTTGGCATCCGTGGACTTGAAGTTGTAATATATAGGAAGAGGGTAGTTCTTATAATCCTCTTCTTCTGCCTTGATTTCGTCCATGTTGAAGTTCGTTTTGCAGAAGAACTTGGAGGTTTTGAACTCCTCGGCCTCCTGGATATTCATAGAGCCATTCTTGCCGGTCTTGGTTACGGTAAAGTCTCTAGCAGTCTGTCCGCAGATCCAACCGGATGCCATATCGCTGATTTTTGAGGCAGGTACCAAACTGTCCATGTTCTCATTGAGATTGATGGAAGTACGGTCTCTATCAATCGTAATACCTTTCTTGAGTTGGACAACCTTTCCGAAGATGTCTCCAGATAGCCAGTCCAATGTATCCTTGCTTCTGGCGGAACCACTGATGACATTGCCCACGGTAGTGATAATCTTGTCTTTACCCACCTTGCCATAGTCAGCTTCAAGCTGAGGTAGCTCCTGAAAACCGAGAGTGACGGCTACTTTATTACTTCGAGCTGTACCGATAAGTCTGTCAATCTTATGAAAGTAGAGTGTCGGCAGCTCATCCACAATGATACTCACAGGGACGTTTTTGCCTTGACCACTATTCACTCGGGTTACCAGACGGTTGAGAATCAAAGCATTCAGTGCACCGATGATACTCTCCATTTCTGGGTCGTTGGCGATAAGCAGATAGCTTGGATTCTTCGGGTCAGAGACTTTCAAGTCGAAGTCATCTCCACTGAAAACCCAATAGGCTTCCTTGGTTGCAAGACGCGATGTCTGCACTCGGAGCGTACCTATCATACCTTCCAGCTGTTCCATAGCCTTGTTGTCAAAGGCTGTTTTGAATGGTCCCAAGAGAGGATATACTTCGGGGTCGGTGACCAGAACCTCGAAAATCTCCTCATAAGAGTGGTTCAAGAAGGAGAGTACATGAGGCATGTCGGAGTACTGGCCTTTCCAATAAGCTGGCTCCACCAGTTTATCCATCTGTCCCAGGCAGCCTTTGGCATACACTCGTCCTGTGAGTCGTTTATGATGAGTCTCTGGGTCTTCGCTATACTCAGCATTCAGTTCATGACCGTATTCATCGTATGGTTTCTTTCCGTAGTTGACAAAGAAATAGATACATGCGGCCAGGAAGTTGGTGGCAGATGTCTGGAAGAACTGGTCGCTACCACCACCTGAGCCCTTTTGACCTTTCTGGAGGGATTCAATGAGTGTTTCTGCCGTTTCTTGAGCTGCTGCCAGATTGCCTATATACTTTTGTTGGATAGGATTTACTCTACAGCTGTATTCTACATTTACGAAGTTAATGATACGGAATTTACACCCTTCCGGGATTTTCTTCTGTTCCTTATTCTTTCTATAATGATAATATAGCTTGGTGGCCAGGGTCGGAAACTTATAATCGTACACCACCATCGAGAATCCTTTACTGGAATGCTGCCTAATATAAGGTTCTATAACAGAGAATGTTTTACCTGAACCAGGGGTTCCCACTACCCAGGTTCCTCTGAAAGGATTGATGATGTTGATCCAGCCATGACGGAATTTCCCCTGATAGTAGAAGCGCATCGGTATGTTCACGGAATAAGGATTACTGACACACTCTGTGGATTGCTCGAAACTCTCGTTCTCCAAGTTGAATCGGTCTTTGAGTATGCCGCTTCTGAAGTACTTGGATATATTGTCAAGAGCTACCTGTGTCAATACCGTTCCGGCAATTGACAATAGCATATATACCCAAATGTTACCACTAAGTATGCCTATTTTGAAGTGCCAATCCCAATAGTAGATACCAACAGACAGCAAAACCATCAGAAGGCCTGAGGATATAGGCCAGATAACCATTTTCTTGGCATTATACTCAATCTGCTTCTTATTTTTTGTACCAATGCAGGTAATAATGACCATGATAAGGGTCACCAGTTTACTATAGGGCAGGAACTGATATACAGACAGGTGCTGAAGTTGGCGATGTAATCCTGTTATGATGCCTCCCAAGAAATCCAAATCTTCGGGATTGAAGGCATACATGAAGAACTCCAGGAGCAAAGTCACATAGATGACAGCCCTAAACAGGGTATAGGTTCCTTGTAACTCTTTTGATTCTTCCATTGTTGTATTTACTTGTTACATTTTACACTATTGGCTTTTTGTTTCCAACGTTCCTGGCATGCCGTGACAATTTCTGTCATGCTTCTGGTTTTCCTAGGATTGCCCCTGAGTTCATACCAGGAATCCATGAGCGTGGTGAAGGAAATGAGTCTGTTCATCTTTCTCATCTTATAGTTCAGAGCACGGAGACTTCTTCTGACATTACTCATGCATTCGATCCTTTCCTTGACAGTCATCTTCGCATTCTTATCCTTGTCTTTATTCAAAGGAACAAGAAGTTTGATGTCTGCTGCAACTTGCATACCTGTCTCGACCACCTCCGTATAAATGTTGTTCTTCCTTTCTGATACTGCTACAGCTATGAGATTAGCAGGACAACCGGATGATGTGGCTTTCAGCTGCTTGATGTTCTTGAACGCCTGATCCACCTCATAATAGATGCCATAAGTCTCGGCTGCAATACTTAGAATGTCTCCAAAGCTATCCAGATAAGAATTGAACTGCTTTTGAAAATCAGTGATTTCCTCCACCTCTTCTCTTAGGAATTTATGCCCCGACAGGTTAAGTGTCATGGCTGCATCCTGGGCTATAAGCGTTTGCTTTGCCTGTTTTGCATAAGTATAGAACATTCCGGCTCTTATTACGTCTCCACCGGCCCATGCCTTTGCCTGAGTATGAAGAAGCAGGAGTGTTCCACAAATCAAAATATATCTATTCATTAGCTCATGCATTTTATTGGAACCATGGTTTGTGTTCTTGCCTCATACGATAGAATCTTGTCACTTGTTTCATGGCCTTACTATGTCGTCTGATGGCATCTGAGGCTATCATACCATTTGTTTTTTCGATTTTCCCAGCTATGGCTCTGTTCCATACGTCCTCAAAATTGTAGATACAGACACTAAGAGCAAGGCTGCGAAGTTTTTTGTTCAACACTTCAAGTTCCTCGCTCAGTTGCCATAGGAGCATCGTACGCTCAGCACCATTGAGCATGCTCTCTTTACCGCCTGCCTTGATGACTTTGTTCAAGATACGGTAGGCTTTAGTAAACTCTGCCGCAGTTTCCATGTAGAGATTATTCATGCTCATGGAGGCGAATACACCTTCTGGATTGATTTTTCTGGCTTGGTCAATCTCCCACAAATAGGTGAGTGTCTGCATGCCATCTTGATACAGAGTGGCTGCTGCAGCTATTTTCTCTGCGTAGCCCTTGGCTGTTGTGAGATAGGCATTATACTGCTTTTCCCATTTTTTCATGGTGGCAGCATCCTTTACCATCGATCCCTGTACGCCTGCCAGATCATTCATATTGTCAGTTTGACTTTTTATTTTGGCACTTAGATTAGCTTCTCCATTTTGTATGGCAGCATATTGCAGGGGATTGGAGGTCGCTATCCCTTGACTATGACCTTTGATCCAGACGGAAAAAATGAATATGCCTGTCAGAAGCAGCTTTTTCTTAATTTGTAATTTCATAAATTCCCTTTTTCCTTTTATTAAACTCAACTCTGCGCCGGATTTCTCCGACAATATCCTTCCTTGCCTTGATTCCCACCAGTTTGAGACAGCCATTGGTTCGGTCTCTGCTATGGATGATGACCGTTTTGATACCGACCAATAGCTGTAGTAGGTTTTGACGTTGCTCATAATCCACTACACGATAGAGTTCAATATAGTGAGTTGTTCTTACCACCAAACCCTTCCTTATAATTATCTGCTCTGAAGTTATTGTGTAACTTGTCACCAGTTGGGACAGGGTAGCCAGCACAGACATGAATATCCCAAAGATGGCAAAGGAATAGAAAATCCAATGCTCAAGTTTAGTGATATGATGACCCATCCATATGCATCCCAATATGAATGGTATGAAGAGCAGGTTAGTGAGCAGAATGTATCGACAGCATGGACGTAGTTTCACCTTGGGATAGGCATTTGTTTCGAAGTTATACATATGATATTGATGAATAGTACTACTTTTACTTGATTTTGGGGAGATGGGCTATATGCCCATTCCCCTTCCTTCTCCACGTGACATGGCCGCTTCGTGATTGAAATTCTCAAATTTGGCAGCTGCCACTTCCGCTGGGGATACTACCCCGGGCTTGAAATAGACACCTTTATGCTCGTAAATGTCAGGACGTGGCATGGCTGGTCTTGATAGACAGGCTGCTACGTCCAAGCCTGTTGTCACTGCCGCCAATATTGCTGCTCCCAAGTTGAACCCATGTCCTTCCTTTGTACACATCTTCACTTCAGGGAAGATCTTGTCAAAGAGCTTCATGCGTTGCATATCATTTACAGCCAGGAACTTATTATATTCCTTTTGGGTAATCTCGTGAGAGAATACATTGCCATCGATGACAGCGGACATCTTGTATTTACCCTCAATTACCTTTCCGTCAGCATCTTTGAGACGTTCCACGGCAATGTCACTGACTTCCGTGGCTCTTCCATGTTCACCACTTCTTCTCCACTCCTTGCTTGATTTGAGATTTTCAAGCCCCTCACCATTTACCTTGGCATCACCCAGGAGAGTTAGCGTGGTTTCTCTCTGAAGGTCAGAAAGAGAGATGTCTCCCAGTGACTTGCTCTCTGAAAGGATGAGTTTTTTGATGTCCTCCTGTGACAATGAATCCACAGAAAGGCCTCTTTGTTTGAGAAGGTTGGCTATTCGCTCATTGCTATAACCGGAGTTCAAGTTCTGCTCTGCATGAGATTGTGGAAGCTTGAGTTCCTTAACAACAGTCAGTTTATTACCCTTATCATCCGTTATAGGTATAAGTTGGGTAAGCATCTTGGCTCTCCCGTCGTCAGTAGCATTTCTGAAGTCCTGATACTGTTTCTCGGAAATCTTGAAAGCCCACATGCCCACATCGCTGGAATCGCGCAGGTTCAAGAGATAGTTGCCTGAGATTTGATCCTTCCATACCATGGCAGAGGTAATGAGTGCCTTGGTGTTGTCACTTGTCAAACTGTAGTTACCCTGCATGCTAACTACACCTTTAGCCGTTTCCAGATTCCCCGATAGAATATGGTCTTCATTTTTGCCATTGCTGGCGTCTTTTATCTTCACCTCATCAAACACCTTGTCAAAGAGTTCCAGGCGATGCTCATCATCGTAGTTGATGAACTTGATATAGTCTTCCTTGGAAATCTCATGACTCATCACCTCATTATTGATGACAGCTGTCATTCTGAATGAAGTCTTCTCCCCATCGTGAGTGGGGTAGGTTTGGATTTCTCCAACGCTTACTCTTCTGCCACCCTTGACAGGAAGATAGAAGCCCTTATTCTCAGAGAGCATTCTGCCATCGACGACACCTATGGAGTTCCATCTGTCAATATAACCTGTATGATAATCTGTTCGCTGATGTCCCAATGTAATGATATCGATATGCTTTTGATGAGCATTCATTGCATCTTGAGCGATAAAGATTTCTTTCTCTGCCTCAGGCTTGAGCTTGATATCAACATAGTCCTTGGAGTTGAGCATCTGCCGAGTGATTTTGCCGGCAAAGTCATTTTCAATCACCTTATTGATTATAGAGAGGCGCTCGTCTATGGACACCACATTTTTGCCTTTGTTACCTTGCTTGCCTGTATCCTTGAAATTCTTCGCCATGAGTTTGGAGAGTTCCTCATTGGAAAGGTCGTATTGTAGATTCTTGTTGACGGAAGAAGACTTGATGGTCAATGTCTTGTTCTTATCATCAATGACGACTCCATGGGAAGCGAGTATATGTTGGAAAAGTTCTGGTGTAGCATAAAGAGTGGATCCCATGGCTTTGTCCAAAGGTTCTGCCAGTCCTTTTGGACGAGCCAGCATTCTTGGCTTAGAATGAATCTCCAAGTTATGAAGAGGGTCGGCAACCTGTGTGCCTTTATCATAAAAGCCGTATGCTCCACTTTTAAGTTCTCCTGGTTTCAGCCTTCCATCAGGACGGTCAACTACAACCGGTGCTGAAGAAGCGAAAAAAGGTCTTCCTTCGATTCGTCGTACATGGTAGCCTCTTTGCGGAAGCAATGATAGTCTATCCATGAAGGAATTGAATTTTCCGTATTTTGCTCCCATGAAAGGATGGAACTTGGGTTCTCTATAACCATATTCTCCATCCATGATGGTGTGCCCCCATTGTCCCATATTAACAGGAGAATTGGCATTCTTGGCCGTTACCCATGCATTGGGCATATAATAATCGTTCTTCACGATGGATGTGAACGTCTCGTATGCCTTTCGATTAAATGAATTGGTTCCTCCTGATCTGAGATTCTCAACCTGACTTTGCGTCAAGGTGTAGTATCTTGGGGTGGAGGAGTTGTGTGCAAGGGTTATAAGCTGCATCTCACCTGATGGAGTTTGAGAGAGATGTGCTTGCATGCCATTGGCATTCAGGGTAGCCTGTAGCTGGGGAGCGATATCATAGCTCCCAAAATTGGATTTTCTTCTGAGTAGAGTCATATCCTATTTATTTTCCAGTGATGAATTGTCTTTGGATAAAATGACACATGTATGGCGATTGGCCGTGTATGGCTTATATATATCAATTCCTCCATGGCTCACACCTTGTAGTTTTTCCTTTTGTACACCAGCATCAATCAGCAGCTTGGCTATATACTTAGCTCTTTTGATACTCAACTTTCTGTTATACTCTTTACTGCCTGTGCGGCTATCTGCTGCACCAATGACTTTTACTTTGAGATTATATTCCTTCACTGCAGCTGCTATCTCAGATAGTTCTATTTTCTGTTGGTTATCAACGAAATCAATGCTGTTGATTTTGAAAAAGAACAAGATAGGAACGTCGATATTCTTATCAAGTATGGCATCACCCGAACCCATTACGCTTCTTATTCTTTCTCTCAGTTCATTGAGGCCTCGATAGTTGTTCTTAGGATAGGAAGATACTTCTCTTGGCACATTGCAATGATAGTAAGGGACCGTTTTTAATGATTTTTTCTTCCATCCTTGCTTTCCTATATCTAGTGTAAGTCCCAAGTTGGCATGAAACAGGTTATCTCTGAGTGAACTTCCTGTTCCCAGGCCATCGAATTTCTGAGCAGTGGCAATAGCACCAACTTCTGCGGACAAACTAAATCTGTCAGCTATTCTATAGCTGCATAGCATACCATAGTTGAGGGCAAACTCTGTCTTGTGGAGGTGTGAATTGTGGATGACACCAGCTCCCATATAAGGCACAAAGTTCCATTTTGGCATTTTCTCATAATACTTATGATAAAAGGATGATATATTGACCATCAGATCCAAGTGATAGTTTTCATATCTTTCCTTGTGGAGATTAGCTGTCTTGAACTTGAATCCATCAAAGGCAATACGGGTACCAAAGTATGGAGTATGCCATTTGCCCAAGGTGATTTCCAAGTTGGGAGTTACTCTGTCAAAGAGATCACCGCATCCCGAGGGAGAACCGGCAAAAGCGGCAGCTCCAGTTCGTGCAGAGACAAACCAGTTGTCCAGAATGCCAGATGGCTTGAATTTTAGACATGATGCATCATGATTGGTAGTAAACGTGGTCGCTGCATCCTGTATTGGTGTAGTCACTTGTGATACCACAAAGTTCTTCTCGTCCTCCGAGAATACTACTTGGGCCTGTGCAGAAATAACTGCCAGGCAAAGTCCGAGGAATAATAGTTTCAATCTTTTCATGCTCTTATTTTAATCTTTTATGTTATATATATATTATAATGTGTAGTTGAGCAGAGTCACAACTGTTCTGCAAGATGATCGAAGAGGAAAAGCTTGTATCGGCTGATAATCCTCTCACAGCATCTGACATAATGAATATTAGTGGCATATCCGGCAGCCTTAATCCCCCTGAGCCAATTGTGATGGTCAGTGGAATCATATTTATGGCATTTCTGATAGCGTTCGCCCATTAAAAGCCTGGAATGATATTCCATGCTTTCTTCTGCAGAAGAGAAATTACAGAATTTTTCACTTGGCTTATCATCATTATGCAGACTATAGGGTAGTCCTTTTTCCAACCAGCTCTTGCTAGCCTTGATGCCAAAGAAGTTATTTCCTTCCTTGGCTAATTTGCTTGTTCCCCAACCACTTTCAAAGGCCATCTGGGCTAAGATAACCGAAGATGGAATACCATATTTACGTTGCTGATTCATTGCTTGTGGGGCATATCGCTTCAAGAAATCCGCCGGACTTAATTTATCTTTTTTATTCAGACCTAATGCTTCTACTGCTCTTTGTTGGGTGTCCCTTACAAAAGTCAGAAGCAGGTAGGGATTCTCTATTTTCCCCAGGAGGCGGCATGTAAGATGCAAATGAGGGCCGGTAGCCCTTCCGGATGCACCTGTTTTTCCCAAAGCATCACCAGCATATACCGTTTCCTGATTCTTTACCCAGATTTCTGAGAGATGACAATAGCTCAATGTATAGTTGCCTACCTGCAAGGTGATGTAATGTCCTGCGTTAGGATCATAACCCACTGTTTTGATAAAACCATCAAACATGGCATATACCTCTTCATATTTAGCAACTAGGTCAATGCCTTGATGATTCCTTTTTTTCCCAGTGAATGGGTCAGACCTTATTCCGTATGTTGAGCAGATTTGAATGCTCTTTAAGGGATAGCAGACACTTTGGTACTTGTCTATCCAATAGTTCGCGGCTTCAGCAGATCCTTGTGCCAGAACATTTATGGGCAGCCAGAGCAAGCTTGTAATCATCCATTTCAATCTTTTCATCATTTCTACCTTATTTATATAATACAGGGTGCAAAGGTAAATGGAAAGATTGAATTTATAGGTAGAAAATGAATTGAAGTTATTTTTTAACACAAAAGTAGTTATATTGTTAATATATTATCATAGATATGTTAAAAATAAAGTTTAATTATGCAGAGGAGGAAAAATTCATTTTTTAGCATTACCTTTGCCGAAAAATTTAGATAAGGTATGACTAAGGTAGAAAGATTTCAGGATAATGAGATTCCTTATGAGCTTCTAGCTTCATTTGGACTCTCGCAAGAAATGGTAGATGACCTTCCACAGAAGGTATTGGAGCAGTTGCTCTCTGGGCAACGAACTCCACTTCTGCCTATTTGCAATGTAGATGAAAATGGAAATTGTAATAACTCTCTCGCAAGACTTTCTCTAGTGAGGACAGAAGATGGCATTGATGTCATCTTCATGTCCTGCTGGAAAAGCAAATTGCTGGAAGAGTTTGAATTACAGCAGCAACAGGCTCTCAAAAACGGAAGAGCCCTATATTCAGCTGAAAAAAATGCGTATTATCAGTTGGATTATGCTACCCAGCAGATTGTTTCCATGCCGGCCTATGTAATACAGCATAACATGCGTGTACTAGGCAGACAATTGGATATAGAAGTCTCTGATCTGGAGCAGCTCAAAGGAGGTGACGTTCTTTGTCTGATTCCGGAGGACAAACCAATTTCGTTGGGAATTGACCTGATGCAGGATATAGGTATTCGTGTAGTGAACGGAGATAAAGAACAGTGGCAGAGAGAATTCACTGGAGACGAATTTCCTCTTTACAGTTTTGGCATCAGCGGTTGTTGGGTGAATGATGGGCATTTTTCCTATGTGAAGGAAGAAGACTATACTCAGGACATGTTGGATGCCATGGCTGAGAAAGTGAAGCAGGTAAAGAGAGCTGCATTCCATCGCTAGTATTCATTTATAAAGGATAACAGGTATGATACTAAGTGGATTTCAAGAGGAGCATCAGCTTCTCGATTGGTATGAGCAGGATTCAATCTCTGCTCTGCAATACATTGAACATCATTCAATAGGTATGATTAACCGCTTCAAGAAGTGGTGTCAGGAGAGTGGAAGCAGTGAAGATGAAGAATCTGCCAAGGATTTTTTAGATGAATATAATGGACTATTCTTGGACACTGTAGTCAGTAAGAATGAGAATTCAACTGCAGCAGATACTTCTATGTTTCATCAATGGTGTGAGAACAGCGATTTTTTGGATGAACTATATTCATCTAAGCCCGCCCTTCATGTGACTCTCTGGCGTTATCAGAATCCATGTTCCACTGATAAGCAGAAATGTGCCCATGACTTGGATGTTTCCACAGGGGAAATTGAGAAATGGTGGTCTGTAGTGGATTTCTTGAATTTTGAACATGGAGGAAATTATCAGCCAATAAGGTTGGACGAAGAATCCATATCAATGGCGATTTTGTATGTTTGCCAACTACATATATAGATAAGCTTTTAAATTATTATCCAATTGTTAGTACTATTGTGTCATTCGTGAGAACAGCATAAGTAACAGATGTTCATCAAAAAGTTTGAACCGACTCACAATATATTCGGTTGATTTTTTTATTCTCAAATCGCATCGCTTGTGATGAGTAGTGCGATTTGAATTATTCTGCAAAATCGAGTAGGAGGAAAACGAAGTAGTTTTTCTCCTACTTTCGTTTTCCGACCTC
>OQVR01001086.1_pt1 | contig 11965 bp, 9 predicted proteins | sample 1691521 | NCBI WGS metagenome assembly OQVR01 (sample SAMN03418256, study PRJEB22391) | human gut metagenome | biome: human-gut; feature: organic feature; material: feces | host: Homo sapiens | place: Tanzania | collected 2013-01
CGGAAACCTCGTTCATAGCGCGGTAGGTTGCCTCCTTAGGAGACATACCGTTTTCCTGGATATGATGCTCTACTGCTTCTACTACAACGATAGCATCATCGACAACAAGGCCGATAGCCAGAATCATTGCGAAAGCAGTAAGAGTGTTGATAGTAAAGCCCAAAATTACGAAGGAAGCGAAGGTACCAACCAAGGATACCGGTACAGCCAGAATAGGAATCAAGGTTGCACGCCAGCTGCCCAAGAACATGAATACTACCAGAATAACCAAAATCAAAGCTTCAACGAAGGTATGTGCAACCTTCTCCAAAGACTCGGTAATAAACTGGGTGTTATCCTGAATAACAATCAGCTTCATATCGTCAGGGAAACGGCTTTCAGCGTCCTTTAATACCTCGCGGATATTCTTAACAGTTTCGATAGCATTCGCATCAGAGGTCAGGGATACCGGGAAGACAACGGAATCGCCGCCGTTAAGCTTGCTGACGATAAGGTCATTACGAGGACCTTCTTTGATAGTTGCGATATCCTTAAGCTTCAGGTTATCGCCGTTATTGGAACGGATAATAACGTTACCGAATTCCTCAGGTGTATTCAGACGACCTTGAGCACTTGCGGAATAGGTACGCTCCTGCTGGTCAACGGTAGGACGGTTACCGATAGAACCAACCGCTGCCTGAATGTTTTGCGTTTTGATCGCGTTGGAAACGTCGGTTACGGTTACGCCCAGCTGTGCCATTTTTTCAGGATTCAGCCAGATGCGGACTGCATATTCCGGACCATATTCGCCAACTGTAGATACGCCCTTAACACGCTTTACAGCATCCAGGAAGTTCGCATCCGCATAGGTTCTTAAGAACATTGCATCATAGGTATTTTTAGGAGAATAAAGACCAAAATACATAATGGTCTCGGCAGATTCTTTTGCAGTAGTAACACCATAGCCGGAAACCTCGCTCGGCAGAGAGCTGGTTGCCTGAGATACACGGTTCTGTACTTCTACAGAAGCGATATCTGCGTTTTTCTCCAGGTTGAACTCAACATTGAGCTTGTACTCACCACTGGAGGTACTTACGGAGGACATGTTCAGCATATTTTCTACGCCGCTTACCTTCTGCTCAATAGTCTGTGCTACAGCCTTCTCAACGATATCGGCACTCGCACCTACATAGTTGGTATTTACGCTGATACGCGGTTTGGTAATGTTAGGATATTGGGCGATAGGCAGGCTGAAGCCGGCAATTGTGCCCAATAAGGTAATAATAATCGCCAGTACTATCGCAAATACAGGGCGATCAATAAAGAAACGAGCCATCTAGCCAACCTCCTTATTGCTTCTTGCCAGCGGTAGCACTGTTGTCAACAGTAGTATCCAGATCAGCCTCAGTCATCGGCTGCGGGTTAACCTGAGCACCCTGTCTGATCTTGCCGGTGCCTTCAACTACGATTGTCTCGTCGCCGGTCAGACCGCCTTCAACCATGTAGAAACGGCCAACAGAAGGACCAAGAGTAACTTCCTTCATCGTTACCTTGTTGTCGCTGCCGACAACATAAACAAATTTCTTATACATCAATTCAACAACTGCACGCATAGGAATCAAAAGAGCATCCTTTTTAGTGCCAGCAGTTGCCTGTACGTGAGCAAACATGCCCGGCAGCAGACGACGTGCAGGGTTTCTGAACAGAGCCTTGACAGTCATGGTACCGGTATTATCATTGATACCGCGGTTAACCTCTGCTACGGTGCCCTTTAAATCATAGGTGCTGCCATCGCTCAAAACAACGGTCAGATTATCAAGAGAAGCAGCGCCGCTGTTATCATGAGCAGCGGAAAGCTTCAGATATTCCGGCTCAGCGATACTGAACTGTACGAAGACGGGATCAGTGTTGCTGATTTTTGCCAGAGTAGTCTGACCTGCGGTTACATAGTTGCCAACCTCCAGCGCGGTGGTATCAATACGGCCGCTGAACGGAGCGGAAACGCTGGTATCGGTCATGTTAATCTGCGCATTTTCCAGAATTGCTTCCTGCGCATTTACAGAAGCCTGAGCCTGGTCACGCTGCATAATAGCGTTATCCAGAACCTGCTTGGAAATTGCATTCTGTGCATACAGAGTGCTATAACGTTCTGCGTTCAGAGCAGCGTTAGCCAAAGCCGCACGAGCATTAGCCAGGCCTGCCTGCGCGTTGAGCACGTTGGCCTGATAGGTACGCTGGTCAATAGCGTACAAGGTCTGGCCTGCGCTTACAGTGTCACCGCCCTTGAAATACTTAGCTGTAATCTGGCCGCTTACCTGAGCCTTCAGCTCCATTTCCTGCTGAGCCTGTACAAAGCCTGTATAATCATATACCAGAGGGGTGTCACGCTTAATAACCTTCATGGTTTTAACCAAAGCTGCCTGATTGCCGCCCTGCTGCTGTTTTTGACCACAGCCTGCAACGCTCAGTACAAAGGTTGCCGCCAGCGCCGCAGCCATTGCTTTTCTCGCACGGCCGGAGCGAATAAAACTAAACATAAAAAAACCTCCTTCACCTTCACTCTGAAACTACTCAATATATATAATAACTAATAAGACTGCTATATTGTAGCGCCTTTACCTGAAAATATTCCTGTTCCAGTTTCAGAATACTACTATTATAATGGACATTTTTCAGAAAAGCAAACTCTATTTAAGCAGATTTCACCGCTTTTTCTTGCATTTTCTCCCATTATCTTCTTCTCACAAATTATACTGACTGGTCAGTCAGCTTTTGCTGTTCAACAGCTCTTTTTTCAGCAAAAATTTATGCAGATTACCCAAAGCAAAACCCGATACCTGATCTACGCCATCAATACGCTGCATTAAAAACAAGTTATCGCCTTCAATATACCATTCATCAGGCAGCTTGTCCTTATATACCACATTTTTATTGGTATTCAGTACATTAAGCAGTGGCAGTAAATCCTTATCCTTGACGTTAAGAACTTCATCTAAGCGTATTTTTTCACCCGTCTTAGGATTTACGTTCAACTGATGATGAATAAAGCGACTTTTACCGCTAATCAGCTGCACGCTAAGAATCTGCTCGTCAGCACGCATCACCTTAAACGCCATATCTGCCTCGCCCTTATAAAAATGCTCCAGATATTCCTGGCATTCTTCCTGCAGCAGCTTATTCATTTTATTTTGCAGCTCCACGTCCTTGCTGGCAAAAACCGGGAATGTTGCCTCACCGCCAGGCACTACCATTTTGCGCACCAACAATGTTCCTGCAGCAAAATCCTTGCCATCATTTACGGTATTATCCTTAGGCGTAGGCGCAAGCGTCATAATGGTCAGGGAAAACTGCTTCCATTCCTTAGTCTTCTTATCCTGCTTCCAAATTGCTCCTACATCTGCCAAAGGCTGTTTATGCTGCAACAGCTGCTGGCAAGCAAGCAATTCATCTGCGCCATCATCATCCACATCGTGCGCCACCAGTGAGAAAACCCCGCCATACTCCAGTTTACCGTCTGCCACCTCACAGCCTGCAGCCGGGGTTAAATCTGATTTGTTGCCGTCAATTAAGGCTACATGTATTTTACCATCTTTGGCATAGGCCTGCGTTACTAATCCCATGCTTTCTGCAGCGCCAAAGACCTCACGCACCTTTTTCTTATTAGCAAAGGAAAGCACGCGGTATTCACCAGACGCACGCCAATCACCCTGCCCGGCGCTCACCAGCAGCTGCTGTCTAGCACTTTTGCCTGCCCACAGCTTAACCGGTTGCAGTTGGCAGTTATAGCCGCCTTTAATAGAGGGGGCGTAAGCTGTCAAAAGCTTTTTATCCTTATCCTTAAGCATCACGAGCAGGTCGTTGGCATAACCATTCGGCAGTCTGTCGCCCCACAGCTCAGCAGTCACAGTTTGCTCTGATGCCAGCTGCAGCGGCACCTGCGCCAGCAGCGTGTCCGCGGCAGCAGCCAAAGAGCTGCATAAAAGCACGCCACTGCAGGCCAGCCCCTGCACCATCAATTTTATCTTCACGTCTCCACGCCCTTTCTTCAAACATACTATTATATTATAGCATTTTTTTGTTATAAGTAGCTGTTAAAACACAGATTTTTTACAAAAAGACTTTTAACCAAGCAGTAAATTCTGTTGCATTTCGTACAAAAAGGCTTTTTCTTATCTCCTAAAACGATTTTTTCATTAATATTACTGCTTTTTATCGTTAAATAGTGTAGAATAAAAGCGGTATTTTATTGATTTTTTGGGAGAAGGGAAGGATTTATTAATGAAGAAAATAGTTGCTCTTCTGCTCAGCCTTTGCCTATTAGTATTAGCTGCAGGCTGTGGCAGTAACGATTCAAAAAAAGACACACCCAAAGAAAAAACTAAGGTAAGCCTTGGCATGTTGCGCCTGACAAGCAGCGCTCCTTTATTTATCGCTATGGATAAGGGCTTCTTTGCTGAAGAAGGTATTGAAATTGAACCACAATGGTTTGACGCTGCTCATCCGATTGCCGTATCTACTGCTTCCTCTAAGGTTGACGTTGGTGCTACCGGTATTACGGCCAGCCTTTATAACATGGCAGCCAAGGGACAAAAGCTTGGCATTGTTGCGGATAAAGGACGTGAACAAAAAGGCTATTCATCTTCTGCACTGCTTGTAACTACCGACAACTATAACGCCGGTGTAAAAAGCCTGAAGGATTTGAAGGGCAAGCGTATCGGTATTACGCAAAAGGGCTCTACCTTCCATTATATGCTTGGCAGAATGCTGGAAACCCAGGGCATGAGCCTCAATGATGTGGAAATTGTTCCCCTGAGCAAGCTCAGTGCTGTTATGGCTGCTTTGGAAAGCAAGCAGATTGACGGCTGTATCTTAAACGAGCCTAACATCACCAAGGTGCAAAAAGCAGGCTACGGCAAACTGGTCGTACAGGTTGGCGACGTTATTCCTTACCAGACCTCTGCTATCTTCTACTCACCTGACTTTATGAAGAATAAAGATGCGGCTGTACGCTTCATGCGTGCTTACAACAAAGCCTGCAACTATTACTACGAAGCTGCAGTAGAAAAGAAGGATGCCAAGAAGCTAGAAGAAGTTGTTAATATTGTGGCCAAATACGTTAAGGCTCCGGCTGAAGACATTAAAGCAGGCCTGCCCTATATTGACAAGGACGGCAAGCTGCTTGTCAGCGATATTGCAACCCAGATTAAATGGTACACTGACAACAAGATGATTTCCGGCAAACTGGACGCGAAGGATGTTGCCAACACCAGCTTTCTGGATGAAGCAATGAAGAAATAAACTATTGTATTAAAGCAAGACTGGCGTAAATGTAACAGCTGCAAAGTGCGTTGACGATGCTTTAGCACCAAAACGCTGCGACTGATATATTAGCGCCAGTCTTTTTGGAGGATGGTAGAAAATGAAATTAGAAATCGCAAATATCTGCAAGGATTTCACCACCACCAGCGGTAAGCTGCTTCCTGTTTTGCAGGATATTAACCTCAGCATTAATAAGGAAGAATTTGTAGCATTGGTAGGACCGTCCGGCTGTGGAAAATCAACCTTGCTCAATATAACTGCCGGGCTTTTGGAGCCTACAAGCGGTAACGTAAAATTTACCGATGTCGCCGCGGGCTATGAGCCTCGCATGAGCATCGTCTTTCAGGAAACAGGGCTCTTCCCCTGGCGCAACGTGCACGATAACATAGCCTTCGGATTGGAAACAGCAGGCATGAAGGCAGACGAAAAGGAAGCTCGCATTAAGCATTACATTGAGCTTGTAGGCTTAAAGGGCTTTGAAAAATCCTTCCCACATCAACTAAGCGGCGGTATGCGTCAACGTGTTGGCATCGCCCGCGCTTTAGCTATCGAGCCTGACCTGCTGCTGATGGATGAGCCGTTTTCTGCCTTGGATGCGCAAACGCGCACCATCATGCAGGAGGAGCTGGTAACGCTGTGGGAAAAGACGCGCTTGACCACGCTATATGTTACGCATAATATTCAGGAAGCAGTCATGCTTGCTGACAGAGTTGTACTGCTTTCGCGTCGCCCCGGAACGGTCAGCAAAATACTCCAGATTGCCATTCCGCGTGCCGACCGCTCTAAGCCGGAGCACACAGATGAAATTGCGGAATTTGTCCGCATCATCTGGGAGCATATCAGCAAGGATGCACGTGCTGCCTTAATGGAGGTGGAAGACAATGCCTGAAAAGAAAACTGCTGCTAACGTAGCTAACGAATATATCGTACGCAACCGCATGACGCATTGGCAAAAGACCTATCCGCATTGGGTGAGCGTTGCTTCTATTATCATCCTGCTGCTCTTGTGGGAGGCTATCTGCCGCGGCGGCCTGGTTTCCTCTTTGTTTTTACCAGCGCCTAGCCAGATTATCAGCGCCCTGCTTACCATGCTGGCTGACGGCGAAATCGGTGTAAGCCTGGCAGCCAGCATGTACCGTATCTTAATCGGTTTTGCTGTCGGCAGCCTTATCGGCCTTGCCGTTGGTCTTGTTACCGGTACCTCTGCGCTCGCAGATAAAATCGGTAATCCTATAGTCAACGCTCTTTACCCTATCCCTAAAATCGCTTTGCTGCCATTGTTTATCCTTTGGCTGGGAATCGGCGAGCTGTCGAAGGTAACGATTATTGCGCTAGGCGTCTTCTTTCCGGTAGCAATGAACACCTACAGCGGCGTCAAAAATGTTGACACACTGCTTATCAAGGTTGCAGTCAGCTTTAACGCCAGTTGGTGGAAAACAATGAAAAGTGTTGTTCTACCTAACGCCTTACCTATGATTTTCGCAGGCCTACGCCTTGCTGCCGGCACATCTCTGCTGCTGCTGGTGGCAGCAGAGATGATTGCCGCACAGGTCGGCATCGGTGCTCTTATCCTGCATTACGGCGATTTGATGATTACCGACCGCTTGATGGCCGGAGTTATTGTATTGTCGTTGCTCGGCCTCCTCTTTAATCTGTTCCTGCAATGGTTGGAGAAAAAGGCTATCCCCTGGAAGAACTGATAAAAGCACAAAAGCACTGTCTGCTCACTGATATTTTTATATCAGATAGAGCGACAGTGCTTTTTCTTTTTCTGCTAAAATCTTACAACAGCTTCTTAAATTGCTGTTACGCTGATGCACAAAAACTGTTTTTGCTAATATGCTGACTACTGCAGCTTCGCAGAAGCATCCCGCAAAATTGCTGCTACAACTTCAGCTGGCAGCTCGCCTATCTTCTTGATCAGCTCTGGCTGCTTGGGATGTTCGGCAATAACCTTTTCCATCCACACCATGTCCAGCCAATGACCATGCTTGAAGCCTGTATTATTGAAGGTACCGATAATTTTATAGCCGCAAGACTCATGCATTTTGACGCTGTGCTCATTGCTGGCGGTAATGCAGGCGTAGGTCACAACTATACCCTGTAGGCGCAGCAAAGCCTCTAACGCTGCGTACATAACCTTGCCCAAGCCATGTCCCTGCCCTTCAGGTGCCAGATAAATCGTTACCTCAGCACCCCACTGATAGGCAGCACGCTGAATATAAGGATGGGCATAAACATAGCCAAGCAATCTGCCATCGTGCTCACAGACTATATAAGGATAGTCCGCAGAAATATTTTTGATTCTCTCAGTAAATTCTGCTACCGAAGGTACCTCATATTCAAATGATACATCGCTGAGCGTCCTGTCGCTGCTGGCGACAAAGGGCGCGTAAATTGCAAGCAGCTCTGCAGCATCCGCAAGCTTCGCAAGGCGAAGCGTATACTTCATCGACATTTTATTGCTCCACCTTTACTTCAAACATTCTGCTCCACGGCAGCGTAAATTTATATTCTTCGGCAGTGTTGCCCATATACGGCTTACTTACCTTGTTGATTTCCCGGGTAATAAACTCTTCCGCCGCCTTACGCTGCTCCTCGTTCAAGCCACTGTTAGGCCAATAGTTAGGCCAAATCAGCTGCTGATAAGTTTGCATGCGCACATTCGCCTGATAAGCCCAATCATCAAGATAACGCACATTAAGCAGATTTTCTCTTGCTTCCGGTGTTAACTGCTTCTGCAGCAGCCCCTGCGCCAGAGCAAAGCCCAGGCTGTTGCCTGCTGTATTCCAACCGCCGTAGGATGCCAGACGATATGCCAACTGTTTGTCAAACAAGGTCTTGATCAAAGCATTGTCCGCACCGTTGCCAAAACGGATGTCAGCCACAGTCACAGGATGGTTATGCTTAAGAATGCGTTCAACCTTATTGACAAAATTTACCGTTGACGGCATAGCCTTATAGCTGTTGCTTGCATCAGACGCCTCATGTGTCACGCCATCGGCAGGAGTGTTGACAGCCAATACCAAATCGGCATTTTTACGTGTACGCACCGGGAAGGCACCGGCAGCGTAGATATGCTGTTTGGCGCTCACCGCCACAGTATCATCCTCATACGTAGGTACAGTCTTGCCTCCCTTACCGGCAGCATAGGTTACATTAACCAGCGGCAGCTCGTACTGCAGGCGGTTGGCCGCACGGCTCAAAAGCAGCAGCCCAAGCTGATCTGCGCCAGCGAAGAAACGGATTTTTTCCTTCGGCAGCTCATTCACCAAAATATCCATTTCGCGTGCTTCCCTATGTGCCTGCGAATAAGCAGCTGTATCATCGCGGCCAATCAACATATAATCAAAATCGCCGCTTTCTACACCATGCAGCAAAAGCTCCGTAGCGTGGATATTGTTGCTGCGGCGCGTAAACATATCAGTAAGTATTTCCCGGGGAATGCTGTTGCGCAGCTCCGCCAGCTCCTTTACCTCTTTATGCTTAATCTGCTTAAGCTCTAGCTTGTCTTCCAACTCTCCCAAGCGGAAAATCTTAGGGCCCCATTCCTTATAATATGCCGGCTCAGTCGGCGCACTGCTGGTCTTAGGCGAACGCATAATAGTAGTAAATACATAAACCTTCTGCCCGCCATGCTGTTTTTTCAGCTCTACCAAGCGTTCAGCACGCTGCTGCAGAAGCTCCGGAGAAATTTCATGTGTGCGAGATGCCACCAGCCCGCCATAAAGCAAAGCATCAGAGGAAGCAACAATGGCTACCGATTCACCGGCTTTAGATTCCAGCCAGTTAAAAAGCTCTTCCGGCTGCCCTGCTGACTGAGCACCGGCAATATATTCAGCAGGTGGCAGCTGTACATCCCAGCCTGCAGCCTGCATCGTCTGCACAGTGTAGTCAAGGCACACCGGCCTGTTATCCATGGGTATATATAACATCGTGCCCTTAGCGGCAAATGCTGTATGAGTAGTCAACAGTAAAGCGCAAAGCAACACACTTCGCAAAGCCTTCATCATTTTTATCACTACCTTTAACTCTTTCTAAGCAGAGATATTCCTCGCCTTAATAGAATTTCTACAGCAATAAATAAAATTCCTGCGTTGACTTATAATTTCTTCTCGCATCCCTCAGTTATGATAAAAGCACACCGCAAAACAAAAACTCCCTGCAGCAAGGCACACCTTGAAACAGGGAGCAAAATCTACTTTATACAATTAGCTTAAGCATTGGCAAATCGGCTTAAGAAATCCTGGGTACGTTTATTCTTCGGATGCGTAAACAGCGCCTGCGGCTCGCCTTCCTCAGCAATTACGCCCTGGTCAATAAAGATAACGCGGTTAGAAACATCGCGTGCAAAGGCCATCTCATGCGTTACGATAACCATCGTCAGACCTTCCTTAGCCAGGTCGCGGATAACGCGCAGAACCTCGCCAACCATTTCCGGATCCAGTGCGCTTGTCGGCTCGTCCATCAAAAGAACCTCCGGCTCCAAAGCTAAGGCACGTGCGATTGCTACACGCTGCTTCTGTCCACCGCTCAGCTGGTGCGGTTTAGCATTTACATAGCTGTCCATACCAACGTGCTTCAGATATTTCAGTGCAGTAGCGCGTGCTTCTTCCTTGCTTTTGCCAAGAACCTTAACCTGACCAACCATGCAGTTTTCCAGTACAGTCATATTATTAAACAGGTTGAAGGATTGGAACACCATGCCTACCTTAGTACGATACATAGTGAGCTTTTTGAAAGCTTCGTTTACATCCGTACCACGGTAATCAATAGTACCACCAGTCGGATGCTCCAAATAGTTCACGCAACGGATGAGCGTAGACTTGCCGCTGCCGGAAGGACCGATGATGCAGACAACATCGCCACGATGTACATCAAAGCTGATGCCCTTTAAAATTTCACGCTCGCCAAAGCTTTTCTTTAAATCATGGACTGATAACAAAAGTTCCTTTTCCATTTCCATAGCTTAGTACCGTCCTTTCGGCTTCTTAGTAGGCAGAGGGATATCACCGCAGGGATCCATCATCGGGTCATAGGTAACCAGCTGATAATCCTTCGGGCCATCCATCTTGCTTTCCAACCAGCGCAGCAGGCGGGAAGCGGTAAAGGTCATAATAAAGTAAATTACGCAGGTAATGAAGAAAATTTCAAAGTATTTGTAATAAACACCTGCAGCAGATTTGGAAGCAAAATACAGCTCCGTTACGGAAATAACGTTCAATACAGAGGTATCCTTGATATTGATAATCAGGTTGTTGCCCAGCTGCGGCATAACGTTGCGCAGAGCCTGCGGCAGAATAACGCAGCGCATGGTCTGGATATGGTCCATACCGATAGCGATTGCTGCTTCCTTTTGTCCCGGATCAACAGATTCAATACCGCCACGCACAGTTTCTGCCATGTAAGCACCGGTATTGATAGAAACAACCAAAAAGCCTGCAAACAGCGGTGACATATCGATATCAAACAGGCTCATTGCACCATAATAAACAACCATAGCCTGTACAATCATAGGTGTACCGCGGAACACCTCTACGTAAGCGTCTAATAAGCGCTGCAAACAGCGCACCAAAGTTCTCTTAACCTTGCTGTCATTATCTTCCAAAGGAATTGTTTGAATAACACCAACAATAAGGCCGATAATACAGCCAACAAATGTGCCTACTATTGCCAACAGCAGAGTAACGACCGCGCCCTTCAGCAGGACAGCGCCATATTGCTGCAGCAGGTAGACTACCCAGCCAAAAAATGTTTCCGGCATTACATACACCACCTTAATTTAATACAAAAAGGGGCGACATCCGCCGCCCCTTGCAAATGGCGTAACTCGTTATTGCAACGCAGCTATTCCATTCTTATACAGCTTATTTTGCCAAAGGCTGTTTCTTAATAGCTTCATCCATAATCTTATTGAAGTCAGCCTCGTTCATGCCGCCAAGAACCTTGTTCATAGCGTCTGCCAGTTCCTTGTTGCCTTTTTTAATAGCAATGCCGATTTCAACATCTTCTTTAGAAGTTTTGAAGCCTTGACCTTCAGGGAAGGTTACCATGGTCAGCTCAGGGTTAGCAAAAGCAGCAGCCTTAGCAGTCGGGATATCGGTTACGATCAGGTTGCATTTGCCGGATTTCAGAGCAACAATCATGCCAGGAACGTTATCGATAGCAGGCAGCTTTTTAACGTCCGGAACCTGGTCAATCTGGTCATACCAGATGGTGTTCAGCTGAGAGGTAGCAACAGAGCCTTTGAGATCAGCAACGCTCTTAGCCTGAGCTTGCGGAGAATCTTTTTTAACCAGCGCTACTACAGTTGCATAGTAGTAAGGTTTAGTGAAGTCAACAGATTCTTTACGTTTGGAGGTAATGGACATGCCAGCAATTGCAGCGTCAATTTTACCGCTTACTACTGCAGGAGCAAGGCCATCCCATTCAATTTTGTGAATTTCCAGGTCAGCGCCCATAGAATCAGCTAATTTTTTAGCAATCATAACGTCATAGCCATAAGCGTATTCGTTAGAGCCGGCGATTTTAACAGCGCCGCCGTCAGCAGACGGTTGGGACCAGTTGTACGGAGCGTATGCGCATTCCATACCAACCTTCAATACCTTCTTGCCGCTGTCAGCTTTTTTATCGCCACCGCCGCATCCAGCGCTCGGACGTAAACAGC
>OQVR01001092.1_pt1 | contig 11886 bp, 10 predicted proteins | sample 1691521 | NCBI WGS metagenome assembly OQVR01 (sample SAMN03418256, study PRJEB22391) | human gut metagenome | biome: human-gut; feature: organic feature; material: feces | host: Homo sapiens | place: Tanzania | collected 2013-01
TGATACCGCTCATCATCATCGGTCTCGTAACACCAGCCATTGCCGACATCGGTCACGGAGCCGGAAAACTCCTCCTTGCCACTGTGGGCATCGCCTTTGCCGACACCATCCTGGCTGGTCTGCTAGCCTATGGCACCGGCTCGGCACTCTTCCCACACATGATTGCAAATTCTGCCCATGTGGCAGTAGATAAGGCCGAAGAACTCAAACCCTTCTTCGAAATCAAGATACCTGCCATGGTAGATGTGATGAGTGCCCTCGTCTTCTCGTTCATCGCCGGACTGGGCATTGCGCACAAAGGCAGCCGCACCATGCAGAACGTTTTTCAGGAATTCAAGGAAATCGTATCAGGTGTCATTGCCAAAGTCATCATTCCCCTACTGCCCCTTTATATCTTCGGCATCTTCCTGGGCATGACTTTCTCGGGCGAAGCCTACCATATCCTGCTGGTCTTCGCACAGATTATCCTCGTGATTCTCGTACTTCATATCGTCATCTTACTTTATGAATATCTGTTGGCTGGCGGCTTGTCCCACAAGAATCCTTTTAAGCTGTTGCTCAACATGTTGCCAGCCTACTTCACGGCACTTGGCACATCATCATCGGCAGCCACCATTCCGGTAACACTGAAGCAGACCCTGAAAAATGGGGTTACCGACGGCATTGCCGGATTCACCATTCCGCTCTGTGCCACCATCCATCTCTCGGGTTCTATGATGAAGATTACCTGCTGTGCGCTAACCATCTGTCTCATCAATGGCTTGCCGTGCAACCTGCCCCTCTTCCTCAATTTCATCTTCGTGCTCGCTATCTGTATGGTAGCAGCTCCTGGCGTACCGGGAGGAGCCGTGATGGCAGCCCTGGGTCCGCTTGCCTCTGTTCTGGGTTTCAATTCCGATATGCAAGCGCTCATGATAGCCCTCTATATCGCAATGGACAGCTTCGGCACCGCCTGCAATGTAACCGGCGATGGCGCCATCGCCATTGTCGTGGATAAAATATTCAGAAAGAAGTAAAGGCAGAGGTGAACGTCAAGGCGAAATCTCTCAGAACATTCATCACCAACAATCCGCAACTGAAGGGACTCCGCTACTCTATGCTTCCCTACAAGGATCAAGACTGGATGATCAACGTTCCGCTCTATGCATGCCTGACATCATTTGATAAATCATTCTGATGCCTTTTAATAAAAGCTTCGATTCTGACATTTCCGTCAGAATCGAAGTGCAAGCCAATCATCCAACTTCGCGTTCTGGAAGGTATGGATGCCCAGCTTCTCGGCAGCCTCACAGTTTTCCTTCAGATCATCGATGAAAAGGGTTTCGTCGGGATGGATGTTCGACTGCCTGATTACCTCTTCATAGATACGGGCATCAGGCTTTGCCAGATGCATTTGCTGAGAGAGGAAGCAATGCTCAAAATAATCCTCTACCCCATGGTTCTGATAAGGAAAGAGATGCTCCACACAATAATCCCAGTGTATATCAATGGTATTGCTCAAGAGGAAGAGGCGGCAACCAGCCTTCTTCAACTGCAGGAGTCGCTCCTTTTTCTCATCAGGAATCTCCACCAGCATCTTGTTGGCAGCATCGATGATTTCTTCATTCGTCACATCAGCTCCAGTCAACTTACGGGCTGCATCGCAGAACGCTTCGGTGGTCATCATTCCCACACCCAGCTTGCTCATCAGCTTCATCCCCTCACTCTGAGGATTCGGATTAGCCAGTTCCCCCATTCCTATCGCCTTGAAAGCCCCGATGCATCCTTCCGGATTGAGCTTCACCAAGACATTACCTAAATCGAATATGATATTCTTGTATTGCATAATCTAAATGTTTATATCTTAACAGAATTTTCTTCTGCCTAGGGCAAAAGTACGGAAAAAAAATCATTTAAGCAAATAAAATGGGAAAAAGCTTGCATTCAGACCCATTTTTTTGTATCTTTGCAACCAACAAGAAAAGTTCTTGCCGATTCCACCTAGAAGCTCATGACTCCTGTGAAACCACACTTAAACTTTAAACATAATGAGACTATGACACAAGCAGATTTAGTAAGACTCTATTTCGCCAACGGCGAAAATCACAACTCATGGACCTATTGCTTCAACCAGCAATGTCCCCTAGCCCAGCAATGCGCACGCTATCTATCCGTGACCTACAAAGATCCGGATCACACCATCGGCTACGCCGTCTTTCCAGATGCTTATCACGACGATAAGTGCGAACACTTCCTGCAACTACGACTGATGAAAATGGCATACGGTTTTGAGAAAATTCTCGACGAACTGAAGCGCAAAGACGGAGGTAGTTTCAGAGACTACATGACTTCCTACTTCGGAAGCAACACTTCATATTACAGATATAAGTTAGGACAGACGGGTCTCTTGCCAGAACAGCAGCAGTATGTTCTTAACTGGTGCAAGGCACGTGGATACACCAACCTGAAATTCGATAAGTATACGGAAGAGGTTAACTACTAAGCACCCGCGTACATGAGGATTCGTGCCCGCGAACATGAGCACTCATACCCGAGAACACGGGTACTATTAACCGGATATTCCGGGTACAAGTGCCCAAAGCCTCGGGCAAAGTTGAGCAACACCTCGGGTAACTTTCCTCAACGGCTCGAAGCACCGTTCAGAACGTCATTTACAGCTTAACATATACGTCATAAGCTATTCTAAATATCGTTATATCAAATAATTAGCTTGAATATGAAGTTTACCATCACTAGAATCAACAGGCAGAACCAACTGATGGTCAGCCAGAAAAGCATTGACCGCTTTTGGGAACGCATCGCCAAGGACGACGCCAAGCAGAGTGTCGCCAATTTCAGAATGAGTGCACCACTCATGGAAGGCGACTACCACAACTATATCGGTATGAAGCAATGGCAGCAGGTTTATCCTGCCGCAGAATTCGGCAAGGACGAAAGCGGCAGCCTCATCTTCAAGAAATCGAACGGACTGTTGATGCTCCACTTCATTAACCTGACCACCGAAGAAGAAATCAATGCCCTGAAGAAAACCGCCAGTCTGCTGCCGATGACCTTCGCTGCCATCAAGGGAGCCGACGGCAGAAGCCTCATCGTGCTCGTTAGCATAGCAGATGAGGCTGGACAGGTTCCGCAAAACGAACAGGATGCCGAACAGCTTTATCTTGCCGGACATGAATCTGTAAAGAATCTCTATCTATCGCAGATTCCATCTGATAGCAAGATTATCCTCAAGGCAGAAAAGCCTACATTGAAATCCTGCTTCATGCTTACGCAGGATGCTTCACCTTATTATAACAGCAAGGCAGTGGCGATGCGCATCGCCAGAAACAGCCAACTATCAGCAGCTGCTCCCAAGCGAGTGGATAATCTGAAGGCATTTGAAGACAACGAGTTTCTTTACATGAAGGCTGTTCAGGAGGCGCAGGCAGACATGGCAGAAGCCAACATGAAGTGGGTTAATGAGAACGACCAGTTTTTCGCCTTCCTTTCAGCCGTTGCCGCCAAGCTCTGCCGCATGGGCATGAGCGAAGAGGAGGCATTCACCCATATCCGAAGAAACAACTGGAACGATGCTACCGAGGAAGAATTCCGTCAGATTGTGGGCAGCGCCTACGCTACCCATTCCAAGAACCGGAAAACCGAGAAAGCCTCATCGGGAAGAAAAGGCAGAGCCGATATCCTGCAGATGAAGAATTTTCTGCAAAGCAGATACCAGTTTCGCTATAATGCCGTGATGAAATACACGGAATATCCGTGCCCTCGCCCGCACCGTTCCTACCCGAAATCCGTATTGGGAAGACTGGTTCTACACCTGGTTTCTGGGCATGGTAGATCAGTGGCGAGGTTCCTATCGCCGCCAATACGGCAACAGCACGATGCCGCTGCTCATTTCCAAGCAGGGCTACAACAAGAGCACCTTCTGTCGCCGTCTGATACCGGGCGAACTGTCGTGGGGTTTCACCGACAACATGCTTCTTTCGGAGAAGCGCCAGGTGTTGCAGGGCATGGTACAGTTTCTGCTCATCAATCTGGATGAGTTCAATCAGATTTCGCCACAGATACAACAGGGTTTTCTGAAGAATCTGCTGCAGTTGCCTACGGTGAAAATCAAGCCTCCATACGGCAGTCATGTCGAGGAGTTCCCCCGTCTCGCCTCCTTCATCGCCACGAGCAACATGACCGACATCCTCGCCGACCCATCCGGCAACCGCCGATTCCTGGGAGTAGAACTGACGGGACCTATCGATGTGAGTGGCAGACTGAACTATGAGCAGCTTTATGCGCAGGCGATGCAAGCTCTGGAGCGTGGCGAAAAATCCTATTTCGACGCCAAGGAAACCGCCATCATCATGCTACATAACAGACAATTTGAGCAGATTTCCCCTATCAAGCAATGTTTTCTGCAGGTTTTCGAGCCTGCAAGTACCCCGGAAAATGGCGAATATCTGATGGCAGCCGCCATTTTCGACATTTTGAAGCAGAAATTCGGCTCTTCTCTCCAGGTTTCTAGTATACAGAAATTGGGCAGAGAGCTTCAGAATATTGAAGGTTTGAAGAATAGAAGAACAAGATTTGGTACTGAGTATCTGGTAGTTAGGAAATAACCTGTTCGCTTTCCATCTCATTTCCTTATAAAAAGAGTGTGGCAATGCGTGGCATTAGGTGGCAACAGAAACAACGCTTACTGCCACGCATTATTCGCTTATAATCAGAGAGTTAAGGCATTGGTGACAGATGTGGCAATAAAAAACAGAAAAAAAACATTTTCGTATAAGAATCATAAAGGTAGGAGTAAACCACTTTTTGCTTTACCTTTTGCATGTATTGACAATTGTGCCGAAATCATGAACTTCATTATGCGAACTCATCCACTTCATTTCACGACTTCATCTACTTCATTGAGTTAACACATACGACTGAGTTGGCAGAATGAGACGGCTGCATTAGCTGAAGGAGTCGAATGCGATAACTGAAGGAGACACATTTGCACATTATTACATAAAGATAGCACCTTGACCGTACTAAACATACAGTCAAGGTGCTACAGTACAAATAATCTTCCTCCTCTAATTATCCATCGTTTTGCTATTGCTTATTCCTTAGCTCTTCTATCAAGTCATTTACAATATATGTATCACTCATTAGATGCAAGCCAAGTTCTTTGTCATGTAACATACGGCAAACGTCAGAGTCATAGAATATCTGTAAAGCTCTGTCGGTTGATATATGTAACGTATCGGCTAGTTGCTTTATGATACGAGCGATTTTATTCCATAATAAGAAATCCAACATAATTATATCCTTTCATATGATTTGAATTGTAAATACTTATCAACTATCTCCTGGCTTAAAATGCAAATCTGATAGTTGGGCTTGTGATAAACCAACTGGCGAAGAGTATGCTCAACATCTGCATAGCCATTAATATAGGCTTCTACTGCATCAATTACACGGTCGTCAGCCACTCCACCTTCAATGATGTCATACCCAATCCAAGGCTGCTTTCCTTTTCTGCTGTCAACAATGAAGTCGAGCCACTCCTTATCGTATGCATCAAATCGTTTTACCTTGCAGTCTTGTGGTAGAGTGAGTTCAAAGGTGTTCACTATTGCCTGTTCGGCTCGTCTGATAGCCTTGATACGGACAGCCCATTTGGAAGCTTGTTCAAACAAAGGCGTGAGATAGAAACCCGGACCGAAATCCAAGTCCTTTCTGCCAATGCTTACCAAAGGATGCTCAACAATGACATTTGAACCATGATATAATATTTGCTTTTCCATTATTCTTTTCTTTCCCAATTTTTAAGAGCTTCGACCACATCATTTGCTACAGCTTCTCGGCTCTCGGTATGTAGAGTGTCATAGCAATCTTGAATGAGACTCTTGATTAGCCCCACCTTATCCAATCGCTTTCTCATTTCAGACGGCGATATACCCATTTTTTGTGCCGAAGCCTCGATAGCCAACACCGTAAAGGCGAGGCGGTCAAACTCCGGGTCACTTTTCAGTAACAGTTCTCTATCTTCCATTCTTTACAAAACATTGTATTTGGGTACAAATTTATAGATTTTCTCTGATATTCCACTCTATTTCGGAGTTAAATAAAGAAAAATAGCCCGATTTCGCTAAAATCTTTACTGATGATGGAAAAAGAATTGGGAAAAGTAGGAGTAAACTTCTTTTTGCTTTACCAATTGCATGTATTGACAATTGTGCCGAAATCATGAACTTCATTATGCAAGTTCATCCACTTCATTTTGCGAGTTCATGTACTTCATTTCGCGACTTCATCTACTTCATAGAGTTAACACATACGGCTGATTTGGCTGAATGAGACGACTGAATTAGGTGAATGAGTCGGCTGCGATGGCTGAAGGAGTCGAATGCATTAGCCGAATGAGACGGCTGCGGTGGCTGAAGGAGTCGAATCCGATGGCTGAAGGAGTCGAATGCTGTGGCTGGAGGAGAAGAATGCGATGGCAGAGGGAGACGAATGCTGTGGCAGAAGGAGACTAAAGCAAACCACAACTTCCGGTACTCTATCGCAGCATCGAGCGCATTGTATATCTTTTGATTCCTACATCAAACCACAACTTTGTCGAACCTTTACGAAGGCCGAAGAAAGTTGTATATCTTTTGATTCCTACATCAAACCACAACTCCCGAGAGGTGGGGGATTCTCCCCTCAACGTTGTATATCTTTTGATTCCTACATCAAACCACAACTCTCGCAAGAACGATAGCGGTTGGTTGCGGTTGTATATCTTTTGATTCCTACATCAAACCACAACCTAGCTGATGATTAACCATTCGCCCGGCATGTTGTATATCTTTTGATTCCTACATCAAACCACAACGGTACCGCAATTAATAAAGAAATACCCATTGTTGTATATCTTTTGATTCCTACATCAAACCACAACTTGACTGCACTCATATATCGACCCAGTACAGTTGTATATCTTTTGATTCCTACATCAAACCACAACAACGCTCGGTAATACTTAAATGTCATTCTGTTGTATATCTTTTGATTCCTACATCAAACCACAACATAAATGCACCTTTCGCCGTCATACATTGGTTGTATATCTTTTGATTCCTACATCAAACCACAACTCAGGCTAATGCTGGTATTGATTCCCTTGGGTTGTATATCTTTTGATTCCTACATCAAACCACAACCTTAAATACGATTCCACGATTATTTATTGGTTGTATATCTTTTGATTCCTACATCAAACCACAACCCATTTCCACAGAGACCAAGGAATATCATGTTGTATATCTTTTGATTCCTACATCAAACCACAACTCTCTTGGGTGAATGTTGCGATTTTTCGGGTTGTATATCTTTTGATTCCTACATCAAACCACAACTCTCTTCCTGCATGCGCTTTAAAGCGGTTGGTTGTATATCTTTTGATTCCTACATCAAACCACAACCATGGTAAGACTACTGTCCTTATTCAGGAGTTGTATATCTTTTGATTCCTACATCAAACCACAACTTGCAGCGTGTTAATAATTCTCACGGTGCAGTTGTATATCTTTTGATTCCTACATCAAACCACAACTAGATGCCAAACGGCTAAAGAACTATGTGAGTTGTATATCTTTTGATTCCTACATCAAACCACAACATGGTCCATCGCATAGGTGAAGACCTTATCGTTGTATATCTTTTGATTCCTACATCAAACCACAACCTAAATCTTCTGTAATCATATTCTTTGCGGTTGTATATCTTTTGATTCCTACATCAAACCACAACTCGTGGATCGTGACGGTAACAAGTACCTGGTTGTATATCTTTTGATTCCTACATCAAACCACAACAACCCAACCATCAAGGCTGTGTTCAATGAGTTGTATATCTTTTGATTCCTACATCAAACCACAACCATTATATCGCTTTACGATTAGAGCCGCTGTTGTATATCTTTTGATTCCTACATCAAACCACAACCCTGTGGCAATGATATGCCTATCACTACCAGTTGTATATCTTTTGATTCCTACATCAAACCACAACGTTGGTGAATAATTATCTTGATGGAAAATGTTGTATATCTTTTGATTCCTACATCAAACCACAACTACCTCATAGTCCACCTTGAAGTTGCCGTGGTTGTATATCTTTTGATTCCTACATCAAACCACAACTTAAAAAGATAGTAGGCACAAAAGATAACGTTGTATATCTTTTGATTCCTACATCAAACCACAACCTGCTGACGTAATGTTATTGTTCATGTTACGTTGTATATCTTTTGATTCCTACATCAAACCACAACTTCTATATTATATTCTTTATATTTTTTCAGTTGTATATCTTTTGATTCCTACATCAAACCACAACCTATTAATTATCAATACATTATTAACAAAAGTTGTATATCTTTTGATTCCTACATCAAACCACAACTGTATTGCATACATTAATAGCTAGATTAGGTTGTATATCTTTTGATTCCTACATCAAACCACAACTATATATTACATGTGTTATATTAAATTTGTGTTGTATATCTTTTGATTCCTACATCAAACCACAACCGTCAGTTGCTTTATATATTATCGACTATAGTTGTATATCTTTTGATTCCTACATCAAACCACAACTTTAAATTCTTCCTTATTATATTAAATATGTTGTATATCTTTTGATTCCTACATCAAACCACAACCTACAGATTAGAACAAGCTGATTTTCAGCGCATAACAAGAACTCCATCTAATAAGAAATGGTGAGTAGGATATAATTTCTAATGCAAAAGTACTAAAAAAACTCCAATTGAATAGGTTCACTGATAACTTTTTTCGATATTTTACTCTTATTAATACTTTTGGGCTTACCCCAGAAGTTATAGATATCTCCATATTGCTTATCAGTAACACTTAATAAACTAACTTTTCCTGTCTCCGGAAGCAAAGATTTTACCCGTTTTACATGCACTTCCAAACTTTCCCTTGATGCACAATGACGGATATAGACAGAAAATTGCATCATAGAGAAACCATCTTTCTCTAAGTTTTTACGAAAAAGAGAAGCAGCCTTCATCTCTTTTTTCGTAGTAACAGGTAAATCGAAAAACACAAATAACCACATTATATGATAAGCATTTAGTCTATCTTCAGTCATGTCATAATAGGTAAGGAAAGTTTTTTTATTTCTCCAGAATAATATTTAACAAGAGAGGCAGTTGTTATGGTCAAAGCTATCTGCAAAGGTCGTTTAACCTTCCCTATATTGACATCACAATTCAACACATGCATTATCTCAGTCTTTGATTCTTTATTCAGTTCTGTAGTTCCATTTCCATAAAGCCGATAAACGATTTCGTCAACAAATGGTCGATATGGTTCCATTGCATCATCAGCTAAAGGAAAAGCATTATATCTGCTTTTATGGAAGATACCCAAATTCGGAAGTAAACCAGAACCTAACAAAGCACGTGCAACAGCTGCACGTAATATAGCATAGCCATAATTTAGAAGAGCATTAGGCGGACATCCATCCCTTTCTCTTTTAAAGGAGTTACCGAAAAGGCTATTCCAATACACCTTTGCCGCTAATCCCTCCCTATTGTCTGAATCTCCACTCTTAACATTATTATAATAAGGTTTGAGAATATCTTTATTCTTACCAGCAAGTCCCAAGACTGCGGATTGATTTGCTATCTTTGACTCTATAATCTGTTTCCAGGCTTGCTTTTTCATTGGCTCAGTAACAGCAAGCTGAAATTTTAAACTTTCAGCTTGCGTTGTATTAGCATCTAAGCTTTGCAACATAGATGTTGGCATCATTTTGTTATCACATAAGATAACAGCAACATTATTCTTTACCAACTCGTTGAGAAGCGGCAAAGTAATGCTTATCATTTGATTTTCCAAGACAACACACCCTATATCTTCAATAGGGCGTGTTATCTTGTCGGCACAATCTTTCCAAGAGATTACAATCTGGCAATTCTTGAGTGAAAGACAAACTGGTGTTGAAAAGAACAATGTCTGCTTAATCATTTTTATCTTAATCTTTTAATTTTACCTAATTCATTAATCTCGAAATCGTAACCTTGAACTAAGGCATTGAGCTGAGTATGAAGCATAATTATTGAAGGGCGCAATTCTTCTCCTTGCTTAAATGCGCCATTTTTCGCTTTAAGTTCTGTACTTAGACGAGCCTCCTCATGATGTTTCAACTTTATTGTTGCATAGTCAACATTTCGTCCTTTCATTCTCATTGCAGATAATCCCACAACTTTATAGAGACGTTTATTATTATCCATAAGAGAAGCATCCCATATCTCATTTGGAGATTTTTCGTAAAGAAGTACCATTGTTCCTATCTTTAAAGAATATGCAAATGGATAATCATGTTCACTCTTCAACGGCACAATATTTTTTCCAACAGCGACTTTGTCATTACTTGTTTTAAAATATTGTGCAGTTTGCAACATATTTATTATCTCAAATTCACGCTTTTCCTTACCCTTTTTATCCTTACCAATGTACAATGCAAGCAAATAGTTGCTATCATTGGTGACATGATATTGTTGCTTGTATTCTTTTGATGAAACATCTCGCTGTTGGCGAATATTCAAAGGTTTCGTTACAGAAGGAGTATAGCATCTTACCTTTTTAATTGGTATTTGTTTCTCTTCATTCATCCATATTGTACTAGACATCGCTTCTTTGAAGCCCTTCTCATTAATAGCAGCTTCAATTATACCTCTTACTGTATCATCCACGATATTTTTGACATCATTCTCCTTCATTGATGCCAAATTTATACGCTTAACGTATTTTACGACACCATCACTCTCTATAGCTCCATAGTAAGTATCGTTATGCAATGATCCTCTTGCAGCATCACCTTTAGATAAAACCTTTTTCCCATCAATAAGAATTCTACGGCGTCCTTGCTTTGGCATATTATCTGGTGTATAATGATAAACCAAGATTTCATCTTGCACCTTCTCAACATCCTCAACAAATGTAGACCAAGGCTTTTTAAAATAAGCCTTTGACATGCCATACCATTCATGATTTTCTTCATCATGATAATATGCTCCCAACTTATTATATTCATCTAAGCCAATACATGCAATAACAATGGCATCAATACAATGATGCACATGATTTACACGTTCCTTCTTACTATATACCTTTTGGATACCCCAAATCTTTCTAAAATCAGAAGTCGCAATACCTTTAACAGTATAGACATGCTTGAAAAGGGATTTCAAATAAAGACGTGCATACTTAGAAATCACGCTGATATCCGTACCTTGACGACGACTAAATCCATCAGGTACACTTTCCATCGTGAAACGTAAATACTTACCTCGCCAGTAATCGCGTTGCAATTCCAAAAGATGCCGTTTACGAATGAGCGCATCCTTTTGATCTTTAGTAGTTGCTCCCTTTGATAACTTTTTTTGTCTACGTATTTGACCATCAAGAGACTCATACTTTTCTCTCCAGTCATTAACACGTGCCATAATATCATCATGTTCAGACAACTCTGTCGGCAACTTGGTTTTCTTGATTTCTCTATTGAATCGACTATCACAGAGAGTCAAATTCATTCTTGTACTGTCACCACCTACACTACGAGGAATCGTATGCTCTATATCAAACTTTGGATTAGCTCCAACAAAGTCTGATATCCGTATTTGCTTACCCGTATATAAACAGATGTGCCCCTGTTCTTCCCAGAGAACATATTTCAAGACATCTACATCAGTTGGTTCTATATCATTTCCCGTTTCTGCCTTAAAGAGAATTCTTATTTTCTTGCGAGCCTCATCATTCTTGTTTTGATTTTCTTTTGTGTATGCTGCAATAGCATTACGTTTATTAGCATCATTCAATTCACGAG
>OQVR01001093.1_pt1 | contig 11884 bp, 9 predicted proteins | sample 1691521 | NCBI WGS metagenome assembly OQVR01 (sample SAMN03418256, study PRJEB22391) | human gut metagenome | biome: human-gut; feature: organic feature; material: feces | host: Homo sapiens | place: Tanzania | collected 2013-01
AACATAAATGAATGTAAAGATTTGGCTATAGTTCCCTGCCATATGTAAAGATAATTCTTAACTGTTATAAAAACTATAAAAATAGCTATATGAATAAGATAAATAGATTGTTTTCTGAGCGTGGCGACCGCAAGCTGTTGTCGTTGTATTTCTGTGCTGGTTGCCCAAAACTTGACATGACAGCTGATGTGATACTAAGTCTACAGAGTCATGGCATCGACATGATAGAGGTAGGCATTCCGTTCAGCGATCCTTTGGCAGATGGTCCGGTAATACAGAGTGCGGGAACTGTTGCATTAAAGAATGGAATGAATCTTGAGAAACTCTTCGCACAGCTTGACGCTATAAAGAGCGAGGTGAGGATACCTCTCGTGCTTATGGGCTATCTTAATGTGATAATGCATTATGGTTACGAGCGTTTCTGCAAGCGTTGTGTAGAGTGTGGTGTGTCAGGCTTCATCATCCCCGATCTTCCCTTCGACGATTACTTGCGTGAGATAAAGCCACTTGCCGACCGCTACGACCTGCGTTGCATAATGATGATAACGCCCGAGACAACAGAAGAGCGCATACGCTTCATCGACGAGCACACCGACGGATTCATCTATATGGTAAGTTCGGCAAGTATAACCGGTGCGCAGCAGAATTTCGACGAAGCCAAGCAGCAATACTTCCAGCGTATAAATGCTATGAATCTGCATAATCCACGCATGATAGGCTTTGGCATAAGCAACCGTCAGACGCTCGAAAGTGCGCAGAACAATGCCGCCGGTGCCATCATAGGCAGCAAGTTCGTCACTCTGCTTCGTGCCACAGGCAATGCCGACGAGGCACTCAGCCAGTTGTTCGATGCATTGAAGAAGTAAGTACACCTTATTATATAATAATCAAAACACAAAAGATTATGACATTAGCAAAACCTAAAAACGGATTTTACGGTCGCTTCGGCGGCGCCTATATACCTGAGATTCTGCACAAGTGCGTTACCGACTTGCAGGAGGCCTACATCCCCATCATTGAGAGCGAGGAGTTCAAGAACGAGTATCGTGCACTCTTGCGCGATTATGTAGGTCGCCCGTCGCCACTATACTATGCTCGCCGTATGAGCGAGAAGTATGGATGCCAGCTCTATCTGAAGCGCGAAGACCTCAACCATACGGGTGCGCACAAGATCAACAACACCATCGGACAGATTCTGATGGCTAAGAAGATGGGCAAGACACGTATCATTGCCGAGACCGGAGCCGGACAGCACGGCGTGGCTACTGCTACTGTATGCGCATTGATGGATATGGAGTGTGAGGTGTTTATGGGCAAGACCGATGTGGAGCGACAGCACACCAATGTAGAGCGTATGCGTATGCTGGGTGCCAAGGTGCATCCCGTCACCACCGGCAATATGACCCTCAGCGACGCATGTTCGGAGGCTATACGCGACTGGTGTTGTCATCCACAGGATACATTCTACATTGTTGGTTCGACAATGGGTCCGCATCCCTATCCCGACATAGTGGCCCGTATGCAGAGTGTTATCTCCGAGGAATTGAAATGGCAGCTTCAGGAGAAGGTGGGTCGCGACTATCCCGATTGTCTCGTGGCTTGCATCGGCGGCGGAAGCAATGCTGCCGGAACTATATACCACTATGTTGACAATCCGAAGGTGAAGATGGTATTGGCTGAGGCTGCCGGACATGGCATTGATACCGACTACACAGCTGCTACAATACATTGCGGTACAGAGGGCATCATTCATGGTGCGCGTACCATGGTGATGCAGACCGCAGACGGGCAGATAAAGGAGGCGTTCACCATTTCGGCTGGTCTTGACTATCCGGGCATCGGACCTATGCATGCTAACCTTGCCAAGCAGGGACGTATTGATGTATTGGCAATCAAGGACGATGAGGCCATTCGTGCCGGATACGAACTGACACGTATGGAGGGTATCATTCCTGCCATAGAGTCGGCACACGCTATTGCTGCATTGCAGCATCTTAAGTTCAAGAAGGATGATGTGGTGGTGCTCACCGTGAGTGGTCGTGGTGACAAGGATGTGGAGACTTATCTCAATAACAAGCAAATGGCTGGCGAATATGGAAACTTCTAAATTCAAATATAATACTGTGTCGTGCGACATGCTCGCCGACATGTATACACCAGTGTCGGTGTATATGCGCATGCGCTACCGTGGTGTGCAGAGCGCACTGATGGAGTGCAGCGACTATCACGACCGTTCAAGCAGCCGCTCCTTTGTAGCCACTCACCCCATTGGCAGCATAGCCATTGGTCATGGTGTAGCTACATTCTCGCTGCCCGGCGGTAGCGTATTGCGTCGCAACATCGACGACAACTATACCTGCGATGTTGCCATCAACGAGTTTATGCAGCGCTTCGACATCAGTGGTGAACATTCTGATGTGTTCGGACTGTTCGGATATACTACATTTAATGCTGTGCGCTACTTTGAGCACATCGATGTTAAGGATGAGACACAGAAGGAGAATGATGCGCCCGACATATTATATATAATGTATAGGGACATCGTCGTTATCGACCATTTCAACAGTCGTATGACGCTCGTCACACTTGGTGGCGACGATGCTCTCGATGCTATGAAGCTGTCGCTCGATTCGGCTGTGGGTCAGGACTACGGATTTCGTGCAGTAGGCGAGTGTACTTCGCCGCTCACCGACGACGAGCATCGTGCCAACATACGACGCGGAATACAGCACTGTCTGCGTGGCGACGTGTTTCAGGTGGTCATCTCGCGCCGCTTCATACAGCATTTTGAGGGCGACGACTTCAAGCTCTACCGCACATTGCGCAGCATCAATCCCAGTCCTTATCTGTTTTACTTTGACTTCGGAGGATTCCGCATATTCGGCTCTTCGCCCGAAACTCACTGCCGTATAGAGAACCGTAAGGCTTACATCGACCCTATTGCGGGCACTACACGACGTACGGGTGATGCCGATGCCGACCGCCGTGCTGCCGAGTTCCTGCGCAAAGACCCTAAGGAGAATGCCGAACATGTGATGCTGGTGGACCTTGCGCGCAACGATCTTTCGCGCAATTGCCACGACGTCAAGGTGGATTTCTACAAGGATTTGCAGTATTACTCGCACGTTGTGCATCTCGTAAGCCGTGTCAGCGGACAGCTTGATGAGGGCGCAGATGCCGTTAAGGCATTCATCGATACGTTTCCTGCGGGCACGTTGTCGGGTGCGCCTAAGGTGCGTGCAATGCAGATCATTTCCGAACTCGAGCCTCACAACCGTGGCGCTTATGGCGGATGTGTAGGATTTATCGGACTGAACGGCAATCTGAACCAGGCCATTACTATACGTACGTTTGTAAGCCGTGGCGGCGAACTGTGGTTTCAGGCTGGCGGTGGCATTGTGGCTAAGAGTAACGTTGAGTACGAACTGCAGGAAGTGAACAACAAATTAGGAGCATTAAGAAAAGCAATAAAAGAAGCTGAGAAATGAAAATAGTGATTATAGACAACTACGACTCGTTCACGTACAACCTCTCTCATCTGCTGAAAGAGCTGGGAGCGGAGGTCGAGGTGGTTCGCAATGACAAGTTCGAGTTGAAGGATTTGGAGCAGTACGACAAGATCGTACTAAGTCCCGGACCTGGCATACCGTCAGAAGCGGGCTTGCTGCTCGACGTGATACGCACATACGCCGGACGCAAACCTATACTCGGAGTGTGTCTCGGGCATCAGGCTATAGGCGAAGTGTTTGGTGCGAGCCTCGAAAACCTTAAAGAAGTGTATCACGGAGTGCAAACCGAGGGTACGCAGTTGGGCAACGACTATATCTTTGACGGTCTGCCCGAACGTGTCATGATGGGACGTTATCACAGTTGGGTGGTAGCAAAAGATTCGGTGCCCGAAAGTCTGGAGGTGACAGCCATGTCAGACGATGGCGAGATAATGGCTATGCGTCATCGTCAGTATGACATCCATGGCATACAGTTTCATCCCGAGAGCGTGCTCACACCTGAGGGAAAAACAATAGTTGGGAATTTCCTAAAACATTGATTTTAGGAAATCCCCAACTGTATATCGGATAATTCTGTCTTACATATTTATATTGACAACTGTAGTGTCATACCGTATGTCTTTGCCATGCGTCGCATGTTTAGCACAGCGTAACGCATGCGTCCGAGAGCGGTGTTGATGCTACAGTTTGTCGTTTCGGCAATCTCCTTGAACGATAATTGCTGATAGAAGCGCATATATACTACTTCGCGCTGTATCATGGGAAGCATGTCAAGCAGACGGCGCACATCCTTAAGCGTCTGACTGTTGACGTATTGGTTCTCGATATTGTCTACAACGAGACTCGGATCGCTGACGTTTGAGAGGTCGTTGTCTTTGTTGGCTTCGACAAAGTGGAATTGTGCCAGACTGCGATACCAGTCCATCACGGTGTTGTGGGCAATGCGCATGAGCCATCCGCCAAACTTGCCCGACGTGGTGTAGCGTCCGTCCTGCATGTATGCTATAGCCTTCACGAATGTGTCTTGAAACAGGTCTTCGGCTGTTTCACGGTCGTGTACAATAAAAAGAATGTATGAGTATATATTCGACTGATTGCGAAGCAACAGCAAATCAAAAGCGCGGTTGTTCCCATCGATGTATGATAATGCCAACTCTTCGTCGGTCATATCCTGTAATTTCTTCATTTTTCTCTATTTTTGATTGAGTAAATGTGTTCCGATAGGCAAATTTCTCGCTTTTTGATGGTTTGTATAAAATGTATTATCAAGTGCAAAGATAAAAACTTTTGGCGTAAATGCCAAAAGTTTTTATCTTTTAATTAGTTTGGTTATATGTAGCAATACCTTTATCAATGTATTATCTTACTATAACTTTCTTTCCTTTCACAATGTACAGTCCTGGAGCTACTGTCACGTGCTTAATTGTATTGGCTTCTGTACGCACATCGCAAACCTTGCTGCCGTCGATGTGGTAGATTGCTATGCGCTCAGCCTTGTCTGTAATGATAGTTATCTCACTGATGCCACCATGGATGTTGTTGGTTGCAGCATTTGTAACATCATTTATTGCATTGGGTTTGCCGGCAACGTAGACAAGTGGATTTATTGCATTAATTTCATAATAACCATTTTCTTTTCCGTCTACTAAGACATAGTATTTGATTTTTGGTAATGAAGTTGGAATGTTCATTTGTACGTTGGTTTCAGTGTTGAACAGACGCAACTCACCCATTAACGTATTGCCGCCAATTTGTTCAGGAGTGAATTCATATGATATGGTTGTTGTGCTACCGTTTCCTGGAATTCTTATTGTTTTTTCTGTATAAGGTCCCTTGCCAGTTTCAGCGTTGAAAGCTATTAACCAACATTTTACACTCGTTGTTCCACCATCGTTTCTTATGTAGTATTTGAATTCAGCTTTATCATCATCCACTCTTGGAACCTTTACATTATTGGTACTATAACGTGCGTTCTTGCGTTCGTATGCATAAGGTGTTGCGTTAGTCTCAACTTTTTCGAGAACAAGCGATGGCTCTGTTGTCTGTTCTACATTAAACTTCTTGGCGTTCAGCAGTAGTTCTTTACCTTCGCTGTCTTCTACCCATACATACATATTTCCTGCAGTGGATGGGGTGATGCCAACGTTGCGTGTTACGGTAGAGTGGGCTGGTACCGTCATGTATAGTCCTTCAGCTGCATCGTCCGGTAGTGTTGTTGTGCTTGATGTGTACAGGTTTATCAATCCCATAAACTCATCATCGCTGTTGTTGGTGACGCTGAGTTTGAATGTACTTTCAATACCGTTGTAATTCTTCTCGTCGGTAGCGATGTCGGCTGTGAGTTGAGTCTTCACAAGCGACAGCTTGGTAAGCGATGACTTGACAACGTATGGGCGCATTCCTTCGTAACCGCATTTCTTCCATGTTTTTCCGTTATCGGTGCTATATATGGCATATATTGTATATGTACCAGTAGGGGGAAAAGCATAGTCAATTGTAAATGTGGTACCAGTGTAATTGCCACTTCCATCTTCTTGGACTGCATTAAGCTCCAAGTCTGTTGTTTTCGATATTAATTGATATCCACCCTTACCGTCGCTAATACCATATCCCAATTTGCCTTTGAAATGGTTTGATGTCGGGTTGCCCCACCACTCTTTAATTGTGATTGTGAACTTATCCGTAGCACTTTTACGTGTTGCTTTGGTTAGTTCTATGCCTGTGTTATGTCCATTATAACTACCGTCTAATACCATAACAAAAGGATATTCTGTTAAAGGTTCGTCTACCTTGCCGTTGTCTGGCTGTATACCGATAATCATATAACAACTGCGGTTGAAGCCGTCACTAATGTTGCCGGCGCCTATTCCTCCTTGAGATGGATTAAGAATGGTTATGTCAAAATAGCCGTCACCAGCACCGCTCCAACCCCAATTGATATGATAGAGTCCGTTGCCATCGCTTCCATCACAAATAAACTGATGACCACCAGCTGTTGTCTGTCCGCTGTATAGAATTGGGCGTCTGGCTTGAAGTTCTTGATCGATGAGTGCAGTCCACTCGGCGAGTGTGAACGACGAGCGAGGTAGGTCGAGCATAAGGTCAGAGTCGTAGCCGAAGTATTTGGCGAGACTGGCTGGTGTGACATTGGCTCCCGATTCTTTATTGTAGTTCATCTTGACTGCTTTGCCACAGTGCAGCATAAGTTTGGCTACGGCATCGGCTTGGGTTTTGGTATAGTTATATGAATAATTAGGAATCATATTGTCCCAATCGTATTTCTGTCCCTTTGACTCGGCTGACATAACTATCTTTTGGGTATATGTAGTGTACTGTGGTATGTCGGTTTTGAGTTCATTGGGATATTTCCAATACATCATGACTTGTGCCATGGCAGTAGCTACGCATCCTGTTGCTGCTACATTGGTGCCGTCGTATTTAGGACACAGATTATTATAAGGTGTGCTTTGATTCCATTTTATATCGCCAAGCAATGGACTTATAGCTGTAGTAGAGCGTGTCTGGTTGGCACGCATGGCTTTTGCTTCTGCAATGTTTTTTATGGCTGAGGTGTTGCCTCGTTTTATAGCTTCGATAGTGGCGCAATAATTGTTAAGGAATGCAGTCATTGCAGCTGGCATATTGTCGGCATTGTATGTGCCATGGTCAGCATAGCCTACAATTTCTGGCATATCGTCATCGCCCGAAATTATAGCAAATCCTTTGTCTTCGCCGAATGGGAAAACGTAGTATGGTGACAATGTTGTTGTCATACTGCCATTTATAGAAGGCGCCTTTGCTGCTGCCTTATTGTCAATCTTAATTCCGAGCTTTGCTGCCTGACGTTCGGCTATAACCTTTGCCTGATTGAATGTACGTGGTGAGGCAAAAGCCGTTGTACCGACAAACAGCAGTGCCATCATAAAATAGAGATAAAATCGTCTCATATATAAATTGTTTTGGTTGATGTTGAAATGTCACAAATTTAGTGTAAAAATAAAAAATACGCAAATATTTGAGTTGTAAATGACTGATTTTTTACTCAAATATTTGCGTATTAATTGATTTCTTATCTGCAAGAAGACTTTATACAGTTAGAACAGTCCCCATTTTTTTTTGCGCTTGGGCGGTTCCTGTGAGTTGAGTGTAGGACGTGCATTGCGTATCACGTCGTGCCACGTCATATTGTTATGTACCATTTGGTAAATCAATCCCCAGTCGGGCAGTCCACCAAGGTTGCGGTCGTCTATAAATATGTCGGCTTTCAACTTGCGCGAGAAGTGGTTGTTGTTTTCTTTAGTCTCTTCTGGATAGTCGCGGTTGACGGCATAGAACTCGATGCCGCGTTCGCGACACCAGTTCACTGCGTCGTCAAGAAGTTTACCTTCGCGCACACTCCACAATATCACCTTATGGCGTTCGGCAATAAGCATGCGTATTGTTTCGGTGGCAAAAGGTATCTCCTCACCAATTTCCGGGTATTTATGTTCGACAATAGTTCCGTCGAAGTCCAATGCAATTACCATATAATATAATTTTATATGTATGCGTACATTATATATGTATTACACCTTTATTGAGGTGTCATTCTTGTCGCCATAGCTACTATTATAGTAGCTGCCGTAGCTGCCATATGCACCGTATTAGCCGTAATTGCCGTAGCTGCTATAGCTACCGTTCTTGCCATAGTTGCCGTATTTTGCATATTTACCATACTTGCCGTATTTGCCGTAGCCGTAGTAGTAGCCATACTTTTTCTTGGCCATATCTATGCCGTTGATTGCAATAGCAATGTTTGGTAATTTCTTTTCGGAGCTAAGACCGTTGATGAGGTCGAAGCTTGACTTCGCTGTATAGTCAGCGCGACATATGTATACAGTCATGTCAGCAACACGAGCAATCTGCAGTGTGTCTGTAATAAGACCTACAGGAGCTGTATCGATAATTACGTAGTCGTATTTCTGCTTGAGTATGTCGAATATAGCGTCGAGCGACTTGCGTGTAACAAGCTCGGCTGGGTTTGGCGGGATTGGTCCTGCCATCAAGAGATCGAGGTTCTTGTTGACACCTGAAGGTATAATCTGGCTGTCAATGTCAGCTTCTGTAGGCTCAGACTTTACAAGCAGATTGGTAATGCCATGACGATAGTCGTTGATTTCGAACAGTTCGGCAAGTCGAGGCTTGCGTATGTCAAGACCAATAAGTATTACTTTCTTGTCAAGCAGAGCAAAGCTTACTGCCAGATTGGCTGCTGTGAACGTCTTGCCTTCGCCCGATGTGGTAGATGTGAACATCATGGTCTTCTTGCCTTCGGGCAACAGGAACTGGATATTACTACGCATTGAGCGGAATATTTCTTCCATAAGATTGTTCTCGTTCTCATGTATCACGATGTCGGCCTTGGTCTTTGCAGTGTCGCTTGCAATTGCAACGTCACCGATAATTGGCAGCGACGTGAGGCTTGCAACATCATCGTGGCCCTCAATCTTGTATCGGAAGAAGTTGATGATGAACAATATTCCGACAGGAATAGCAAGACCAAGAACAAGTGCAATGAGAAGTATGATAGCACCCTTAGGGCTTATCTTGCCATTGAATTGAGGTTCGTCAATCAGCTTACCCTTATCGGCTGTGGCAGCAAGCGAGATTGAGTTCTCCTCACGTTTTTGCAGCAACATAAGGTACAGACCCGACTTTACCTCCTGCTGGCGACCTATCTGAGTAAGAATACGTTCCTGCTCAGGAGTAGAAGCAATCTGGCTTGCATAGGTGTTGAACTGCTGCTGGATGCTGTTTCGCTGAATTTCGTTGTTGCGTTGAGCCTGGCTCATAGCGCGACGGATGCTCGATGTCAGTTCGTCGAGTTGTGCTGTGAGCGGCAATACGGCTGGAGATGTCTCGCTTGCACTACGCAACAGGCGGTTGCGCTGCATAACAATCTCATTGTATTTGTTGATGAGGTTGGCTGCTGTAGGGTCAGTCAAGCCTACATTAGAAGGCAGAGTCTGGTACTTGTTCGACGGTTCGTTCATGTACTCGGTAATGCTATACAGCAGTTCTATCTGTGTATTCATCTCTGCAAGTTTCTGATTGAAAGCGTCGGTATTGGCTACTGCCGATGTAGAATTGATTTTCGGGTCGACAATACGATAATGGCGTTTGGTTGATTCGAGGTTGCCTTCAGTCTGTCCAAGCTCGCTGTTAATCTTCTCCAGACGAGTATTGATGAACTGTTCGGTACGCAGAGCTATCTCGTTCTTGTCCTCATTAGCCTGTTTGTTGTAGCTGAAGACGAGCTGTCTGAGGTAGTCGTTGGCACGTTGTGGTATCTCGTCGGTAAGGGTGAGACTTGCGATAGATGTGTTCTTCGACAACTGGCTGACATCGAGCGAACCGCTATACTTGCCTGCAACCATCTTCGGCGGATAGATGGTCACGAACTCCTTACGGTTGGCAGGCAGCTGGATACCGGAGTTGCTGGAGAGTGTTATTGCGCCAACACTTGTGCTGATGGTTGCCGGCAGGCTCTCGAAGGTGCGGTCGATGGAGGACCACTTCGATGGTTTGTCTGGGTTCTCTGGTACATAGGTGTACGAACCTACAACACGCAGCTTGTCGCCCTCCTTGCCAATGGTGAGTTGGATAGGCATCTGCAATGTTGCGATGTGGGCAGTGTCAAGGTCTACGTTGATGGGCTGGTTCTTGTACAGAAGGTGGTCTTTGATGCGTCCTTCCATTGTGTACACTGTGTAGAGTTTCAACTCGGTTACGGCTTCGCAAGCGAGTGTCGACGATTTCAGTATCTCCATCTCGTTATCGATGCCAGTAGAGTTGCTCATTATGCCGAGTGTTGACGAGCTGGCGATATAGCTTCTGCTACCACGTCGTCCGTTGTCTTCATCTTCTTTGATGAGCAGTTTTGCGTACGATTGGTATATTGGTGTGGCGTAGCGCAACTTTATGGCAGCTGCGCTCCGACAGATGACAATCGAGAGGACGAACCATTGCCCGACAGGTTACGATCCTCAGCAGGCAATACCTTTCTGGCAGCGCATGTCGCAGAATAGTTCTTCGCAGAGCGACTTCTTCAGCGACCACCCATCAGACGCTAAGCGTATCGCAGCTCTTCAGCAGCACATGCCTGTAGCCTTGAAATACTATCAGGCTGCAAAACCTGCTATCACAACAACATCTAAGAAGACTACAACTTCTACCAAGAAGACAACCACCAAGAAGACAACCACCAAGAAGACAACCACCAAGAAGTCTACTTCTACCAAGAAGACAACAAGAAGATAATCCGTAGCTTTCTTAGTATAATCCATAAAATGAAAATAGCGGTGGCACAAACTTGTGTCACCGCTATTTTTTTTGATAATCCGACAAACATAAGGGGGAATTTTAATCACAATAAGTCAGAAAAGCTGTATCTTGATGTATAATTGTTGTTATTCTGAATAACTATTTGTTGTTGTTTTTCTTAATAACTGTTCCAAAAACTAATTCTTATCGTCAAATATAATAAAGATATATGTGTCATTTATGTAAAGTGCTTTACTTCAATGATTTAGTTGATTGAATTTGATGCCGAAAGCCTGCTTCGCGCGATTTGTGCTTTCTTGCAAATATATCTTTGCTTACTAGCAAACGTATTTTTGCTTTCTATCAAATGTATGTTTGTTTGCTATCAAATATATTCCCATTTTATATTTATGCTTCCCTGTTCAGAATCCTATCCAACTCGCCAAAAATATCTTCTTCTGTTTCGTATGGCAAGATGGTGAAATAAGCATTGCCGTTTAGCATAGCCGAGAGATTCGACTTGTTTTTATCATAGAAAATGTATACCGGAATGCCGTGAGCTTCGGCATACGCCAGCTCGTAGCCTACGCCAAGCGAAGGACAAGTGCACTCGGCAATAACCATATCGCTTTCTCTGAGCCATGCAGTATCTTGCTCATAGATGTCGGTGTCGAGGGCTTTGTTTTTAGACACTAAGCTCAAGTCAGGCTTGCCAATATGCTCCGTCAGCACAATATCGGTCTTTTGTATATAGCTTATCATTCTCTGATACAATGCTGCATCAACTCTACCGCCTCGGATAGAGCCTGCGAAATATATTTTCTTCTTCATGTCTTGTTAAAATTTTAAGTTAAAGCCAAATGTTACTGAACGGTTCAATGGGTACTGCTGACCCGTATCCTTGCCTGTGTAAGGATCAACGACTTCAGGGTCTGTACCTGAGTAGTTGGTCCACAAGAAGAGGTTTTGACCTGTGACATATAGGCTCAGTCCCTTGATTTTGTTTTTAAACCACTTGGCAGGCATCTCATAAGATAAGGTAATGGACTTGAGACGCAGATAGTTGACATTCT
>OQVR01001096.1_pt1 | contig 11869 bp, 9 predicted proteins | sample 1691521 | NCBI WGS metagenome assembly OQVR01 (sample SAMN03418256, study PRJEB22391) | human gut metagenome | biome: human-gut; feature: organic feature; material: feces | host: Homo sapiens | place: Tanzania | collected 2013-01
TCGGAACTTGGGCGAACGAAGTGAAAATCAGGCGGGAAGTCTTGATTATTTGGCCCAAAGTTTGTCTCTTTGTAAACACATTCGCAATACAAATGCAATACGGGAACACTTTTGATTTATGAAAGTCATGGAAAATAAAGCGATTATAGATTTAGAACAGGAATATCTGGAAGTTATGAAAGATGCGACTGTTTTGCCAACAAGAGTACTATCGTGGGAAAAGGTTGGAGATTTATATAAGCAGTTCTCATTGTACGACTACTCGAAATATACTACTTCTATAATAAGCTGTTTTAAACAGATATTTTTTTATGCTGCAATAAACCATGAAAAGCGGTGGATTGATTTTTGCAAGAGGTAGAGATAACACGTAATTCTGATTGAGTATGTTCTGGGGTTCTTTTGATGTTCCGATAGGAGTGATTATCCTCGTTCTGCTGATTGTGTTCTGGAAACCGGTGACAAGCAGGATCCTATTGTGGATATTCGTCATCATCACGTTCCCTTTTGTCGCATTGTGGAAGGGCATAGAGAAATTAGCCGGAATAGATAAAAGTAGCTGTGGAACATCTGATGAGGACGCAATAGAGATCGCAATAGAACGTAGATGGCTGATGAAAAAGGTTGTCCTCGCAGCGGCTGGCTTTCTGGCTCTGTTCGCGATCATTATCTGGACACTTCCGTTATTCGACATATACGATTGGAAAGTGGTCGGCTGGCTATCACTCCCTGCCTTCATTTTAACTGTCATTATCGCAACCAGAACAAAGTTCTTTGATCCTCCAAAAGTGGGATAGCCAACATCTATGTCCTTTTGCAGCCGCTGATTAGCGGCTATTTTTGTGCCATAAATCACGTGAGATTATGGCTAAAAGAATTACTGATGAGGATCTTCGGCTGAACCTGATCATCAATGGGGACGGCGGCAGGAAACAGTTGCTTGAACTTGAAAGGCAAATAAACAACACAACAACCGCAATTGAAGAGACACGGAAAAAGATGACCGCTTTTGAAGTGGCGGGAAAGAAAGCCAGTCAAGAATATCATGATTTGAGCAAGTCTTTGGAAGTTCAGCAGGCTTCACTGAAGAAATGCCAGTCTGAATTCAAGTCCCTTCAAGAAACAGTTCCTCTTACAAGCAAGACGATGAAAGAGCTTAAGCATCAAATCACCGCCACACGAACTGCACTTGAACGCGCTGTTCCTGGCTCCGATAATTGGAACCAGTTAAACAAGGCACTTCAAGAATTAGTTGTGAATTGCTTTCAGATTTTGTATATTCGTTCTTTGAACACAATACAATGGAGTTTAACCCCAGATGATTGTCAAGACAACGCTTGCAAGAATGACCAGGCCACTAAGAAGCAACAGCAAATCACCCATAACGCTTTTCTTGGTTTTGTCCTTGGAGGTCAGTCCAACCACGGCACTTCCAATCGTTCCACCTACGAGAAATATAATCAACCCTGCCAAACCGACAAAAATCGCAATCAAAGCGACAAACAACAACGGCCAGACAAGCCATCCGATATCACCGATAAAGAACATAGGGCTTCAAAGATTAGTGTTTATTTCTCTTTCTTGCAAAAATCATCCCACCGAACGCCACAATCGTAGAAGTAGATAAAAATGGTTTATGGTAGATGGTATAAAGAAGTGTTTTCTATAATATGATCTTAGACATATCCACATCAACCGACCCTTCGGTGTGAATTTGGTCTTGAGTCAAGTGTCTGTTTTCTATCGGACGCTTCATATACTTGTACACATGCCCGTAATAGAATCCTGAAACTCCTTCTTGACTATGCTCAATGTCAAAAGATGGCCCTAACTTGCTTTTATAAATGCCAGAGTCCATGATTCTGGCAGCATGAAGCCATGTGTCAAACCCATAGTTCGGGTTAAAACCTTCATAAAGAGCAACCTTCTCGAATCCTTCTTCGACAGAATCATTGTCACATTCCTCGAAACCGAGGACAGCGAATGCTTCCACTAACCTATCAGGCGACAAATCAACACCATTATCACCTGTTATTGGAAGAGGCCACCAAGTCCAAGGAACGCCTTCGGTGTCAACCCATATACAATTAACACCCATCGCATAGGCAATGCAGTTATAATCAGTGGTTTCTTCGCTTGTCACCTTGAAATGCCGGTCAACGGGGAGGTTAGGGAAGAACGAGATTATTCTATTCCTATTTTCTTCAGTATTGAGATCCAAGTTTGGCATGACTTCTCCAAAGATACAAATCCGTGATATGTTACAACTCCTGGGTAAATTAAATCCAACGCATGAACGAGAGGTGTCGGTCCTTTTAGCAATTCTTTATATATGAAAGGAACCGCGGTTTCTTTCATGGCGACAATGGCATTGAAATTCGCATTATCAAAGTTGTTGGCGGATTGAAAGGCCGTCGCGTCGCTCCAATATTTCAAGTTTGTTCCAAATACAAATTCAGGTGCGTTGTTGCTTTGTGGGGCGTATGAGTCTATGGCAGTTGTGAATTGCTTTCAGATTTTGTATATTCGTTCTTTGAACACAATCGCTCCGCTCCATTGCGGTGCTCCTCACTTGTTGTGAATTGCTTTCAGATTTTGTATATTCGTTCTTTGAACACAATTGTTCCGCCCGACGAACGTCTGATGCTCCGGTTGTGAATTGCTTTCAGATTTTGTATATTCGTTCTTTGAACACAATTCTATAGGCCAAGGACCCAGGATCAAGTCCAAAACCTTGTATTAAGTAATCCTTAAAAAACAACTTGGTTATCTTTGATTGTCTTTTCGGTCTGGCTATCTTTCCTCATCAGTCATGTGCCACCGGCACACTCCTTCTTCCAAAAGACATCTATCCTCGAAAACACAAAGAAGTTGTTTTGATTTGTTTGAAATGTTCTTAGAGGTGAAATAATGGTCGCGAAGGCATCGCTTTATGGCGAAAACGTCTCCGAAAATGGACGCGTAGAGACTTTCGGTGGCGTTTAGAGACCAAAATGTCTTTGGAGATGGCAATCTGGGGTGTCAATGGCGTTCTCCACCACCTTGCGAAAAGATATATATGAATCCATGCTTTACCCTTGATCCAAGAAAACACATTATGGATAAGATGCGAATCAGAGATAAATTCACTAAATTTGTAGGAACAATTTAAAAATGGAGGGCATTATGATACTAAAGGATCAGATTGAGGCTCTGCATCAGCGGTTGGAGACGTTGGGGAGGTGTCTTTGACATCCCTGGGAAACGTGGGCAGGTAGCCGCATTGCAGAAGAAGACGGAGTCGCCGGACTTTTGGAACGACCCTAAGGCAGCCGAGGTGTTCATGAAGAACCTGAACGGTGTAAAGTCTTGGGTCACAGGATTCGACAAGGCTTCCACCGAGGTGGATGATCTGGATGTTCTGTACGATTTTGCCAAGGAAAGTCTGGGCGGAAGCACCGATGAGACAGTCACCACAGCGGAGACGCAGGAACTCGACGAGTCATATTCAAAGGCGGTTGAGGATGTCGAGGCGTTGGAGCTTAGGAATATGTTGGGCGCGGAAGGGGACAACCTTGGAGCCGTGCTGACGATAAATTCCGGAGCGGGCGGCACCGAGGCGAACGACTGGAGTTCGATGCTGATGAGGATGTATATGCGCTGGGGCGAGAGGAACGGTTACAAAGTGACTGTCACTGACCTTCTTGAAGGTGACGAGGCGGGAATAAAGTCGGCCACGATCCAGGTCGAGGGCGACTATGCCTACGGCTATCTCAAGGCTGAGAATGGTGTGCACAGACTCGTGCGCCTTTCTCCGTTCAACGCCCAGGGCAAGCGCCAGACCACATTCTCGTCCGTTTTCGTCTATCCTTTGGTCGATGACACGATCAACATCGAGATAAACCCTTCGGACTTGGAATGGGACACGTTCCGTTCCGGTGGCCACGGCGGCCAGAACGTCAACAAGGTCGAGACCGGAGTCCGCGTGCGGCATATCCCTTCAGGGATAGTAGTGGAGAACACGGAGTCCCGCTTCCAGCAGGACAACAGGCAGAACGCCCTCCGCATCCTCCGGTCAAGGCTCTATGACCTTGAGCTGAAGAAGCGTCAGGAGAAGCAGGCCGAGATCGAAGGCACGAAAAAGAAGATCGAGTGGGGCTCGCAGATCCGCTCCTACGTCCTTCATCCGTACAAGATGGTCAAGGACCTGAGGACCGGCTATTCCACCGCCGACACCCAAGGCGTGCTTGACGGCGACCTGAACGAGTTTATGAAGCGCTACCTGATGCAGGAAGGCTCCGGCGGCGCGACCGCTCCGATTGAAGACATTGACTGATAATCACTAAAAATATTTCATTAATATGGCAGAATTCAAATACGCTCCGATGTTCCAGCTGGGACCGGACACAACTGAGTACTACAAGCTGACGAGCGAGGGCGTGTCCCTTGGCGAGTTCGAGGGGCATCCTATCCTTAAGGTGGCTCCTGAGGCTTTGACTATGCTTGCGAACGCCGCTTTCAGGGATGTGAACTTCCTTCTGAGGCCGGCACACAACCACCAGGTCGCCAAGATCCTGAGCGATCCGGAGGCTTCCGACAATGACAAATACGTGGCTCTGCGCTTCCTGCGCAACGCCGAGGTGTCCGCCAAAGGCAAATTGCCTTTCTGCCAGGACACAGGTACAGCGATTATCCACGGAGAAAAGGGACAGCAGGTCTGGACCGGCTTCGATGACGCCGAGGCTCTCTCGAAGGGTGTTTACAAGACTTACACCGAGGAGAATCTTCGCTACAGCCAGAACGCTCCTCTGGATATGTACAAGGAAATCAACACGAAGTGCAACCTCCCGGCCCAGATCGACATCGAGGCTGAGGAGGGTATGGAATATAAGTTCCTCTGCGTCGTGAAGGGTGGCGGCTCGGCCAACAAGACCTACCTCTATCAGATGACCAAGGCTGTCCTCAATCCTGGCACTCTCGTGCCTTTCCTCGTTGAGAAGATGAAGACTCTCGGAACGGCGGCCTGCCCTCCTTACCACATCGCGTTCGTGATCGGCGGCACATCGGCAGAGAAGAACCTTCTGACTGTAAAGCTGGCGTCAACCCATTACTATGACTCCCTGCCTACGACCGGTGACGAGACCGGACGCGCTTTCCGTGACATCGAGCTGGAGAAACAGGTGCTTGAGGAGGCTTACAAGATCGGTCTCGGAGCACAGTTCGGAGGCAAGTATTTCGCACATGACGTCAGAATCGTCCGTCTGCCTCGCCACGGCGCGAGCTGCCCGATCGGCCTTGGAGTAAGCTGCTCGGCCGACCGCAACATCAAGGCGAAGATCAACAAGGACGGTGTCTGGATCGAGAAACTTGACGATAACCCTACACAGTGGATTCCTGAGTCCCTGCGCCAGGCCGGTGAGGGCGAAGGCGTGGTCGTTGACCTCGACAAGCCTATGAGCGAGATCTGCAAGCTTCTCAGCCAGTACCCTGTCTCCACCCGTCTGAGCCTTAACGGAACCATCATCGTGGCCCGTGACATCGCTCACGCCCGTCTGAAGGAAAGACTTGACAGAGGCGAGGATCTACCGCAGTACTTCAAGGATCATCCAGTCTTCTACGCCGGCCCGGCCAAGACTCCGGAAGGAATGGCCTGCGGCTCAATGGGACCTACCACGGCCAACCGTATGGACCCTTACGTTGATCTCTTCCAGGATCACGGCGGCAGTATGATCATGATCGCCAAGGGCAACCGTACCCAGGTCGTCACCGATGCCTGCAAGAAGCACGGTGGATTCTACCTCGGCTCGATCGGCGGCCCTGCGGCTGTCCTCTCCTACGAGAGCATCAAGAGCATCGAGTGCGTTGAATATCCAGACCTCGGAATGGAGGCCATCTGGAAGATCCGTGTGGAGAACTTCCCTGCGTTCATCCTCGTCGATGACAAGGGCAACGACTTCTTCAAGCAGTTAGGACTTTAATCAAACACAAATACACAGGATGAAGAATATTGTCACCCTGATGATCGCGGTTGCGCTGCCTGTTCTTATGGCCGCGCAGCCGCAATCTTCTTTTAAGCTTGAATGGGCCTCGACCGGCTCGCATTGTGTCATCGGCGGCGGCCCTTCGTTGGACTACCAGAAGAAAGCCTTCAATCATTCAGCCTGGCGTGGGGAAAAAGTGTTCGCCCAGGCTGTTATTTCTTCGGATACGGAACTGGAAGATGTCACATTGTCTGTGTCTGACCTAAGCAACGGCAAATCCGGGATAAAATCCGGGAATATTTCAGTCCAGTTCGTCTCCTTCGTGGTTTCGGATCTGTTGGACACGACCAAATACGGCCAGTGCGGCCAGAGGCAGGACAAATCCGAATGGGGCGAGGTTCTTGTCGCGGATGTGCTTGACCTCAAGGAATCTATGAATATTCCGGCGGGAAGGAAGCAGCCTGTCTGGATGACGGTCAATGTGCCTTCCAATGCGAAACCAGGGAAGTACAGAGGAAAACTGACGGTGTCCTCAAGTAACGCCAAATCCCGCAGCCTTCCGGTGGAACTTATTGTTTCAGACCATATTCTGCCTCCGGATAGCGATTGGACTTTCCATCTCGATCTGTGGCAGAATCCATATTCAGTGGCCCGCTATGAGAACGTTCCTCTTTGGAGCGACGCTCATTTTGAGGCGATGCGTCCGGTTATGAAGATGCTTGCTGATGCTGGCCAGAAATCCGTCACCACCACCATCATGAACCGTCCGTGGAACGGCCAGACCGAGGATGCCTTCGGCTCTATGGTCACCAAGATCCGCCGCATCGACGGAACTTGGCTCTACGACTACACGATTTTCGACCGCTGGGTGGAGTTCATGTTCTCCCTTGGAATTGATAAGCAGATCAACTGCTACTCAATGATCCCGTGGGCGTTGGAGTTTGACTATTACGATCAGGCTACTTCCTCGAACACGACAATCCAGGCCACTCCAGGCAGTCAGGAGTACAATGAATATTGGGGCTCTTTCATCGCTGACTTCGCACGTCATCTGAAATCGAAAGGTTGGTTCGAGAAGACTATGATAGCGATGGATGAGCGTCCTATGGAATCCATGCAGGCGGTGCTTTCTCTTATCCGTAATATTGAGCCGGGCTTCAAGATTTCATTGGCCGGGAACTATCATGAGCCGATCAACCATGAGATTGCAGATTTCAGCGAGGGATTCGCTCCTAAGAAGGAGTTCCCGGAATCAGCCAAGGCCAAGAGAAAGGAACTTGGATTGACAACGACAATCTACACCTGCTGCGCGGAGGCTCATCCGAACATGTTCGTGATCTCCGATCCTGACGAGGCCGCCTGGCTTGGATGGTTCGCCCAGGCCGAGGGTTACGACGGCTATCTCCGCTGGGCCTACAACAGCTGGACCCTTGATCCGCTCACCGATGCCCGCTTCCGCACCTGGCCCGCCGGAGACTGTTTCGTGGTCTATCCGGGTGGCCGCGGCAGTGTCCATCTCGCCAAACTTACCGAGGGCATCCAGGACTTCGAGAAGGTCCGCATCCTTCGCGCCCAGTGGCAGAAGGAAGGCAATGAGGCCAAACTCTCTCAGTTGACCGAAATCCTCAAGCCTTTCACCTCTGATCAAATCCTCGAAGAAGGCCCGGCCAAAGCCCTCATCACTGCCAAGTCCTTCCTCGACAAACAATAAGGCGAGCATCATTTTTATGTAAAAATGATCTTGTCGGGCTTGCTGATTCTCTTGGGCGACGATTATGGGGTAAAATGTTGCCCGAGGGTGTCTGCTGGCACTCTCGGGCAACAAAAATGAGGGGAAATGCTACTTGACCTTGATGGAGTTGAGGAGGTCGAGCTTGCCGGTGTCGGTGAGGTGGATTATGAGCTCACCGAAGAGGGTGTTCTGCCAGGCGAACCAGGCGCGGGTGAACTTGCTCGCATCATCCTTATAAAAGGACTCGTGCATAAAGCCAGTGCCGGCGTCGGTCTTCATCAGTGTCTCGACGCACCATTTGATCTCCTTGTCGTCCTGGGACGTGAAGGCCTTCATCATTATGCTCATTGGCCAGATGTAGTCGTAGCCGATGTGCGGACCGCCGATTCCCTCGCCGGCCTTGCCTTTGAAGAAATACGGATTGTCCTCGCTCCAGACGAACCTGCGGGTGTTCTGGTAGATAGGATCGTTAATGTCAATATCTCCGAGATAGGCCATCGCCAGAAGGCTCGGCACGTTGGCATCGTCCATCATCAGCTGGTTGCCGAAACCGTCCACCTCAAAGGCGAAGATCTTGCCGTACTTCGGGTGGTTCACGACGGCATATTCATAGAGAGCTTTCTCCACTTCGGCGGCGAGGTCGAGGCATTCCTTCGCGAGTTTCTTGTTGTGGTTGACCTCGGCGAGGATCTCGGCGGCCTTGCGCAAAGAGGTGACAGCGAAGAAGTTGGAAGGAACCAGGAACTCGAACATCGTGGCGTCGTCGGACGGACGGAAAGCTGAGGCGATAAGGCCTACAGGCTTGACAGGGTTGCCGCGGCCGTCGTTGGACTTGGTGTCGAACTGGCGGTCTGTCTTTCTGGCGAACCTGTAAGGACCCGGGCCATCCTTGCGCTGCTGCTCCTTGAAGGTCTTTAGGGTGGCCTGGATGGAATTCAGCCAAGTCTCTCCGAAAACGGAATCGTCACCGGTCACCTTCCAGTACTGGTAGGCGAGACGGATCGGGTAGCAGTGTGAGTCGATCTCCCATTTGCGCTCGTGGTCGTAAGGATTCATATCCGTGAGGTCGGACTCCCACTCGCTGCCGGTAGGGCCTTCGTTGAAGGCGTTGGCATACGGATCCAAGCAGATCAGCGAGAACTGGCAGTTGATCACGCCGGCGAGCATATTCTTAAGATGTTCATCCTGATTGGCCAGCTGGATGTATGGCCATACCTGCGCTCCGGAGTCACGTAGCCACATCGCGTGGATGTCACCGGTGTAAACGAAGGTCCTGAAGTTGCCGTCGTCGTCCTTGCCGAAGTGTACGGTGGTGTCAAGGGTGTTCGGGTAGCAGTTGGCGAACATCCAGGCGAGGCGGGGGTTCGTCAGGATGCCCTGCATCTGGGCGATCTTGTTCTCGACGGCCTCGGAGCGGAAAAGACGCTTTTCTGGAGCCGGACGCTGCGACTCGTAGGTTTTGGTGTTGCTCGTGGCAGTCGCTTTGACAGGCTCGGCGGCCAGACCGGTTGGCTCAGCGACCGGTTGGTGATCCTGCCGAACCACATCGGCCGGTGCATGGGCTTGTGTCAAAGTACCTGAGAGCAGAAAAATGGCCGAAGCCAGAAGCAGTGTGCGTTTCATAATTTATTGTTCATTAGTGTATGAATATGGTCTGTCCTCCTTCGCGGTTCCTCTAACCGTGTCAGGCTCGGACCCTACAAGATAAACAATATTCGCTCCTTCTGCAAGGTCTTCATGGCGGAAATAGTTCCGGCTCCACTCTTTCCCGTTGATTCTCACACCTTTGACGTAGAAGTTGTCTTTGGAATTCTCCGGGGCTTCAAGCGAGACGACGCTTCCGTCAGGCCGGGTGATGACCGCTTTCCTGAACAGAGGAGTACCGATCGCATATTCATTGGATCCAGGGCAGACCGGATAGAATCCGAGGGCGGAGAATACGTACCAGGCGGATGTCTGGCCGTTGTCCTCGTCGCCGCAATAGCCGTCGAAGTTGGAGTTGTAGAACTTGTCCATCACCTCGCGGATCCGCTGCTGCGCCTTCCAAGGCTGGCCGCACCAGTCGTAAAGGTAGAGCATATGCTGGATCGGCTGGTTGCCGTGGGCGTAATTCCCCATATTCATAACCTGCATTTCCCTGATCTCGTGGATAGGGAAGCCGTAGTAGCTGTCATCGAAGATCGGTGGGATTGTGAATATGCTGTCGAGCATGCTTGCGAACACTTCGTCTCCGCCTATAAGGTCAATCAGGCCCTGCGGGTCGTGGAACACTGACCATGTGTAGTGCAGACTGTTGCCTTCGGTGAAGTTGCCTCCCCATTTCAGAGGGCTGAACGGCCTCTCGAACGAGCCGTCGAGGTTCTTTCCGACCATCAGCCTGTACTCCGGATCGTAGAGATTCCTGTAATTGAATGCGGCCTTGGCGTAAGGCGCAAGCTCTTCCTCGCTGCGGCCCAGAGCCTTGCCTAACTGGTAGATGCACCAATCATCGTAGGAATATTCAAGAGTCCTGGCGGCATTCTCGTTGATGCCTACATTACAAGGGACATAGCCGAGGCTGTCGTAATATTCCCAACCGAGTCGGCCTGTGGCATCCACCTCAGGGTTAACGGCGTGCGCTCCATGGGTGACAGCCTTCCAGAGCTCTTCCGCATCGTAGCCGCGCAGACCCTTGAGCCATGCATCGGTCACGATTGACGCTGAGTTGTTTCCGACCATACATCCCCTATGCCCTGGACTTGACCACTCCGGTAGGAATCCGCTTTCCTTCCAGGTGTTGACCAGCCCTTCCTGCATCTTCACATTCTCGTCAGGATAGACAAGGTTCAGCAGCGGGAACAGGCATCTGAATGTGTCCCAGAAACCGGTGTCACCGAACAGATAGCCCTTGTGGACGGCTCCGTCGTAAGGACTGTAATGTACCCTTTCGCCGTCCGCGTTGATCTCGGACAGATCACGTGGGAACAGGACCGACCTGTAAAGGCAGGAATAGAATGTGCGCAGATTGTCGAGATTGTCATCCTCCACTGCGATGCGGCCCAGAACCTCGTTCCATCTTGCTCGCCCGGCCTCGGCGATCTCATCGAATGACCTGCCGCCCAGTTCTTTGAGATTGATTTCCGCCTGCTCCTGGCTGATGAATGAGGACGCGACCTTGAGGTTGACCTTCTGACCTTTCACCGTCTTGAATCCGACCATAGCGATGTGTCCGTCAACGGTTTGTGTCTCGAATGGAGTGTCGGAAACCACCACGAACCAGTTTCGGAAATTCTCGGTCACGCCGCCGTGGTTTGCGGTCGAGTAGCCTACGATCATATTCCTGTCACCTATGACTTCGGCATTGCCGCCGCTGTAGGCATCGACCACGAGGTAGGACATCTCCTTTTTAGGGTAGGTGAGTCTGAACGCCGCCGCCCTTTCGGTAGGGGTAAGTTCGGCAACCACATCGTGCTCAGCGAGATAGACCTGATAGTAGTAAGGCTTCACGGTCTCCGCCTTGTGCGAGAACCAGCTCTGCCGCCCCTCCTCGTCATAAACCGAACCTGTGGTCACAGGCATAATCGAGAATGAGCCGTAGTCGTTGATCCACGGACTTGGCTGGTGAGTCTGCTTCAGGCCTCTGATCTTGGTCGCTGAATATGTGTATGTCCATCCGTCCCCATTGGCGCCTGTCTGAGGTGTCCAGAAGTTCATTCCCCACGGCAAGGCGATCGCCGGGTAGGTGTTGCCTGTCGAAAGTTCGTAAGTGGACGCCGTGCCCATCAGCGGGTTCACATAGTCCACAGGATCCTCCATCCTCATTTTCTCCGGAGATCCGCACGCCGCGGCTATAAATGCCACAGCCAAAAAGATTGATTTTTTCTTCATCAGTTCTGAATATTTCCGCAAAGGTACATCAATTTCCATTGGTTCGGAATAGTTCCACCGTCTTGTTCCACTTTATAACTTCCAGGTGTGAAAATACGCTCACACCTAAAACATCATCCACTTGATGACAAGCGAGTTGCGCTTCCAGGTGCGAGCATATTCGCACACCTGAGAGTCGTTGGCTTCGGTGCAGGTCGTTCTATTCGTGTTTATGACTTCCAGGTGTGAAAATACGCGCACACCTAAAACATCATCCACTTGATGACAAGCGAGTTGCGCTTCCAGGTGCGAGCATATTCGCACACCTGAG
>OQVR01001099.1_pt1 | contig 11846 bp, 8 predicted proteins | sample 1691521 | NCBI WGS metagenome assembly OQVR01 (sample SAMN03418256, study PRJEB22391) | human gut metagenome | biome: human-gut; feature: organic feature; material: feces | host: Homo sapiens | place: Tanzania | collected 2013-01
AGTCTCTGCTGCACCAACAAAGTAAATGGTGCATTTCTGCGCGGTTGGTGCACTTCCAGGGGGTGCAGCAGTCTCTGCTGCACCAACAAAGTAAATGGTGCATTTCTGCGCGGTTGGTGCACTTCCAGGGGGTGCAGCAGTCTCTGCTGCACCAACAAAGTAAATGGTGCATTTCTGCGCGGTTGGTGCACTTCCAGGGGGTGCAGCAGTCTCTGCTGCACCAACAAAGTAAATGGTGCATTTCTGCGCGGTTGGTGCACTTGAGACAAGTGCACCCCCTAAAAAAAATCCCAACAGAGGTAGCCCTCCGTTGGGATTTCCATTTTATATATGTTTTTCCGATATTTACTTAACAAGCACCTTCTTAGATGTGCCGTCGCTCATCTTAACAACGTTGATGCCCTTCTGAGGAGCAGAGAGCTTCTTGCCGTCGAGTGAGAAGTACTGCATAGCAACCGGCTTGTCAGAACCATTCAGACCGAGGATAACGGTCTCGCCATTCGGCTTCTCGAGGATGAGCTGCATGCAAGGGCAACGCTTCTCTGAATTTGTATCTTCAGGATCGTTAAGCGCGTACAGACCCTCCTTATACTTAGAAGAAGGCTTACCATAAACGAGGAACATGCCCTCAACGCCCGTATCTGTGCTCACGCCAGTGAGGAACGGGAACTCTTCCTGAGTAGTGCCATTACCCTTCACCTGCTCGTATGCCAAACCGTACTGGAAAGCAAACTCGTCGCCTGTGATCTCATACGGCTCAGCAAAAGCTACGGAGTTCCACTGCAAAGTAAGCTGCTGGTTCTCTACAGCGCTGACCTTATAGTTCTCGTCCTCAACGAGATAAGGAGAATCGAGCTCTGTGCCTTTCTGATCAGTTTTAGACTGATAAACAACAGCTAACGCACCAGCCTGCTCACCCAAATTAGCTGTTACAGCGAAGTTGAGACCTACAATCTTGTAGCCTGCCATTTCAGAGAAATCGACATCTACGCCATTATCCATCTGTGACAATACCAGCTTAGCAGACTCCCATTTCGGGAAGCCGTTCGACTGTGACGGATTCTCAGAACCATTGAAGCCAAGAAGCGCATACTTAGATTCTTCCTCCTTCATCATAGGAGCCTTTGCCTTCTTTACAACGCTAACCGGAGTTGCGTCTACCTTGTCAGTATAAACTGCAGCCGACTTTGCTGTCTGTGCCGAAGCACCACCTGCGAGCAGCAACATTGCTGCCAATGAGAGTAAAGTTTTCTTCATAGTCTATAAATTTTAAAATTACTAACCGCAAAAGTACAAAATAAATTGCAATTCGATAATGTTTTGCAATAAATTTTTAAAAAATTCAACCAAACTGACTTTTTATACTGTAAAATTGCAAGAAAAACTGCGATTTTACTGGAAACAGCCCCCAAAAAGCGCTCAGAGCACCATAAAACACCTTAACAACTCTTTACTCCTGCACAAAAAAAGTATGGCGGGCGTGCCCTTATGTGCAAGACTTTCTGTAACTTTGCAAGCATTAAACAATACATTATTAATATAATATATGGCAATTCATCCTCTTTGGACAGACGACTACTGGCTGCTTATCGTGCAGCTCTACCAGAAGAGTCCGGCAGGCGTTAAGTCGGAATACTCGCGCCCCGTGATAGATCTGGCGCTCGAGCTGCATATTCCGCCGAAGACGCTGCAGGAGCAGATGGTGGCGCTCGAAGAGCACGCCACGCCTTCGCTGCAACGTCTATGGGAAACGTACGCCGAAAACCCACGCCGACTGGCACGCGACGTGAAGCGGCTCAGGCAGATGGCGGGGTTCGGCTTCGGCAACGCCTTCTACAGCGGCATGAACATAACGCTGCCCTTCGAGCACGACTATCTGCCTATCGACACCGAACAGAAGCTGACGCCGGTGATGCTCACCATCATCCTCAGCCTCTACTTCCAGCTGATGACGAACACTATGGTGAGCGAGACGCCGGAGGTGCAGGATATGGCGCGTCTGTTGGGCTTGAAGCCCGAAGAGGTGGTAGATGTGCTGAAGATATACCAGACATTCGACCCCATTCTGAAACGCGAACCTCTGCCCCACTCGCCCCTCAACGACGAGGCGAAGCTGGTTTGGCAGAGATACAGCAACGAAGCGCCCGAGGTGCTGACCACTACTGTGGAGAGGCTAAAGGAATACTTCATAGGCTGCGCCTAAGCCGAACTAAGCCTTTCTAAGCCTCTTTACGCCTTGGCTTAGAAAGGCCTAAAAAGGCTTAAAGAGGCTTAGTCAGCAAAGGCTTAAAGAGGCCTAAAGAGGCTTAGGAAGGCTTATACGCCCCCAGAAAAAGGCTTAAAAAAGAATATGAAACTAATACAAACCCAGGAACAGAAGCAGCAGCAGTTGCAGCGCCTGACGCAACAGCAGATGCTGCAGGTGCACATGCTCGAGATGCCCGTCACGGAGCTTGAAGAGAACGTGAACGCGGAGCTCGACGACAACCCTGCGCTCGTGAAGGCAGACGACGACATCTACGACTCGAACACCTCATACGACAGTCAGGAAAGCCCCGCATACTCCTCTTCAGACAACGACGCCAGCGGCGAAAGCAACGGCGGCGACATGGACGAGGTGGACACCGAGGCGGACGCCTTCGCCGCTCACACAGAGCGAGAGGAACGCGAGTCGGCGCTGAACAATGCGCTCGACCGTATGACCGGTTCCGACGAAGACATGCCTACGGCGGCTTACACCGGAGCCTACGGATCCGATTCTGCCGACTACGAGGAGATGGTATACGGCGACACGCGCTCGTTCTACGACAAACTGAAGGAGCAGATGGGCGAGATAGACCTCTCGGAGAACGACCAGAAGATAATGGAATACGTCATCGGGTCGCTCGACAGCGACGGATTGCTGCGCAAGGACAGCCAGTCGATATGCGACGAACTGGCTATCTATCAGGGCGTCTACTGCGACGTCGAGGACATCGACCGCATAATAGGCATCCTGCAGACCTTCGACCCGGCTGGCATCGGAGCGCACTCGCTGCAGGAGTGTCTGCTGCTGCAGATAGAACGCCGACCCGACGACAGAATGAAGAAGCTGATGACGACTGTCGTGAAGAAGCACTTCAACGACTTCGCGAAGAAGCACTTCGAGAAGCTTCCGCAGCTGCTGGGCGTGGACGAGCTCACCGGACAGCGCGTGCTGGAGGAGCTGCGCCGACTGAACCCGAAGCCTGGTGCTTCGCTCGGCGAGACCGAGGGACGCAACGTGCAGCAGATTACGCCCGACTTCATCATCGACACCGACGACAACGGCAACGTGTCGTTCTACATAAACAACGGAAACATACCGGAGCTGCGCGTCTCTTCCTCGTTCAGCGAACTCATGGAGACCTATCGCAACAACAAGGAGAAGATGTCGCGCCGCGAAAAGGAAGCGCTGCTCTACGCAAAGCAGAAGGTGGAGCGCGCAATGGGATACATCGAAGCGATAAAGCAGCGCTACCGCACGCTCACGCTCACCATGCAGGCTATCATCGACTGGCAACGCAAGTTCTTCCAGGACGGCGACGAGGCTGACCTCAAGCCGATGATTCTGAAGAACATCGCCGACCGCACTGGGCTCGACATAAGCACTATATCGCGCGTCAGCAACGTGAAGTACGCGCAGACCAACTGGGGAACTTACCCGCTGCGCTTCTTCTTCAGCGACGGCTACACCAACGAAGACGGCGAGGAGATGTCTACACGCAAGATAAAGATTGCGCTGAAAGACCTCGTCGGCAAGGAAGACAAGACGAAACCGCTCAGCGACGACGCCCTCAGAGAGGCGCTCGTGAAGCTCGGCTACCCCATCGCACGACGCACCGTGGCGAAGTATCGCGAGCAACTGGGCATACCGGTGGCAAGAATGAGAAAGAACTAATTATGAAAGAAAAGAACATAATCCTCGCAGCCCGCGCCCTGAGCGCGGTGTTCACCCCGTTCTATCTGTCTTTGGTAGGGATGACCGTACTCTTCACGTTCAGTTATCTCAGTCAGATGCCGTGGGGGTACAAGCTGAGCGTGCTCGCTATGGTCTACTTCTTCACCATTCTCATGCCCACAATGCTCATCAAGCTCTACCGCAACTATCACGGATGGACACTCATACAGCTCAGCCGCAAGGAGCGCCGCGTGGTGCCCTATCTGCTCTCGATAGTGAGCTACTACGCCTGCTTCTACGTCATGCGACTGTATAACATTCCGCACTTCATGGGCAACATACTCATGGCGGCGCTCGTGATACAGATAGTGTGCGCACTGATAAACGTGTGGTGGAAGATATCGACGCACACCGCAGCCATCGGTGGCGTGGTGGGCGCTCTGCTCGCCTTCTCGTTCATATTCATGTTCAACCCCATCACGTGGCTCTGCTTTTCGCTCGTGCTCTCAGGGCTAGTCGGCACCAGCCGCATAATACTCCGACAGCACACCCTTTCGCAAGTGACGGCGGGCTTCGGCGTAGGCGTGCTCATCGCCTTCGTGATAATACTGGGGCTGTAGCCCCTCCCAACCCTCCCCGTCGGGGAGGGCTTAGTTAGCAAAGGCTTAAAGAGACCTAAAGAGGCTTAGAAAGGCTTAGACATTAAACAATAAAACAATAAAACAATAAAATATTATGACTCCATTAGTTAGCATCATCATGGGCAGCACATCAGACCTGCCCGTTATGGAAAAGGCATGCAAGTTCTTGAACGACATGCAGGTGCCGTTTGAAGTGAACGCCCTCTCTGCTCATCGCACACCGGACGCAGTTGAAAGTTTCGCTAAGGGCGCAAAGGCGCGTGGCGTTAAGGTAATCATTGCCGCAGCAGGCATGGCAGCAGCTCTGCCGGGTGTCATCGCAGCAAGCACCACTCTGCCCGTCATCGGCGTGCCTATCAAGGGTATGCTCGACGGTCTCGACGCCATGCTCTCTATCATACAGATGCCCCCGGGAATACCCGTTGCAACAGTAGGCGTGAACGGAGCCATGAACGCAGCTATCCTCGCTTGCGAGATGATTGCGCTCTGCGACGAAGGCATCGCAGAAAAGATGGCTCAGTACAAGGCTGGCTTGGGAGAGAAGATAGAAAAGGCGAACAAGGAGCTCGCTGAGGTGAAGTTTGAATATAAATGTTGAGATGGTGAGGTGGTAAGAGATGTTGTTGTGTTGATGTGGTGAGGTGTTGAGAGATGTACTATTGTCACCATCTCACCACATCACCACCTCAACATGGAAATCTCACCACCTCAACATCTCAACACAACAACATCAAAAATCATGATTGATCTCTTCAACTACCGCCGCCGCGAAGCCTCACCCGTTCAGGTAGGCGACATACAGCTTGGCGGCGACGCCCCGATACGCGTGCAGTCGATGACCACAACCAACACCAACGACACGGAGGCGTGCGTGGCTCAGGCTGAGCGCATCATAAAGGCAGGCGGCGAACTCGTGCGACTCACTACGCAGGGCCGCAGAGAGGCTGAGAACCTGCAGAACATAAACGCACAACTGCGTGCCGACGGCTACACCACACCGCTCGTTGCCGACGTTCACTTCAACGCCAACGTGGCTGACGTGGCTGCGCTGTACGCAGAGAAGGTGCGCGTCAACCCGGGCAACTACGTAGACCCGGCGCGCGTGTTCAAGAAGATTGAGTATACCGACGCGGAGTATGCCGACGAACTCAAGAAACTGGAAGATCGCTTCGTGCCCTTCCTTAACATCTGCCGCGAACACCACACAGCGGTGCGCATCGGCGTGAACCACGGTTCGCTCTCCGACCGCATCATGTCGCGCTACGGCGACACGCCGGAAGGCATCGTCGAGAGCTGCATGGAGTTTCTGCGCATCTGCAAGAAGGAACAGTTCGACAACGTAGTGATAAGCATCAAGGCGTCGAACACGGTTATCATGGTGCGTACGGTGCGTCTGCTCATCAGCGAGATGGACCAGGCTGACATGCACTACCCGCTTCACCTCGGCGTCACCGAGGCTGGCGAAGGCGAGGACGGACGCATCAAGAGTGCGGTGGGCATAGGCGCACTGCTTGCCGACGGCATCGGCGACACTATCCGCGTGAGTCTGAGCGAGGAGCCGGAAGCGGAGATACCCGTTGCGCGCCACCTCGTCGACTATATCACGAAGCGTGCAGGACACACTCTCGTGCCAGGCACCGAGGCGAAGGACTTCTCTTGGGTGCGTCCTGAACGCCGCCCGACTCGCGCTATGGGTTACATCGGCGGCTCGAATGTACCGGTAGTGATAGCTTCGCTCGGACAGAACGACGACGCAGAGAGCGTGGAGTTCAACCCCGATATGACACCCGACTATATCTACTGCGGTGCCAAGCTGCCCAAGAACCGCCGCGACGGACAGAAATACATCGTCGACTTCAACGCATACACCGGCGAGCCGAACACCTACCCTATCTTCCCGTACAACGCTACGCCGTTCGTGGGCGGAGTGAAGGCTGATGTTAAGTTCCTCGTGCTGCAGCTCGGCGCTCCGTCGGAGGAGTACATGGCTTGCCTGAAAGCCCATCCGGAGGTAGTGGTCGTTGCTGTGTCGAACCAGCAGAACCGCCTCGGCGAGCAGCGTGCGCTTACTCACGAGTTGTGGTCGAACGGCTTGTTCAACCCCGTTGTGTTCGCTCAGATGTACAGTCATAGCAGCGCCGAGAAGGCAGACCTGCAGCTTGAGGCGGCAGCCGATATGGGTGCGCTGATGATTGACGGCCTCTGCGACGGCGTATGGCTGATGAACAACGGCGACATCGCGGTGCGCGACCTTACCGACACGGCGTTCGCAATATTGCAGGCGGCTCGTCTGCGCACATCGAAGACCGAATACATCTCATGCCCTGGTTGCGGCAGAACGCTCTACGACCTGCGCTCTACCATCGCTAAGATAAAGGCGGCTACGGCGCACATGAAGGGCCTGAAGATAGGCATCATGGGCTGCATCGTGAACGGACCGGGCGAGATGGCTGACGCCGACTACGGTTATGTGGGCGCCGGACCGGGAAAGATTTCGCTCTACAAGCAGAAGATGTGCGTGGAGAAGGCCATACCGGAAAGTGAAGCAGTGGAACATCTGCTCAGATTTATAGAAGAAGACAGAAAGGAAAAATAATGAGTTTAACTGGCATTGCACGATACGCATTCGCACCCCGACAGCATAAGCTGGAACAACACTTCAACGAGCCGGAGGCTCTGCAGCATAATGTGTTGCAACACCTCCTGCGCGCTGCCGCCAACACCGAGTACGGCAGAAACCATCTTTTCGCTACGACAAAGGGCTACGACGACTTCGTGCGCAACGTGCCCGTGAATACCTACGAGGAGCTGAAGGCCGACATCGACCGTATGCGACACGGCGAGGCTGACGTGCTGTGGCCGGGAAAGGTGAAGTGGTACGCCAAGTCGTCGGGCACTACGAACGACAAGAGCAAGTTCATACCCGTGTCGGCTGAAGGACTGAAGAACATACACTACAAGGGCGGCACGGATGTGGTGGCGCTCTACCTGCAGAACAACCCGAAGAGCCGCATGTTCGACGGCAAGGGATTGATTCTGGGCGGTTCGCACTCGCCCAACTACAACGTGGCGGGCTCGCTCGTGGGCGACCTCAGCGCCATTCTCATCGAGAACATCAACCCGCTCGTGAACCTCGTGCGTGTGCCGAAGAAGCAGACGGCGCTGCTGAGCGACTTCGAGGTGAAGCGCGACCGCATTGCGCGCGAATGTCTCAACAAGAACGTGACAAACATCTCGGGTGTGCCCTCATGGATGCTCAGTGTGCTGGTGCGCGTGCTCGAGCTGTCGGGCAAGGAGCGCCTCGACGAGGTGTGGCCCAACCTGGAGGTGTTCTTCCACGGCGGCATCGCGTTCACGCCATACCGCTCGCAGTACGAGCACATCATAAAGAGCGACCGCATGCACTACATGGAGACGTACAACGCCTCGGAGGGATTCTTCGGCATACAGAACGACCCAGAGGACAAGTCGATGCTGCTGATGCTCGACTACGACGTGTTCTACGAGTTCCTGCCTATGGACGAGTTCGACTCTGAGAACCCGAACATCGTGCCGCTCGAGGGCGTGGAGACGGGCAAGAACTACGCCATGCTCATCAGCACGTCGTGCGGTCTGTGGCGCTACATGATTGGCGACACGGTGAAGTTCACGTCGGTGCGTCCGTACAAGTTCGTCATAACTGGCAGAACGAAGTATTTCATCAACGCTTTCGGCGAGGAGCTTATCCAGGACAACGCCGAGAAGGGCCTCGCCTATGCCTGCCAGCAGACTGGCGCAGAGGTGAAGGAGTACACGGCGGCGCCGGTGTTCATGGACGCCAACGCCAAATGCCGCCACCAGTGGCTCATCGAGTTCGCGAAGAAGCCTGAGAACATCAGCAAGTTTGCCGACATCCTCGACCGACAGCTGCAGGCTATCAACTCCGACTACGAGGCGAAGCGCTTCCACGACATCACGCTGCAGCCGCTTGAGGTTGTCGTTGCGCGCGAAGGTCAGTTCGACGACTGGCTGCGCTCTAAGGGCAAGCTGGGCGGACAGCACAAGATACCGCGCCTCTCCAACAACCGCAAGACCATTGAGGAGATTATGGGGATGAAATGATGTTGTTGTGGTGTGATGTTGAGGTGGTGATAATGGGGTTGAGATGGTGAGGTGTTGAGATGGTGACATTTGTGTTGCTATCTTCAGGGGGTGCACTTGTCTCAAGTGCACCAACGTATTGTATAATCGTGAAATGGTGACATTTGTAGGGGGTGCACTTGTCTCAAGTGCACCAACCTATCTAATAGAGTTAGCTATAAAACAAATAAAAGCCAAATGCTGAAACTAAGAAACATACTATATATAATAGGTGTAATCGCACTGCTCTCGTCGTGCGCCCGCATGGGACGCCCCGACGGAGGATGGTACGACGAGACGCCGCCGCATGTGATAGGTTCGACACCTGCCGACCGCAGCACTAACGTGCAGGCGAAGAAGGTGAACATCTACTTCGACGAGTTCATAAAGCTCGACAACGCGTCGGAGAAGGTGGTGGTGTCGCCGCCGCAGCTTGAGCAGGCGGAGATAAAGGCTTCGGGCAAGAAGATCTGCGTGGAGCTGAAAGACTCGCTGAAGCCCAACACTACGTACACCGTCGACTTCTCTGACGCCATCTCCGACAACAACGAGGGCAACCCGATGGGCAACTACACCTACAGTTTCTCTACGGGCGACCATATCGACACGCTCGAAGTGGCTGGCACGGTGGTGGCGGCTGAGAACCTCGAACCTGTGAAGGGCATACTCGTGGGTCTGTACGCCGAGTTCGAAGACTCGTGCTTCATGAAGATGCCCATGCTGCGCGTGGCGCGTGCCGACTCGCGCGGACACTTCGTCATAAAGGGCGTGGCGCCTGGCTCCTACCGCATCTATGCCCTCAACGACCAGGACGGCAACTATATGTTCTCGCAGAAGAGCGAGCAGATAGCCTTCTCGCACGACACCATACGTCCCTCGTTCTGCGACGCTGTGCGACAGGACACGCTTTGGCTCGACTCGCTGCATATCAAGGACATAAAGCAGACGGGATACATACGCTTCACGCCCGACGACCTCGTGCTCAGAGCGTTCGAACACGTGCAGACCGACCGCTTCTTCCTCAAGTCGGAACGCCAGCAACCCGACCGCTTCACGCTGTTCTTCAGCTACGGCTCGAAGACGCTGCCCGAGATAAAGCCGCTCAACTTCGACGCTACCGACCGACTCCTTATAGAGCCGTCTGTGCGCCGCGACACCATAACCTACTGGCTGCGCGACACGGCACTCGTCAATCAGGACACGCTCAGCCTCGCCCTCACCTACGAGATGACCGACACGCTGGGCAACCTCGTGCCGCAGACCGACACGCTGCAGATTCTCTCTAAGCAGCCCTACGAACGCCGCCTGAAGGAGGCGCAGAAGGAGCTGGAGAGCTGGAAGAAACAGCAGGAGAAGAAGCGCAAGCGCGGCGAGGAGTACGACTCCGTGATGCCGCCGAAGGAACTGGAATTCAAGCTCGCCGTAGACTCGAAGCTCGACCCCGACCGCAACCTGCACTTCGAGTTCGACACGCCGCTTGCCTCAGCAGACACGTCTAAGATTCACCTCTACGCCAAGCACGACACGCTCTGGTACGTAGCGCCGCTGCGCTTCGAGCCAGTGAAGCAGAAGATGTGGGGCGACAGCATAGCCACCGCAGAGTCGAAGCGCCAGTACATACTGCGCGCCGAGTGGCGTCCGGGCATAGAATACAGCCTCGAAATCGACTCGCTCGCCTTCACCGACATCTACGGCAACGCATCGAGAAAGCTGAAGAAGGGCTTCAAGGTGGGCGCCATGGACGACTACAGTAGTCTGGTGCTCAACATAGCGCAGCTAAAGGGCGAGAACCTCGTCGTCGAACTGCTCACGAGCGAAGACAAGGCGGTGAAGAGCGTGCGCACAACCAACTCAACGGCAGCGTTCTACTACGTACGACCCGGCAAATACTACGCTCGCCTGTTCGTCGACCGCAACAACAACGGCGTGTGGGACACGGGCGACTACAGCGCCAACCTGCAACCCGAAGAGGTGTTCTACTATCCGTACGAGATAGAGTGCAAGGCGAAGTGGGACGTAACGCTCAACTGGAACATCAACGAGAAACCGCTCGACCAGCAGAAACCCGAGAAGATAAAGAAACAGAAGGGCGAACGCCAACGCAAGATACAACAGCGCAACATGGAAAGAGCGCGGAAAATGGGCATTGCGTACCCGTTCTGACGAGTTTATCCAATTGAGAGTTGAGAGTTGAGAATTGAGAGTTATGATTACCATATAAATCATAAAAATAAAAATAATATGAAGACCAGACACTTCCTCCTCGTCGTAGCCCTGCTATTGGCAGGTCTGCAGACCACAACGGCACAATGCAAGTACCGCAACACGGCAGTAAAGCCGGGCGAGTTCCTGTCGTATAACCTCTACTACAACTGGCAGTTCGTATGGGTGAAGGCAGGCACGGCATCAATGTCGGTAGTGAAGAGCAACTATCACGGCAAGCCAGCGCTGCGCATGGCGCTCATCACACGCACATCGAAGACGCTCGACAAGATGTTCGTGATGCGCGACACGCTGCTCTGCTACAACACGCTCGACCTCGAACCACTCTACTATCGCAAAGGAGCGCGCGAGGGTAAGCGCTACACCGTAGACGAGGCGTTCTACTCGTACAGCAACAACCATCAGCACGTGAAGCTGCACCGACAGAAGAACAACGGCGAACACGTATGGAACGAGTTCAACCGCACGGCGTGCGCCTACGACATGATGAGCATCTTCCTGCGCGCACGCTCGTTCAACCCCGAGAGCTGGAAGAAGGGCAAGCGCATACACATACCCATCACCGACGGACCGAAGATCATCAACGCCATCCTCGAATACAAGGGCAAGACCACCGTCAAAGCCGACAACGGCGTGAAGTACCGCTGCCTGCAACTCTCGTATATCGAGAACGAAGGCAATAAGGAGAAGGAGATTACGCGCTTCTACGTTACGGACGACGTACATCATGTGCCGGTAAGACTGGATATGTTCCTGAAGTTCGGCGTCGCAAAGGCCTTCTCCACCACGCCCTCGCGCGTTGAGCGCGCCATCCGCCATGCCATCGAGGTCGCATGGGACCGCGGAGATCTGGAGACGCTGCAAAAATTCTTCGGCTACACCGTTTCCAACACGAAGGGCAAGCCGACCAATTCGGAATTCATCGCGCTGATCGCGGACAAGCT
>OQVR01001108.1_pt1 | contig 11802 bp, 15 predicted proteins | sample 1691521 | NCBI WGS metagenome assembly OQVR01 (sample SAMN03418256, study PRJEB22391) | human gut metagenome | biome: human-gut; feature: organic feature; material: feces | host: Homo sapiens | place: Tanzania | collected 2013-01
CGGGGAGGTCGGCCAGCGTCTGTCCCGACGCACCACGCAAACTAAAATTGTCTATGATCACGCCGCCGTCGCTCTCCAGTGCTGTGCCGAAGAACGTCGCCGATCCCTGCGACACGGAGAAGTCGGCTGCCGAGGCCACGCCCGCCATCTCCGAGAGCTATCGTGCCCAGGAGGCGGGTATCGCCCAGCGCTACTACACGATGCGCGGAGCGGTCAGAATGAACTATACGGCTACGAAAGACTTTCCCCACACGTCTCGCTGGGGTGTCTCGCGTCTCTATTTCCGGTCGCCGGGTGGCATCACGCTGAGCGGCCACGAGGGACAGAAGGCCTTCAAGCTGCTTCCGCTTCACGGAGTCGAGCATGGCGTAGAAGTGGTCCATGCCGTTGGCCGATCCTGCCGAGAAATCGACGATGCGCTCCACGCCCTTCGGCCACACCTCCTTGAAGGCGACCGTCTGGCCCGCCTTGTTCTTCGCCAGGAGCCGTTCGGGTTCCTTGGGCTTGGGTATGACGTCGTGGAAGTCGCCCTTCGTGCTGTCGTTGCCCAGGTCGCTGAGCAGGTCGATACGGCGCAGCTGGGTGTCGCCCAGATGGAGCGTCGGCAGCCAGTGGGCGATCGTCAGCAGCACGACGACGAAGAGGGTGAGGAAAAACGGCCTGTATGCGTGGTCTTTCATTTGCTAATATAAATATGAGAAATAGAATTGTCAGACTGGCGAGAACGCTCCGTCCTCGGTCGCCATTTTGTCGAGGAAGGCGTCGAGCTCCTGCACGCCCTTGAGCGTGCAGATACTGCGCAGGAAGACGCGCACGAGCGTCGTCCACACCGTCTTGATGCCATACTGCTGATAAAAGACCGTCTGATCCTTGATTATGCGGACGATATCGTCCATCAGCTGAAAATTGATGTTGGGCAGGAAGAAACCCTCCTCCACGCCCTTCTGCAGGAAGCGGCGGTCACGACCGCCTCAAGCGAGAGCTGAAGCCCGAGGCCAACACGATGGACGTGCTCATCCTCGTGCTGAAGATTTCGGTGGAGGAACTCAACAAAATCTCGGTGGAGTTTCTCGAGGACCTCCACCGCTACCCCGAGGCGCTCCAGAAGCTTGAAGAACTGGAGAAGCGCAGCGACGAGGAAAACCGCCGCTATTCGCCATGGCTCGTGGAGAGCATCGTGAACCCTAACGAGAACCCACTGCCCTATCAGCAACTCTATGCCCAAGCCGTGGCTCTGGGACAGGAGGTAACGGAGCGCAAGAAGCGAGGCGAAGAGGGATGGGTATACTGGCTCACACAGGATGACATCAAGCAAATGCAGGAGCACAACAAGATGTTTATGGTATCCAACTTCATGGAAGACCAGATCATGCGCTTCTACCGTGTGCCAGAACCTGATGTAGACACGAAATTTATGAAGTTCCGTTACTCCTCAGAGATTATGGAGAAGATAGGTTACTGCCCAGCCCTGAGTCGCCACCTCTCGCTCCAAAACCTCAACACAGTGATGACCAACCTGGGATTCAAGAAGGTACACCGCTCCACTGGCAATGGATGGATCGTAATAGAGAAGCAAGAGGGGGAGCAAAACTCAGAAGCCATAGTTTCGCCATCGGAACTGACGCTCTGACTATCCGTGGACAACGTCCTGAGACCTCGCAAATGCCGTCTTGACGACTCGCAAACAACGTATTGAGTAAGTCTCAATGACGTTCTCAAGCTTAAGAATCAATATATTTTTACATATAAAAGATCTAGAATCAAATGAAAATCAAGATTTACAATAAGTTCGAACTAGCCCGGGAATACTTTCCCGGGCAGTCTCGACATGTGGCGGTGAACCACCTGATGCGCCTCATCAATCACTGTCCGCCCCTGCTGGAAGCCCTTCGGCTAGAGGGATACAAGCATCACAACAAGACACTCACCGTGCGCCAAACCCTGCTGATATACGAGTATATAGGCGAGCCATAAACAGGATATGCCGATTTTCAGGGCCATCGTATACCCATCGTACACCTATCGTACGATTCCCGATTCCGAATGTTGTATCTTTGCACTGTGATTCAGAAAGGATCACATGATATGAGCTCATTGAAACATTTACTAACCTAACACATTTAAGATCAGTATGGAGTACATTTTGACAAAGAACAACAACAAGAAGAACGAGAAGGCCTACGGCAAGTATTATGCCAAGCCCAAGCCAGGCGAGACCAAGGGCATCGACTATCTCGCAGAGTTTTTGCACGACAGCAACACACCATTCTCGGCAGGAGCCATCAAGGGTATCCTCACCGATGCGGTGAAGAGCATCAAGCAGATCTTGCTCTTGGGCTACAACGTGAAGCTGGACAACCTCGCCATCTTCTCGATCGGCATCAAGAACAAGGAGGGAGCCGCCACAGAGGAGGAATTTTCCACCTCCAAGAACATAGCCGGCGTGCGCCTTCGCTCTCGTGCCACAGGCGAGCTCAACTACGCTAACCTCAACCTGGATGCCACGCTCACCAAGGCCACTACCGTGGCAGCAAAGAAAAAGAAGAGCGACAGCAGCTCCACAGGCTCAGGCAGCTCAGGTGCCTCAGGCGATACTGGTACCACACCATCTGAAGGTGACAGCGGCAACGTAGGCTTGTAATCAACAGATTTTAATCAACAAAGAGTTATGGTAACAGAAAGATTTCCTATGACCATCGGAGGCGAGGAGGTGCTCACAGAGCACCTCCTACTCCACAATTATGAGAGCGGCGAGATGATGGACTCGCCCGAGAGTGTACGGTTCCTGGTGATCCACTGTAGTGCCACCAAGGCTAGCCGCAACTACACCGCCAAGCAGCTCATCAGAGACCACAAGGCTCGCGGCATGCGCACAGGCGGCTATCACTTCTACTTTCGCAAGGACGGCACCCAGGTGCAATTCCGCAAGTTGCTGGAGGTGGGAGCCCATGCCCGCCCATACAACCGCTGCTCCATCGGCATCTGCTACGAGGGCGGACTGGACGATGAGGGTCGCCCTATGGACACGCTGACCCGTGCACAGTATGATGCCATGCGCAGCCTGCTCATCAAGCTCAAGGTGATGTTCCCGAAGGCCAAGATAGTGGGCCATCGTGACCTGCCTGGCACCACGCCCAAGGCATGTCCCTGCTTTGATGCGGCTGCGAAGTTTAATTTATAATTAAGAATTTATAATTAAGAATTTTGCCTATGAAGAAAGAAGTCATTAAGAAAATCATCAATCTCCTTATCACCGTCCTTACAGCCGTAGCCAGCACCTTCTGCGTGCAGAGCTGTAAATAAAAACAAGAAATCGCAGCCTAGGGCAAGATAACATATCCGCTTGCCTCCAGGTTGCGATTTTTTTGATTTATACTTTGAGTTAGTCCTAAACCAACTCTCTTATAAATTTTCTATCCAACGCTTACCAGATTTCGTGTTAGACCACAAAACCAAACTCACGGCGATAATCGCCATACCACTCATAAATATCAATAAAGAATCCATATCTTATTTTTTTAATATTTTATTACCCATAATTGCAAAACCACCAGTAGCAACCAAACAGATAAAAAACAAACTTATAGTTTTACCAGTAGGTTCTTCGTTCGTAAAAAAAGGCAAAAAAGTTCCTAAGACCCCAGACCCACATATTGTTTTACTTAAGTCATAGAAATATTTCCCTAAAGTTTCACGAGCAACTTTATTTTTCTCTTTATCTTCTTTTACACCCATAGATATTATATTTATTTGCAAAAATACAAAATAGTAGCAATACAAACAAATATTTTTTGTTTTTTTTGAAAATAATTCCCTAATTCTTTGGTATTTTCAGATAAAAGTAGTATCTTCGCAGCAGAATTGTAGAATCTTTACAATAAGAACGATGGCAAAGTACATCAACCCTTTTATATATGGAAGCATTGACAAGAATGCCTTGGACGGCACAAAAGAATATCTTTAAGCAGTTGGAAGAGTACGCCGACAGCCACCATCTCACCAAAAAGGAATGGGAGGCATACGAGAATAGCCTCTGGATAGCTCGTGACAATATGGCTGCCATGGCCTATGCAGAAAGAGTGGCAGCAGAAAAAGCTAGAGCTGATGGAAAAGCGGAAGGCATTGCTATAGGTCAGAAGAAGGAGCATGAGCGGCTGCTAAATACAGCTCGTGCTCTGCTAGCTAATGGCATGAGTCTGGAGCAAGTAAAACAGTTTACTGGGCTAAATGATGATGAGATAAAGCAAATTCCATCATAGGATCGAAGAATCAGAGGCAAGATATAATAACGCCCCATGAATTTCCAGACTGATCTCTGGTAAATTCATGGGGCATCCTTATTCTCTATTCCATCTTATCCTCAAATAGGCTCAAGATCAGGAGCCTCACTTCATCCCGATATTCCTCCTTAACCAGCGACACCAGCCACTGTATAACATGGCTGAAATCATCCATTTGCACATTGCGCTGCATCTCCTGCAGCTTATTCAGGTAAGCCCTCCTGATGTGGAAGCGTGCGATGAGGTCTTCCCGCTCAAACACCCAGTCTTTCTGGTATTCCGGCACCTTGCCCAGAGCCCTGTTGCCCTTAGCCACATCCTTGGCAGCCCAGAACACATCTGCCACCAATCTGTTGATACTCTCGTTTACAGACATTTCGCCCGTCTGTAAGAATAGGAATCCTTGATTCCCTCTACAATCTTTCTAATCTTTACAATCATAATTGCTTAAAAATTAAATTAAAAATGAATGTTTTTATTTCACTAGCCCCACTTGGAGCTTATATCCTTCCTTCATCTGTGCCACAATCTCCCTTACCAGCTCCTTAACCAACGAGTCGTGGTCTAACTCCTCGATGGTGGAAGACTTCACCTCTTTTTTCTTTTTCACTGCTGGCTGAGTTACCAAGTTCTCATCCATGCTGCCATCCACGCCGAAGAAGGCAAACTGCTTGCCTTCACGGTCGAATCGAGTTACCGTGCCGCCCTGCTGCTCTATTTTGGCTATCACATCATCTATCTGCTTCATGTTGAAGCCCAACTGGTAATACGCTTCACCCCCAGCCCCCTGTTTCTGAAACACCTTATACCCCGTCACTCTGTGTAGCGCAAAGGCAGCATCATTATAAGCACGATAAAAATTGCCTTGCAATACCAGGAAGTACTTGCCCGAAGACTGCTGTCTTTGCAGCACCTGCTCACGCTGTGAGAGCATATTGTTTGCGATACTGGATTCCATGATTGATACGTTTTCTCTGTATATGATAATCTTGATAGTTGAATCGTAAGTGGCATTTCACCTTGCCATCATAATATATCTGCTCGAAATAGCGATACCATTCCCTGCCCATCATACCTGCCATCACGTGGGCTTGACGATACTCATCAAATGCACCCAGCAAGCCGAAGTAGGAATTCATTGACATCTCAAACTCTTGCTTCTTCTGCCCTGGGAACACAAAGACATGCCTGGCCTTCTCATTGAAGTACATCAGACGATTGTAGAAATTGCAGAGCACCCTGTTCTGCACATAGATTCTGCCAGGCTTGATGCAGCCACCCACAAAGAGGATGCCCTTGTCATGATATTGCAGATACACCTTCTTGGGCGATAGACGAAGCTTATGCGCCTGTAGCCAGCTGCCTATCTTCTTGCGCAGGTGCTTCAGTGCCGTGGGCGAACATGCCACTAGTGCCATATCATCCACATACCGCCCATAAAACTCTCCCTTCCATCTCTTCTCCACCAAGCGGTCTAGCTCGGTAAGGAAGAGCATGGCAAACATCTGGCTGGTATGGTTGCCGATGGGCAAACCATGGCTGCCATCCGTACCAAAGAGGCTCTTCTCCTTGGGTAGCAAGTCCCAGAACCAGTCGGGCGAATGCCGCTCGCAGTCTAGCTCGGGACGGTGGAAGATGGTTACCCTGATAAGCCACAAGAGCTGCTCCTTGTCGGCTGCATGGTAATAGGTCTCCACAAATCGCTCCATGCACTGGTAGAGCAGCTTCTTGTCGATGCTCATGAAGAACGACTTGATGTCTAGCTTCATCACCCAGCAGTCTTGCGTATAGCCGTGGCTGCACTCCCTGATCATCTCTTGCACACGCTTCTGACCATAGAAGGCGCCCTTGCCTCGGCGGCAGCTGTAACTGTCGTCGATGAAGTATTGCTCCATCAGTGCCTCCAGCTTGTTGATGATGAGATGGTGAACGATGCGATCCCTGAACTGGGCAGCAAACACCTCTCGGCATACGGGCTTGGTTACCACAAAGGCGATGCTCTTGCCTGGATGGTAAGTGCCATCATTGATGTCGTGCCAGAGGCTTACGAGATTGCTTGCCAAGTGCATCTCAAACTTGATGGCGCTGGCGGTGTTCCGCTTGTTCTTGCGGCAGGTATAGTAAGCCTCCGTCAGCTCTTCGAGCGATATGCGCCCTATTGTGGTGCTTTCTGTAGAGATTTGTTCCATCCTGTGGCTTGTTTTCCGATGCTATCTATCAGGGGCAACAGTGTGGCGAGATGCTTGCGAGAGATGGCTTGCAGGTCTACCCCCACATTGTAGAGCATTGCCAATATTTCGTGCTTCACCTGCAATCGGCGCAGAGCCTCTCGCTTGTCGTGCGCCCTGTTAGCCTCAATAATGAGGGTAAGGATGTCGAGCAGCGTGTTGGTGATGCGCTGCCCCAGGTCGAACCTATAGGTGCGGGGCATCTGCGCCACGATGGGCTGGCTCTGCAAGAGAAGCCTGTAGGCTGTGCGATATATGGCGGTATCTTCGCTCAGTGCCATGATATGATATAGCTTTTCGAGATTGATAAATAATATTTGTTCTAAAAATTTTTGGCGCAAGTACATAAGAAGAATGCTATGTAATAGCTGCAAGCTGAAAAGCGAGGAACGGCCGAACGGGTTTCTGGTTCGTCTTGTTGTTGTTGTTGAAACGAACTGAACCCGATCCCTTGGAGTCGTCGACGCCCGAATCGACGTTCACGGCGTTCGTGGCGGAGAACTCCGAAGAGCCCCCTATCCAAGGGTGAATACCTTTCGACTATCCATTCATTGTTTTTCCACTATAACTAACTGTAGGCATACCTTGATGAAGGGTAGCTATCCCCACTGGAGGGACAACCGCGTGCCTTATGCCAGTCAATGACCTTTTCAATATTGCCAACTGCTCTCTCCTGGTAGCTACATGGCCGCCAGGACTCTCGCCATAGCAACTATATTTCTTTGGCTTGCCGCCTGCTGTGGGGCAACCTTGCCTGATATTCGGTTTTCTTCTCTGGGGATAGCCTTTCACCGCCTTGGGGGCGGCTCTGGGGCTCCCCCCAGAAAAGAAAACCGCCTGAAAAAGGCGATACCCCCTATATTTCTTGCTAAGAACTATTCTGTATCTTCCTCATAATTATATATATTTAAAATAGATAAATTTTTAAATTGATGAATCGCTAAAAAGCGAGGAACGGCCGAACGGGTATCTGGTCCGTCCCGTCGTTGCTGAAACGAACTGAACCCGATCCCTTGGAGTCGTCGACGCCCGAATCGACGTAAACGGCGTACGCGGCGGAGAACTCCGAAGAGGTCCAAGCCCACGTATTCGTATCACCAAAAAACTCCGTATAATTATTATTGCCAACTTTCTTCAGCTTTTTATTAATATTACCAGTTACAGTAGTCATATTGCTAAAGAATCCCAAAGACGATCCAGATGCAGCGTCACCATAGAGACCAGTCCAATCGCTAGAGAATTCTGCACCCAACTTGCTCATAACAGCATAATACTGACCAGCTGTAGGCAAGAACCATCCAGAGCATTTGCTGGACGATGCTTTCAGGGTTGTATAATTCTTAGCCTGATAAGCCGCTGCGGCTGCCGTGCTCCACTTATTGATCAAAGCTTTAGTCTCTGTTACACCAGAGCCATAGGTCTGGTTATAAGACCCAGTAAGAAGAGCCTTGGAATTAATCTTAGTTCTGCCTGCATCCGTATTAGATGAATACCATGCATACCGAGTACCAATGTTAGCATCTCCAGTAGTTCCAGTAGACCCAATGGTCTTCAAGCACATCACCAAGGCGTGTCCGCCCTTGTTACTGCTCTTCAACTGCTTCTCTGTCCAATAGTCTTCTCCAACATATCCCACAATTCCTACAGGAGTCTTGCCAGAAAGCAAACTCTCGCTCTGCGAGCTCAAGGCTCCATCACTGTAATAGATATCACCCACGGCTAGCGTATGCTCCTTGGAGTATGAGGACCGGCTACTAATAGCAGTGCCTTTCGCCACAGCATCTGCATTAGGTTTCACCTTAACTTCACCCGTCCATGTATCTGCATCAGTAGTACTGCTACAAGAAAAACTGGTTTCAACACCTGGCTTTACGATAGCTACATATTGATGCGAAGCTACATTATAGAGACTTCTGCCACTAAAGCCAGCATAGGCATAAACGGGAGTTTTATCATACTTCCAAGTATAAGCTTCATATCCCTTGATATGATAAATATTTTCAACCTCCTTGCTCCCCAGCGTGATATCCGCCAAGCCCATGGCATGGGTGTTGGCAGAGAACTGAATCTTGGTGCCATCCGAAGTCAAGCTGCCCATGCCAATCTGCAAGTCGCAGGCATTCATCTTGGCAAGCGTGCTCTGGTCGGGGGCAAGCATGGTAGAGCTCCAGGTGCTGATGGCTCTGGAGAAGAAAGCCTTGGCTGAGCTAACATCGCTCACCGGGGCGTCCTGCGCTGGCAATCCCGTAAGGCTAGCCTGATAAGGATAGTACACAAAATAGCTATACTTGGGCGAGAAGGTACACTTGGTGCCCGATGGCAACGACCATGCCGAGCCATTATAGCTCAGCTGCACATTAGAGGCAATCACCTTCTTACTATCGTCCACCACAAAGAGCCCCATCTTGTCGCCATTGGCATAGGCAGACTTCAGATGATTGGTAGTGGAGGTATAGCTACGGCTCCAAGAGGTAGGGAAAGTGATGCCACCCAGCTGAAGCGTGGTGATGCTAGAGGCTGAGAGTACATAGGTGATGTGCCTGCCCGCATCCCAAGAGGTGCCTGCAAGAAAGGCTGTAACCGTGCGATCCTTGTTGCCATCATGAAACACCATCTCTATCTGCGCAGAGCTACCAGCGGCAAAGGCCTGCGGCACCATCAGCAGTGCCGAAGAACCATCGGTAAGAGCCTTGCTCTCACCTGCCTTCACGGCAATGCCCGCACCGCTGGTGCCCAATCTGATGGCATAGCTGGCAGAAGCTGCACCCAGGGAGCCCCAAGTGCCAGTGGAGATATTATAGTCGCCCTGCCCCGAAACATTCTTCACCGTGATGCTCTTCACCGTGCCCGGTATCATATCTGCGCTCACCGAGAAGGTGATGGCGGTAAGGGCATGGCTAAACTTTAGCTTCACGGCGCTATTTGCCGAAGAGGAGGTGCGGCTGATGTTCTCGCTCTTAGCTACAATGAGGTCGGGCTGACTGCCTAAGCTGGTAGATGCCACATAGCGTAAAGTCTTATTCTTAGTCACATCATCACTACCCTGCAAGGAGAGCGAAGCGTGCTGATAGGGGGCATAGGCATAAAATGACAGCGCACCATCGGTAGGCCATGCCTGCGTATCACCACTGGCATACCAGATGTTGCCACTCTTGCTGGCCTTCTGGTCTTGGAAGAAACTCTGGCTAGCCCCGCTCTTGGTATAGACGGCACTCACACCAAACTCACCTGTCAAGGAAGAACTACTAACCAAAGTGCCTCGAGAGCTCATCCCCATGGCAGCATTAGCAGTCTCCGCCATGCTGCCAGCGGTATTGTCTACCTCCAGCGGATGCAGATAGAGCGGCTCCACGAGATCTCCGCCCAGTGGCAGAACCTTCTGCTCCATGGCAACTCCTGTAAAAGCTGACTGCGCCCTACTCTTGGCTGCCGATGACTGAAAACCATCCAGCAACTCTGCCTGAAAAGCTATCCTGTCTCCACTCAAAGGGATATTGCCCGACAAGTCCTGACTATCAGAACATGCCGAGCAAACCAATGCGCTCATCAGCAAGAAGCTTATCGCCTGCTGTTTCATCTTATTCTCTATGCTGTACATATATCTATATCTTCTATACTATTTTCTATATCTTAATGATAGATTGATCCTTATCCTCCATTACATATCAGTAGGTCTATCCTCCGTAGTCCAACTATCTATGGAGCCTCCTGCCATATACGGATATGCCGTATAGCTGGCTATCACGCCATTATGCTCCGTGGCACTTCCCTGCACGGTTATACCGATGGTATAATGATAATTCGGCAGGAGCTGATAATCAGCGGGTCCTGTGATACCCGTCAAGTACACCTTGAATTCCGATTGCCATATCTTTCGGGTGTCTGTGTTGCTAGCTTGGGAATGAGCCTTGATGAGCAGATAAGTGGCATCAGTTGCTGTTGTTGCTGGGTTGACATAAACGTATGCGGTATAGCTCTGGCTGTTGCTGCCAGAGGTCCAGGAATTGAATGCCGTGCTGTTGGCTGCATATTCCACAAAGGATGTGCCCGATGGCAGGGTGATGCCTGTGCTCGACATATCCGCTGGCGCATAAAAAGCCGAGAGCGGAGCATGGCAGAGCTGATAGCTGTCTACCACGATAGGAAAGCCCGTGACCTTGTCCTGGTTCACCGTGATGGTGAAGTCGAGGCGGCTTGCCAGTCGTTGCAGAGAGATGCTGCTGCCTGAGCTTGTGGTATCAAAGCCCTTGAGATAGCCCACCATCAGGAGGCATGGGGCACTCTCGAGGCTCGCCATATCCTTGAAGGTGATATACTTCTGCTGAAACTCACTGAGGGTTGACACACCGGCAAAGGGAGATGTGGTCTGGGCTGTGGCATAAGTGCCAGATAGCGTACCGGCATTCGCCAGGGCTATCACCGTGCAGCCCTGCGCCTTGCGGGTCTTCACCGTGGCGGTGATGTCTTGCTGGCTGTTGATGCTATAGCTGGCGTAGCTGGAGCCTATCACCTGCCCCGTCTGGTCGAAGATGTAGATGGTGAGGTCATTGACCTGCCAGTCCTTGTCAGCGGCAGAACCCGAGGCACGGCTTGCAGCATCGCTTGCCTTTGCCTGGGCAGCCTCGCCACCCGTGCTGATGGTAAGCGTTACCCACGCATCATTCCCCTCCTGCCCCTCTGTAGCGGGCGAGCAGGAGGAGACCATGAGCGTGAGTGCCAGCATCAAGGGTGCCAGCCATCCCATCATCTTTTTACCATGTATGTCAACTCTGTGAGTCATCGTTAGTTCTAAATATTTGTTCATATCATTATTACTGGAAGAAGCCTGAATTGTCGGCGTCCTCGAATGGCAATATCTTGATGCTGATGTTAGCCTCCTGGAGGATGCTGACCTGGAACACCACGTCAGATCCACGCGCCACTGCCAGGGGGTTGCCCTCCTCGTCGTGGTCGCTCTCAAAGAGCAGTGCGCCGTCTTCCTTGTATATCTTCAGTCGCACCTGCTCGCCATTGGTGGGCAGCACGGTGGCGGCTGGCGTTATCCAGTCGCCCTGGCTGTTGAAGCTGCCGCCCATCTCATAGTTGATGAGCCTGCCGCCGCCCGAGCCGTCATAGCAGATGCCACTGTTCATGCCCTCTATCACCACGCGATAGTTGCCCTCGCCATAGCGTGACTTGAGGCCCTTCACGTGGACATGCACGTGGGCTCTCACGTCGCTGAGCGTGATGAGCGTCTCGCTCTCCTCGGGGTCATCGGCGGCCTTCGTGGACGGCATCTACGTGGGCAAATATGC
>OQVR01001110.1_pt1 | contig 11795 bp, 5 predicted proteins | sample 1691521 | NCBI WGS metagenome assembly OQVR01 (sample SAMN03418256, study PRJEB22391) | human gut metagenome | biome: human-gut; feature: organic feature; material: feces | host: Homo sapiens | place: Tanzania | collected 2013-01
CTGTGGCATGGTTTGCGCCTCTATATACTCTCGTGTGAACTGCTCCAACATCTCGTCGCTCATAATATGGCGATGAGATTTGTCGTAGAGGTTGTTCTTTTCTAAGTAATAACAATATTTGCATGCCAAGTTGCAATGCGCACCTGCAGGTTTCAGCATCACATACAGAGGCTTGGCAAATGGAGTTGCTATGTTGTCAGTCATAATATATTATATATAATATGGTCTATGGGAATCGTGGTAATGTGATCTGAAAGTCTGGACTATCGGTATGCTCCTTTAAGATTGCTGCCAATAGTTCTGCCAACAGCTCAGGATGTTCGGCTGCCACATTGTGATCTTCGTGAATATCCGTTGCCAAGTTGTAGAGTCGAGGTTCGCCTTTCTCTACCACGAGCTTCCAGTCGCCTTTTCTCACACCTATTTGGTCGGTCTCATGGAATTCCCAATATAGATATTCGTGGTGTTTTTGTTCTGCATCGTTGCCCAAGAGTGTAGGAGCAATAGAGATACCATCGAAGCCATCGCCAGCCAATTTCTTATTGGTGTAGCGCTTAGCAAAGTTTTTAATTCCTGCCAAGTCGCAGAATGTTGGCATTAGGTCGTAGAACGCAAACTGGGTGTCGTTGACTACTCCTGCCTTGATATGCTCTGGCCACCATGCAATGAAAGGTATGCGTATGCCACCCTCATAGCATTGGCGCTTCAATCCCTTTAGCTTACCATCACGTCCAAAGAATTCTGGGTCGGCACCACCCTCTTCGTGAGGACCATTGTCGGAAGTAAAGATTACCACGGTATTCTTGTCCAAACCTTTAGCCTTAAGTTTTGCGAATACTTCGCCTACATATTGGTCGAGACGAGTTATCATGCCTGCAAACTGTGCGTGGGTATGAACAGAAGAATTGTATCTTGAATCTTCCCATCCGCCCCAAGTCTTATCGTTAAAGAACTGCTTCTGATAGTTCTCCAAGATAGAGTCTTCAGGTTGTGCAAGTTCGGCATGTGGCAAGGTATAAGTCAAGAATCCTACAAAAGGATGTTGTGCATCTTGCTTGTCTATCCACTCCAAAGCTTTGTCGTGGATGATACGGGCAGAATATTGCGTGCGCTTAAAATAGTCTTTGCCAAACATCGGATACTGGATGTTTTGCTCCATCACCTCTCTCACCACAGCGGTATCACCCAACGATTTGCTATAGCGATTCAGGAAGTTAGGATAATATAGGTGGGCTTGAAATTGGCAGATGTAGCCATAAAATTCATCTACGCCACGCTTATCTGGAGTAGAAGCCGAACCCTCGTAGCCTCCTGCCCACTTACCAAACACTCCTGTACGATAGCCTTTGTCTTTGAGTATCTCTGGCAGTATCTTATGCTGTGGGTCGTAAGGTTCCTGACCTACTACAGAATACTCTTCGTTTTCTCCATACTTCACCATTGGCACTCCGCGCCAATATTCTTTGTTGCCTCTAACGTGGGTATGTCCAGTATGCTGGCCTGTCATAATGGTAGCTCGCGATGGTGCAGAAACTGGCGAACCTGCGTATGCCTGAGTGAAGCGCATACCCTCGCGTGCCATCTGGTCGATATTTGGTGTGTGAATATACGGCTGACCATAGCAAGCCAGGTCGCCATATCCCATATCGTCGCAAAGGATGAAGAGGATGTTTGGTTGCTGCACATTCTGCTTTGCCCAAACCAAGGAAGGTAGGCATGTCATGCCTACCCCCGTTAGAAATATTGCCTTGCTTGTTTTTTTCATAAAGTCGAGACTTTAATTTTCTAATTATTCATCTACATTCAGATTCTTGCGATATGTAGCCAGAATCTTCTTCATTTCTTTCTCTACCTTCTGCATACCTGGCTGACCATAGATGTTGTGCATCTCGTTAGGGTCTGCCTTGATGTCGTAAAGCTCGTAGTAGTCGATGTCGGCATCGTCGCTGATATAGTTGATAGACTTAAGATACTGGAAGCAACCATACTCTGATGTTCCAGGCTCACGCTGATATTTGTTTTCAGCAACGGCTCTCTCACCACCCTTTCCATAGAAATGTATGAGCTTATACTGCTCTGTGCGCACACCGTCATGTTTACGAACAAGGTGATATGTAGGATAGTCGTAATAATGATAGTAAAGGCTCTTGCGCCATTTCTTCACAGGTTTGCCTGCAAACAAAGGTTGCAATGATGTGCCAGGCATATACTTAGGCTTTTCTACTCCTGCCAAATCGAGGAATGTAGGAGCAAAGTCGATATTCTGCACCATCTGGTTGCATACGCTCTGTGGCTGTATATGCTTAGGATAGCTTATTATTAATGGAGTGTGGAAAGACTCCTCATACATAAATCGCTTATCAAACCATCCATGCTCACCCATATAAAAACCTTGATCGGAGGTATATACGATGATGGTGTTATCGGTAAGGTTGTGGCTATCGAGATAATCCAACAGTCTGCCTACGCTCTCATCTACAGAAGCGATAACAGCCATATAGTCACGAATATAGTTTTGATATTTCCATTCTATTAGTTCCTTGCCTGTGAGATTCTTGCTCAAGAATTCACGGTTGCGTGGCATATAATATGCGTCGATAGCTTCGCGTTGCTCTGCAGTCATACGGCCGAGCTCGCTCTGTAGTCCAGCATAAGAGTCGCGTCCTTCTGGAGTCGAAGGGTCGTACATCTCAGGAACCTTAAGGTCGCGCACCATCTCCATATATTTGTCGATAGACATTTTCTGAGTAGAAGCAGCAGAACCACGCGACTCATAATCATCCCAGAATGTTTCTGGCAATGGGAAGTCTACATTGGCATACTTGCTCACATATTTGGTATTTGGCATCCAAATACGATGAGGAGCCTTGTGGTGAACCAACAAGCAGAAAGGCTTGTTTTGGTCTCTTTGGTCAAGGTATTCGATAGCATGGTCGGTGATGAGGTCGGTAGCATAGCCCATCTCTTGCTTGTAGTCGCCATAATTTCCAGTAGATGCGAAAGTTGGGTTATAATACTGTCCTTGATTGTTCAACACATGATAATAATCGAAGCCCTTAGGAGTGCACGACATATGCCACTTGCCCACAACTGCTGTCTCATAGCCTGCATCTTGCAACATCTCAGAGAAGAAGGTCTTTGTGGTGTCGATACCTTCTGCCAACTGGCGCTGACCATTCTGGTGACTATACAAACCAGTCATCAAACAAGCACGACTTGGAGTAGAGAGTGAATTTTCAACAAAAGCCTCGTTAAACTTCATACCTCTTTCTGCAAGTCGGTCGATATTTGGTGTAGGAGCAAGTTTAGATATTGGGCTACCGTATGCGCTGATGGCTTGCATGGCATGGTCGTCACACATAATATACAAGATGTTAGGACGATCTCCTGCATTCTGTGCAAATATAGACAATGGCATTGCCTGCAGGGCTGCCATAGCCAGCAATGAGCGATTGATTTGGTTTTTATTATTGTTAGCCATAAAAACTGATTGTTTAGTTAGCAATAAAACTGATTGTTTAGTTAGTCATAAAACAGATTGCTTAATTAGAAAAAAGGGGATGCCGTTTGGCATCCCCTCTATGTTGTGAGTGAGTACCCACTGAGTTTTAGTTCTTCAAGTTAGGATTCTTCTCACCGTCAGATGTTGGATATGGGCAGTAGATTCTGCTCTCTGACCAAGAACCTGAAACAGAAACCTGCTCCTTTACCTTAATATCATTGCCTGTAGCATCCTTTGCAACAACAAGAGGAGCATTAGCAACACGGTAGTTGAAATTCTTCTGGAGTTCGTTCATACGAAGCTCATCAGCGCGACGAGTAACCATTGATACCCAGTTTCCTGCAACTTCCCATCCGTGCTCGATGTAACAAGCATCAGCAAGCTGAGCAGCGCTCATGTTATCGATCTTAACGGTAGTACCATCGCTAAGTGTTACGTTTTCGTAATCTGTAACGGCACGCTTACGAACGTCCTTCAAGCACTTCTTTGCAAGAGTCAAGTCAGAAAGACCTGCGCGAGCTGCGCTCTCTGCATACCAAAGGAGAACCTCTGAATAGCGGATAAGGTTGTGACGACGGTCGTTAATCATACCAGCCCAGTTAGGCTTAGTATAATCGTAAGCCTCACGAAGCATATTACCATTCTCATCACAATTTACAGTAAAGATACAGAACATTGGGTGGTTAGCCTCAACGAATGGCTTACCCTTCCAGTACTTATGGTATTCATAAACGCCATTAACCTTTCTCTTAGTTCTGGTTTCCTCTGTTAACTTACCTGCAGCGATATCCTTAGTTTCTTTATCGATAATCTTGTCAAGCTCAGCTTTCTTTTCTTCCAACTTCTTAGGATCTGAAGGCATATCCTCTGCTTTCCAAACATCAGTAGGTGAGATTTCCCACCAGTCATAAGACTCTGTAATTTTATTGCCTTCCTGCATTGTTACCTTAGGAGCATAGATGGCATCCTTACGTGCACCCTCTGGGTATCTCTTCCAGAATGCTATTTCACCCCAAGCGTCGCCCCAGCCACTATCGCCGAGACCTTCGAAGCGGCAGCAAGATGAAAGCTGTGAGTCATGATCCCACCAACCTTTGGCGTCGTTGTTGATACCAACCACGGTTTCCATGTTGTAGTTGTTACCCATTGAGTAAACATCCTTCCAATTTTGATTCAAGATGAAGCCGTAAGAACCGTTGCCATCAATGACAGACTTAGCCTGCTCTGCTGCGAGCTTGTAGTACTCAGTACCCTTGTTGAGTGGGTAACCTGCCATAGACATGTAAACAGCTGACAATGTAGCCTGTGCAGCCTGCTTGGTTGTCCAGATATCCACACCGAACAAGCGGCTAGGTTCCTTCTCATACTTGGTAGGAAGCTCGTTAACGGCTGCCTTCAAGTCGGAAACAATCAGTTCATATACCTTTTCTACACTTGATGGAGCAACGTCCAACTGAGAAACGTCAGTACCTGTAATCAATGGCACAGGACCGAATACACGTACCAGATAGTAGTAAGCGTATGCACGCCAGAAGTGTGCATTACCCAAAGCCACGTTGATCTTCTCCTGAGCTACAGGCGCATTGCCTGCACTCTCTGTAATCAGGTTAGCTGCCTTGATTACAGAATAGTGCTGGTTCCAGGCATCAGTAACACCCTTGTTGGCACCGTCTGATGCAAAAGCATCGAGCGCAGCACAAGCCTGCTTGTTAGAACCAGGGTTAGCTGTAATATCGTCGCCCTGCCACTGTGGGTACATTGGGTTGGTCCAGCTCTGGGTCTGGTTGATTCTGTCATACAGTGCGTTAACACTTGCTGTCAGGTCATCTTCACTATTGAAGAAGTTGTTTGGGGTCAACTGTCCCTTAGGTTCCTCATCCAGGAAGTCTCCACAAGAAGAAAATGTGAGCAAGGATGCTGCCATGAGACAACCCATATATAATAATTTTTTAGTTCTCATAATTATTCCAGTTTTTAGATGATTGAAGTTAGAAGTTTACACGAACGCCCATTGTGATGGTACGAGGATTAGGGTAAGCACCCATATCCAAACCATTGTCACGGTCAACACCATTGTCACTGAATGATGCACCAGCTGGGTCGATACCCTTATAGCCAGTGATGGTGAAGAGGTTCTGAGCTGAGAGAGAGAGACGGATGTCTGCAATCTTTGTCACGCTGCGTGGGAATGTATAAGCGATGCTGATATTCTCGCAACGGAGGTAATCTGCATTCTCCAACCACTTGTCTGAGTTACCGTATGTCTTGTTCTCTGCGCCTACTGTTGGCATGGTGATTCCGATGTTGTTGAAGTAATCCTTATCGGTTACGAACATAGAGGCACCTACCATTGAGTTCATGGCGTAACGTACCATGTTCAAACGCTTAGCTCCGAAGGCTGCATTGAAGAATACGTTGAAGTCCCAGTTCTTGTAGCTTACGGTGTTGTTCCAGCCCAATGTAATGTCTGGGTTTGAACGGCCTAATACGAAGCGGTCCTTTGATGCATCTGGAGTAGCGGTGGTTCCACCGTCTGCTGTGTAATAGGTATCAATCCACTCGCCCTTGTCGTTCTTCTGCAAACCTGCCCACTTGAAGCCGTAGAATGTACCGATTGCCTCACCTTCCTTGATGATGGTACAAGGGTCAACTGTACCTGGAGAAGGGGTGGTACCATAGAGGATAGGAGAATCTGCTGTCAACTTGGTTACCTCGTTCTTGATGTAGCTGGCATTCAAGGTTGATGACCATGACCAGTCCTTGGTCTGGATAATCTGTGCATTGATGGTTGCATCAAAACCCTTGTTGCTTACCTCACCGGCATTTACCCAGTAAGATGTGCCACCCAGGTAACCTGGAGCTGATGTAGTCAGGAGGGCATCCTTGGTCTTCTTATTGAAGTAGTCTAAGCTAACGTTCAAACGGTTGCCGAAGAAACCGAAGTCAACACCGAGGTCAAACTGGTGAACCTTCTCCCATGTCAGGTCAGGAGTTGCAAGACCATTTGCCCAATAACCTGTGTAAGACTGGGTTGTACCGTATGTGAAACCAGTTGTACCCAATGAACCGAGAGTTGAATATGGAGTGATATCCTGGTTACCGATGATACCGTAGCTGGCACGGATCTTCATGTACTCTACTGCATTCTTGATAGGCTCCCAGAACTTCTCGTTAGAGATGGTCCAAGCTGCAGCTGCTGATGGGAAATAACCCCACTTCTTGTTGGTGAAACGGCTGGAACCATCCGCACGGAAGGTACCGGTCAACATATAGCGGTCTGCATAGTTGTACATAACGCGGGCCACACCTGAAAGCATGGTCCACTTGCTGTAGCCGTTGCTAGGAGTCTTGGAAGCTGCATCCGCAATGTTCCAGTAACCCAACTGCTCGTGAGCAATACCTGTACCTGACATACCCATGCGGCGAACCTCGTTAGAGGTAACTTCCCATACACCAGTAGCTGTCAATGCGTGCTCACCCCACTTGTTGTTGTAAGTCAAGTTGTTGGTTGACTGCAGTGCTGTAACGGCAGCATCGTTGTTGCCCATATTGTTACCGGCTGCGTTCACCTTGGTAGATGTGAAGTGGTACCACTTGTAATCGTTGTAGTCGATACCGTTGGTTGTGGTGAATGTCAAGCCCTTGAGAAGGTTGAACTTCAAGTCAACGTGACCAGTTACCATGGTACGCTTGCGGTCGTTGTCACCACCATGAAGAATACCGTAAGGGTTGTTCTGGATGTTGTTGTATGGGTCCTTGTTGTAACTACCGTTTGCATCCATCATCTCCATAGTAGGAGAGTAGTTCAAACCTACCCAGATTGGGTTAGACTGGTTCTGGGCGAAACCTGCACCAGAGTTGTCTGTCTGAGCGAGGTTAAGGTCGGCAGTCAATTCCAACCAATCAAATACCTTATTGTGAATGTTTGCCTTGATTGCGTAACGTCTTGACTTGGTGTCAACGATAACACCCTTCTGGTCCATTACGTTGGCAGAGAAATAAGTCTGAGTCTTCTCGTTACCCTGTGAAAAGGCAACCTTATAGTTCTGGGTAATACCTGTCTGGAGCAACTGATCCATCCAGTCGATACCTGGCTTGGTACCGTTCAGATAATCCTGTACTGCACTCTGAGCCACGCCCTTATGGTCAACCAAAGCCTGTGCGTACTCCTTGGTACCCATTACCTCAGGGATGTTGTAAGCGTTAGAGAAACCGAAGCTGCCGTCGAAGGTAACCTGGGCTGCACCTGCCTTACCGCTCTTGGTCTGTACCATCACAACACCATTGGCACCGCGGGCACCATAGATAGCGGTAGAAGAAGCATCTTTCAATACCTGAATGCTCTGGATATCTTCAGGGCTGATACCCTCAAGACCTGTCTCGCGAACGATACCATCGACAACGTAGAGAGGGTCGTTGCTCTTGTTTACTGAGCTGGCACCACGGACACGAATCTTCATGGATCCACCAGGTACGCCGCTAGACATAACCTGTACACCAGACATACGACCGTTGAGGGCATCCTCAACACGTGCAACAGGCTGATCCTTGAAGCTCTTGCCTTCCATCACAGCAACAGAACCTGCCAAGTCTGCCTTCTTTACAGTACCGTAACCGATGACTACAGTCTCCTCGAGTACGTTGGCATCGTCTTGCATAGTGATGTCTAATGGAGTTCCGTTCCAAGTGATTGTCTGGGCCTTGTAACCTACGTAAGTAATAGTGAGCTTAGCGCCCTTAGTCAAATTGTTAAGGACGAAGTTACCGTCAAGGTCGGTCACGGTACCGCCGGTCTTGCCATCGATACGGATGGTAGCACCAATGATAGGCTCGCCAGAAGCGTCCTTTACAGTACCTTTACATGAGTTTTGCTGCTGGGTAGCGGTTGCAATTGCTGAATTGCTCTGAGCTGCCAATGCAGTGACAGTGCTAAGTGGTGACATGGCACCCAACAGCGCTGCAAAATACAAATTTGCTCTTTTGTTCATAGGACTAATATATATTATTGGTTTATTTCATTTATTATCATCAGCTACTTCTTCTGGAGTAGTCTTATATGATTGTTAGCTATTTATTTTTAGCTTTGTTGTTGTCTTTAGAAAGAGGGGGCGCCATTGGTTGGCGCGCCCCTCGTAATTCATATCATTACCCCCTTACAAGGAAGTAACATTGAACTCAGATTTGCTGCAAAATAACAATTTGCCCCTTTGTGTCATAGGTCATTTTAAATTGTTCTCATATAGGTGTAGTAATATTTGCATTTTTTGTCATCAAGCTAAAAGCTAGAATGCAGCGATAATGTTGATATATGGGCACCTATTCGCGCCGCCTAAGACGATGCAGATGCCGCTAGTCGTGATAGGTTTTATATTGTAAGCAACTTCTGTCGAGCTATCAGACACGCTCCGATGACACCGGCCTGGTCTTTCAGCTCAGAAGTGACGATTTGTGAATCTTCGTTCATGACATTGAGCGAATACTTCTTGATTCCCATGTTCACTGGCAGGGTGAGATAATCGCCTGTGACAGACATTTCTCCGCCGATGACCAGCATCTCTGGGTTGAATATATTGATGATGCCTGCCAGTTGCTTGCCCAACTCATCTGCGATGTGTTGCAGGGTGGCGAGGCTCAGTACATCTTCCTTAGCGATGGCATCCATGATGTCTTCCAGCGTAAGCTCCTCTTTCTTCTTGAGTACCTTGTCCGAGAGAATGGATGGCTTGCCAGCCAGGATATTCTCCGTTAGTTTTCTCTTGAGTGCTCTGCCCGATACTTCTGTCTCCACGCAGCCAATCTTGCCGCAGTGGCAGATGATGTTGTTGTTGTAGGCGGTCATGTGACCGAACTCTCCAGAATATCCCGACTTGCCGTAGTACAGCTTGCCGTCGATGATGATTCCGATGCCCAAACCCCAGCATATGTTGACGAAGATGACATCTTTCTTACCTTTACAGCATCCTTTGATAAACTCTCCGTAGGTCATACTGCGGGAATCGTTCTCGATGCAGGTTGGAAGCTCCAACAGCTCTGTGAGCTTCTCAGCCAGAGGTTCTTCCAGGAACGTGAACATGTTGTATGCTCTTCCTTCCAGAGATCTCACGCGTTCTGCCACGTTGACGCAAATTTCCAGGATTTCTTCTCTTTTAATAGGTAGATTGTCGATAAAGACATTAATAATCTTTCCCATCTCGGCAAGGCTCTCAGGCGTATTCTCATACACATAAGGAACTTTCTGCTTCTCTGTGATCAGATTGCCACAGAAGTCGCTCGCTGCCAAGGCGAGGCAGTCCATTTCCGGGTTCACACCAACAAAGTAACCTGCGGTAGGTTTCAGGTCGTAAACCATCGGGATTCGGCCAGCGGAATCGGCTTTCTTACCGATCTCCCTGACAAGTCCCTGTCCCATCAGTTCGCTCAGAGCGTTCGTTGTCGTAGGGAGGCTCACCCCTATACCTTTTGATAGTTCAGGTATGGTAGAAGCGCCCTTCGCTATAAACTGCTCTAGTAGTCGTCTAGGAACAGAAGGTTTTCGATTGATGTTCTTAATATATTTTATTATGTCTTTAGCCATAACTAAAATTTTTTTGTTGCAAAGATAGTCTTTTTTAAGTTTGGTACAATGATTTGTGAGTTAATAAAACTTAATTGGGGCTATTTTTTTGCAAATTTCCTCTTCGGAGCTTCGTGATTTGGGTTTACACCTATTTATATATAGAGACATAAGAGTGATTTTATCAGCAACCCTTTCTTCAACAGATCAACCTAAAGTAACCTTAACTTGCTGATATAATGGTAAAAACGACACTTATAAATAACGGTTTCTTGTCAATAAACTAAAAAAATAAAAGCCTTTTAGATTTATTAACCTAAAAATGATGGAACTAATTAATAAAAGACGTATCTTTGCAAAATAAAATATTTTATTAAGTATTCAACTAAAAATAAAAGATATTATTATCGAGGTTTCTAACTAACATTAATATATATCTACTCTGCCTTCCAGCCGCAAAAAAGCTGGGGGCAATTATTGCAACTAACACAATATTCAACTGTTATATGAAGAAAATCAACAAATTCTTAGGTTCGTTGGCAGCTTGCGCAGCGATGTTGGGGGGAGTCTCAACTCAGGCAGTAGCTGCAGATATTAATATTATCCCTGTGCCTGTGAAAACACAGGTGCAGAAGGGTGAGTTTGTATTGCCTCAAAAGGTAGTAATCTCTTATCAGACTGCGGATGGCAAGAACATCGCACAGTATATGGCTGATAAGCTGAAGGCATCTACCGGCTATGATGTAACCGTAGGCGGCAAGAAGGGAAATATCTCTATCCAGATTTCTCCTTCCATGAAGATGGCTGAGGAAGGCTATCGCCTGACCGTTACCAATAAGGGCGTAGTGATCAAGGCGAAGACCGGAAAGGGTGCTTTCTATGGTATGCAGAGCTTCATGCAGCTCTTGCCAGCTCAGGTGGAGAGCGCTACCAAGGTGAGCGGCGTGAAGTGGGTGGCTCAGTGCTGTGACATCCAGGATGCGCCTCGCTTCGGCTACCGTGGCTTCCATCTCGACCCATGCCGTCACTTCATCACTGTAGAGAACGTGAAGAAGCAGCTCGACATCATGTCTATGTTCAAGGTGAACACCATGCACTTCCACCTCACTGAGGACCAAGGATGGCGCATCGAAATCAAGAAATATCCTGAGTTGACTTCTATCGGCGGCTATCGCCTCCAGGGTGACGGTTCTACCTATGGCGGTTTCTATACACAGGAGGAAATCAAGGACATCGTGGATTATGCAGCCAAGCGCTACATCACCGTGATTCCTGAAATCGACCTTCCTGGCCACATGATGGCAGCAATCGCTGCTTATCCATCTCTCTCCTGCAAGGGTGAGCAGTGGACTCCTAGAATGGTTTGGGGTGTTGAGGATATCGTGATGTGTCCGGGTAAGGAAGATATGTTCAACTTCCTGGAGGATATCGTTCGCGAGGTAGTGCCTCTCTTCCCTGGCAAGTATTTCCACATCGGTGGCGATGAGTGCCCTAAGACCAGCTGGAAGAACTGTCCTACCTGCCAGAAGCGCATCGAGGCTGAAGGCTTGCAGGCTGACGGCAAGCACTCTGCTGAGGAAAGACTCCAGAGCTACGTCATCAAGCGCATGGAGAAGATGTTGGCTAAGTACGGCAGAAAGATCATCGGCTGGGATGAAATCCTCGAAGGTGGTTTGAGCCCTGAGGCTACCGTGATGTCTTGGCGTGGAACATCGGGCGGTATTTCTGCAGCTTTGCAGA
>OQVR01001111.1_pt1 | contig 11792 bp, 9 predicted proteins | sample 1691521 | NCBI WGS metagenome assembly OQVR01 (sample SAMN03418256, study PRJEB22391) | human gut metagenome | biome: human-gut; feature: organic feature; material: feces | host: Homo sapiens | place: Tanzania | collected 2013-01
TTTGATGATGTCCTCGAGCAGGATGTGCTCTTCGTCCCAGCGGATGGGGCAGATGATGCCGCCGCTGCCTTCCATTGTTACGTAATCGTATTTGGCAAGTGCAGCCTTGTAGTCAGCCTCGACCTTGGACATTTCTACGGGATTGCCCTCGCGCAGAGCTGCCAGATGCGGCGAAACGGCTTCCTTATAAATGTAGGAAACAAGGCTTTCCGGTTTTTCAGGGATGTTGGCGATTTTGGCAACGAAGGCCGCGTCGCCAGGCAGCCAGCTGCCGTCAGCCTGCTCCTCTGCACCGCTCAGCGCAGCCTTGTAATAGCCTGCGTTCACGCCTGCGTCGCGCAAGCGTTTGACAAGGAGGCCGGTGACATAGGTTTTGCCGATGTCTGTACCGATTGCTGTAATAAAAAGACCTTTGCTCATAATTTTCACCTTCATGATTTATTTTTGGTTAACTAAAGAATTGATGTGGTTAACTTGATATAGCTTAAGTATACGCTGTGTAAAGGAAAGTGTCAACCTACTAAAACAGTATGGTTAACCATAAGCGGATGAAAGAAAAAACGGCTGACTGCTATATTTTGTGGGTTATAGCTGTCAGCCGTTGCTTATTTTGTGGTTAACGATGAATCACCTTATATAAAGGAAAAAAATTATTTTTTTTGCAGAACCTTATAACATATTTTGCTTGCCAACTGGCGCTTTATATGCTATTATAAGTGCGGTAAAATCCACTGGTGCACAGTAGCATGAGAAATGAGCTGGAGCAGCAAGCAGTGAGGTTTACCGGAAATTTATAAGTCAATAATCGCTTGGATCTATAAGACCGGGACGAAGACGCAAAAAAGTAGGCTATTTTATGCGCATTCTGACCGGAATGCGCTTTTTATATGCATGAAGCCTTTTGCAGCATTCCGCAGCCTTAGCTTTGCACAGAGTCTCCAGTGGTCAGAAAGGGAGGGCAATTATGAAGGTTGGTATTATTGGCGGCGGCCGCGTAGGCAGCTGCTTTGCCGCTTATCTGCGTGAGGCAGGTGTTTTGGCTGGCATAACTGCTTCGACAGAGCAGCACAGCCTGCAGCTGGACGGCCTGGTACGCGCGGACGAAAACCTGGTGAGCGTCAGCAGTCTGGACGCTGTGGTTGATGGGCAGAAGCTGCATCTGGAGGGTGAGGCTGATTTGCGCAATACTGATGCGCCTTCCGGCTTTGGCGTACTGAGCAGCGATGCGTTGGCTTATAATGGTTATAAGGTAACAAAGCTGCACCTGCCGTTTAACGTTTCTAAGGACGTGGTGCAGCTGCATGACGTGAGCGCGCAATACGGCGGCGGTACGATTACCGCTAACGGCACGTATGACATCAAGGAGCAGGTGCTGACGGCAGATGCGCAGCTGCAGCAGGTTACGCAAAGCTTGCCCGGCAAGCAGCAGGAGCAGGTGCATATCAACGGCAAGCTGGCAGTTCTGGCCAAGCTGGTGCAGGATAAAATTTCGCTGCACGCTGCTGCTGATACAATGGATATCAGCTGGCGCAGCCTGAAGCTTAACCGTCTGGCCCTTGACGGTATGTATGACAGCAGGGGCCTGGTAATTGACGACGCCAGCTTTTTTGCTGAAGGTGGCGGTACCCTGGCTGCCAAAGGCAGAGTTGCTAAGGACGGTGCACTCGCTATTCACGGACGTATGGCTGATTTCCCCATCGACCCGCTGCTGGCTGCAGCTGGTCAGGATGGACGCGGTCTGTGCTCTACCGGCTTTGATGTCGGCGGCACGCTGGAGGCACCGGAGTTTTCCGGCATGGTACAGCTGACGCAGGCAGAATATATGTCGCAGAAGCTTAATGAGGCACATGGTCTTATCAGCATCAAGGATAATATCCTGAGCTTTAATAATTTTATTGCCAACATGGATCAGGGACAGCATATTCTTAACGGTACAGTGGACCTGCGCGGGGCAGAACCGGCAGCAGAGCTTACGCTGACCACGAAGAATGTGCGCATTGAACCGCTGATGGTGCTTTTGGGTAAATCGCAGCTAGTTACCGGTAATCTTGATAATACTATGCAGATAGAGGGCAGCCTCAGTCATCCCTATATTCATGGTAAAGTGCATGCTTCCGACGGCAGTGCAGCCAAGCAGCTGTTTAATAATATCAGCGGTCATTATGCTTATGAGGACGGCCTGCTGCGCTTGCAGGATTTTGTAGTAGATGCCTTCTATGGACGTCTTACATTGGATGGTACGATGACTGCTGACCGCAGACTGAACTTTGTTATGGATGCTCAAAATGTTGACCTGGAGCATTTGCCGATCAGTGATGACACAGTTGCTTTAGGCGGCAAGGTTAACGCCAAGGGACATCTGAGCGGCACGCTGACAGCGCCTTTCTTTGATGGTGAAGTCAGCAGTGACAGAATCACAATTAACAATGAGCCGTTGACGGAGCTTCAGGGCACGCTGGCCAGCAATGGTCGTGACATGAATAAGCTGAACGCTTCCTTTAAGCAGCCTTATCGTGATGATCCGGTCAACTACGGCCTGTATAGTGCAGATCTTAATATTAACCTGCTTCAGCACTATATTGAAGGCAAGGTAGAAAACCTGTGGGGCGATATTGGTGGTCTGCTGCGCATGGCGCGCCAGGATTACGATATCAGTGGTCTGATGCAGGGGGAGCTGCTCTTCAGCTACAAAGGACATGGCGAGGGTGTAAAAATTACGGCTGCAGCTGATAACGTAAAAATCCATGATCTGAACTACGCGCAAATGCGTTTTGAAGGACGCATTGATAAAGGCGGCGTGCTGCATTTTGACAACGTCAAGCTGCAGGAGCAGAACGGCGTCAGTGATAAGGGCATAATTGCTGTCGGTGGCTCGATAGATCTTAAGCAAAGAATGCTGGATATCGAGGTTGCGGCAGTGAAGGCCAACCCGGCGATTGTAACCGCCGTTATGAAGGATCCGCCGGAAATTAAGGGCGAAACTGATATGCTGGTGCAGGTGCAGGGCAGCTTTGATAATCCTAAGGGAACTGCTTCGCTGGAAATTGCCAACGGTTCTGTTGCAGGCGTAAGTGTAGATGATATGACGGCGATGCTGGCCTTGGCAGACGATAACATTAAGCTGCAGCAGCTGATTGCGACGAAGGATGCTTATGGCGTCAGTGCTTCCGGTGATATTCCGCTGGATCTGTTCCGCGGTAAGAAGCAGCGTCATAACCCTGATGCGCAGATGAACATTGTGATGGATCTGGATAAGGCGCGTCTGGGAATTTTGCCGGCGCTTACCAAAATGGTAGAATGGGGCGTAGGCGACACGCAAGGCAAAATCCGTCTGGCAGGTACGCTGGAGGAGCCGCTGCTGTTCGGTTCGGTAAAAGTTGCCGGCGGCAGTGTTAAGGTTAAATCTATCAATACTGTTTTTGATGATATCAATCTGGACGTACTGTTTAACGGTAATACTGTACAGCTGAAGAACCTGTCTACTAGGTTAGGCAAGGGCACGTTCAGCGCTGAAGGCAGCTACGCACTGCATACGGATGCAGATACAGCCTACAGCCTGCATATCAAGGCTGATAAGGCGCAGCTGGCATCTAAGCTTTTCACTGGTACGATTACCAGTGACGTAACCCTGCAGCCGGAAAAATACCCGGATATGAAAAACCGCAAGGGTAATGCTGCGCCGCCTATGGCGTTCCGCCCGCGGCTTGCCGGCAGTCTCCGTCTGGACGATGTGCTGGTTAATATGCCGACAGTTCCTGAGCTGAGCGAGGGCGACAGCAATATCGGCCTGGATATGAAGCTTGTGCTGGGGCCTAAGGTACATCTGTACAACAGCTATCTGTATGATATTTGGCTTAAGGGCGGCATTGATATTAAGGGCAGCACTGTCTTCCCGATGATTGACGGCACGATCAAGGCTGATAAGGGTACTGTTAAATATTTGCGTACCGACTTTAAGCTGAATAATGCCGGTCTGGTATGGGTTGATCCCGGAAGCTTTTTGCCGAACGTAAATCTGGACAGCACAGCGCGCTTCAGCCGTTATAATATCTTTATGAAGATTAACGGCCCCGTAAGTGAGATGAATCTGCAGCTTACCAGTGATCCGCCGCTGACACAAAATACGATTGTGCGTATGCTGACGCTGCAGCGCGAAAGTGCCGGCAGCAATGAGGTTACCGGTGATGATATGGCCAATCTGATGACAGTTGGCCTGCAGATGACGGTGCTCGGTGACGTGGAAATGTTTGTCAAGCAGACACTGGGACTTGACCAGTTCCGTATTTATACCGGTAAAACGCGCTCTGGCATAGGCTTTGAAAGCGTTTATGACCGCAATAAAGAGTTGACGGCAGACGAGAAAAACCAGTATAATGTTCTAGTAAGCAAATATCTGAATAATAACTTTATGCTTGGTTATACAACAAGCTTCGATGCTGTCGACAGAAGTATTTTCGGACAGTATGATATCAGTAAGCACATGAATATAACATATTCCCGCAGCTATGACCTGTCCAGGGATCCCAAGGATTGGTATGGCCTGGAATATAAGATATCGTTCTGAGCATTGCTGAGCAAATGTAGATAAGAAGGGAGGTGAACAGATGCTGCAAGGCTATTTGGAAGAGCTGAGAAAGACTTCGCTGCTGGAGCCGGAGGAAGAGCTGGAGCTTTGGCAGCGCGCCGCTGACGGTGACGAAGCAGCGCACCAGCGCCTGATGACGGCCTATCAGCCGTTAGTTTTTAAAATTGCTGCCAGCTTCAGGCTGCCGGAGGCAGAAACAATGGAGCTGATTCAGGAGGGCATGGTTGGCCTGCTGGAGGCTGCAGAAAGCTATGATTACAAGCGGCAGGTAGCCTTCAGCCTGTTTGCTTCCTATCGCATTAAGGGAAGCATGGTGGATTATCTGAGAAAAAGCTCAGAAAAGGGCATGCTTTACCTGGACAGTGAGCTGTCTAATGGCTTTACCCTTAGTGATGCGTTGCCTTCGGAGCTGGCTTCGCCCAGCGAGGTTGCCGAACAGCAGCTGCTTTGCGAAAAGGTGGCGCAGGCTATGGACCGCCTGCCGCTGAAGGAGCAGCAGGTGCTGCAGGGCATGTATCTGGAGGACAGACCGGCGCAGGCAGTTGCCGATGCTATTGATGTAAGTCTCGGTCATGTCTACCGCCTGCAGAAGCAGGGAGTGCGTCGCATCCGCGGCATGCTTTCACGCTTTATCCATGAATTTAACAAGGAATAATATATAAGTCAATATATAACGAAAAATAGCGAAAATGCCAGTTAGCCTTACTAAATCTGCTGTAATCAGCTTAAATGGCTTGTGAAAATACAGGACGTCAGCTGATTATATAAGACATAGTTATTAAAAACAATTATGTACAGAAAGGGGTAAAAGCATGACGCAGCCAAGCCGCACATTGTTCCATCGCATTCGCTGCATAAAAAGCAGTCTGGATAAGGCGGAGCAAAGCTTTATGGATAATAAGGATATCAGGGGCGAGCTTGATTTGATGCTGGCGGAGGCCGAGCTGAAAAACCTGCGTCGGAAGAAGGACCGCCCCTGGACCTGGAACCGTCAGGTTCTGGCAGTCTGTGCAGCATTTTTGTTAGTAGCTGCCGGTTTTGGTGGCTGGTGTTTTGCCAGAAACCATTACCGCGTGAAGGCGCAAGCTGCGCTGCCGCCAGCGGCAGCACCAGCTGTTAAGCCGCAGCAGGCAATGCCTGTACAGGCGGCGCCTGCAAGGACTGTACCGCAACAGAAACAGTCTGCCAATGATGTACCGGCACAGGAGCATAAAGAAAATCCTGACCGTGTTACTATATCCAAAGCCGATATGCATAAATTAGTGCAGTCAGCGCGAGTTGAGTTGAGTGACTCTAAATGAATCATGAGGAGGAATATCGATTGAAGAAACAATACTTATGGCGGCCTTTGACAGTAGGCCTGGCAGCAATGCTGCTGGCTGCTCCTGTTTACGCCGAAGAAATCCCGACACCTGCTGCAGGTGCTGGTACCTCTGTAACGCAGACTGCACCGGAAAGCCGGCAAGAAACAAGCCTGGCACCATATTTGGGCAAGACCATTACCAAGCAGATTATTGCCGGTAATAAGACTGTGCCTGAGGCAGAGATTGCTGCTGCTTTGAAAACCAAGCCTGGCATGCAATTTACTGAAGCTGGCCTGAGCGAGGATTTGAGTGCTATTTATGACATGGGCTGGTTCTATGACCTGCGCCCGGAATTCAAGCTGGTTCCGGAAGGCGTACAGGTAATCTATCATGTGATGGAAAACCCCGTTTACCAGAAAACTGAGGTTGAGGGCAACACCGTGCTGAATAAGCAGAAGGTGGCAGGCTTCTTTGACCTGGAGCAGGGTAAGATTGCTAACCTGAAGGATATCAATAAATGCGTCCAGAAGCTGGAGGAGGAATACCGTTCTAACGGCTATATCCTGGCGCGTGTTACTGACGTGCATATGGAGCCGGACGGTACCTTGAAGGTTACTGCTAACGAAGGCATCGTAGAAGGCTTTAAGGTTAAAGGCAATGTTAAGACGAAGGATTACGTTGTTACCCGTGAAATGAAGCTGAAGAAGGGCGAGCCGTTCAATGCCAAGGCTGCGCGCCGCAGCATGCAGCGTGTCTATAACCTGGGCTATTTTGAAGATGTTAACATCAAGCTGAACCCTGGCCGTGAGCCTAACGGCGTTGAGGTAGAGATTTCGGTAGTAGAAATGAACACCGGTACCTTTGGCATTGGCGCAGGCTACAGTAATGCTGATGGCTTTGTCGGCATGGTTTCTATCGGCGATAAGAACTTCCGCGGTATTGGCGACAAGATTAACGTCCGCTGGGAGTTTGGCGGCGAGGATAACAAGAACTATGACTTCAGCTATACCCGCCCTTGGCTGGACGACAAGGAAACCAGTGCTACCATTAACCTTTACGATATCACCAACGAATATGCCGATTACAATATCGACGGTGACGAAATTGCCCGCTACGACAAAAAACGTCGTGGTCAGGAAATTACCTTCAGCCGCAAAACCCATAATGAATTTGTCAGCAACTACATTACGCTTAAAAACCGTGATGATATCTATAAGGGCGAAGCTGACGGCTACGAAGGCGATCAAGATCAGTATTATGAAAATCAGTTTAATCAGAGTAGTAAATTTGAGAAAGACTGGATGCCTGAAGATTATCGTGAGCGCCGTAAGGAAAACTTTGGTGTTACCCGCAGTATTACTTTCGGCCGCGTATATGATTCCCGCGACAACATCTATGATCCGCATGAAGGCAAGCGCATTGGCTACAGCGTAGAATGGGCCGGCGGCATGGGCGGTGACTTTGACTTCACCAAATGGACTGCCGATTGGCGTTACTACTACCGTGCAGGCGGCGAAAGCGTTTGGGCACTGAACCTGGGTGCAGGCTATGCCAGCGGCAGCATGCCGTTGTCTCAACGCTTCACCATGGGCGGCAGCGATACCCTGCGTGGCTACGAGGATGACCAGTTCCGCGGCAACAGCATGCTGAAGGCAACCTTGGAATACCGCTTCCCGATTGTCAAGAAGGTACAGGGCGTACTCTTCACCGATAACGGTTATGCCTGGGATAAACGCCATGAGGACGAATTTGATATGGGCCTGATTAAGAACAGCTACGGCGTAGGCCTGCGTATCAACTCTCCTTTGGGACCGGTTAAGCTGGACTATGGCTATGGTGAAGATGGCGGCAAATTCCACTTCAGCTTTGGTGGACAGTTCTGATTTTGCGGAGAATATTTAGGCTATGAAGCTGAATAAGATTCTGTTCTGTGCTGCAATGACAAGCATCTTGCCATTGCAGCATGCTTTTTCTGCACCGGTAAACAGTGTTGAGGTGCAGGTTATAGATACTAATGGCGGCACCAGCCAGCTGCTGCTGCAGAAGATGAGCGACAGCATGCAGGTGGTTGCAGACCAGCTGTTTCTTGAGAAGGATGCGGCAAAAATTGCTGCAGCCAGGGAGGATTATGCCCGGCTGCTGACGGAAATCGGTGACAGGGTATTTACCGGCTACGAGCTGACTGATGTTCAGCTTGATGCAGGTGAAGCGACACAGGTGCGCTTATATGCACGTCCCTGGAACAAGGTTATCGAAAAGCCCTTTATTGATTTGCAGTTTTCCGGCGTAGAGACGCAGACAGCAGCGATGCTTGAGCAGCGTATTCCGGCGCTGCAGGCTCAGCTGGAGCAGGCTATCAGCGGTGCCTCGGTAGATGCAGGTGACTGGGCCGGCGGCGTACTGCGCAAGCTGGTACGCAGCGAGGTGCAGGCACAGCTGCCGGAGTTTAAGCCTGCGGTTGACGTGCTGCAGGAGGACGGGCGCACGGTAGTGCAGGTAGTCATCTATCCGGTAGGACAGCTGGTGCGCGATGTCCGCTACGAGCTGCGCAGTGAGGCGATTCCTAATGTACTGCTGATGAAGCTGAAGTACAAATATGCCGGTGAGTGCGACAAGTTGCGAGGATTGCCGGTTGCTTATGTACAAAGGCACCGTCAGGAGCTGGAGCAGCAGCTTTTAGAAAAGCTTATGACTGAGCCGGAGGTAAAAAACTATCAGCTGCGGCCGCAGGTGAAAATCACCCCGGGTGCAGATTTGGGTGTCAGCATTATGATTGAATCAGATGATTATAAAATCTGGTTTGAAGGCTATGGTGATATCGGCCGTGAGAAGGATAACCTTTCCGGCAAGGCCCATCTTGGTAAATTTATTTCGCCGCGTGACGAGATTTTTGGCGAGGCCGAGGTTATCCTGGATGATGTCCAGTGGCGCTTTGGCACCGGCTATACGCATTATTGGGGCAAGAGCAGCTGGAGCTATGTACGGCGTATGCCTATAGGCGACAACAATTACCGTCTGGAATATTGCCTGAGTCCTAAATGGCGCTTGCGGGCGGAGCATTTTTCCAGTGATGACCGTAACGAATTTGGTGTACGCTACCGCATTCATGAGTTTCTCAGTGCGGAATATGTGTATGGCGGACAGGAATTTTACCTGCGTCTTATAGGAAATCTGTAGCAATTCTTGAAAGAATGAGCGTAGGCTGATATAATAAGATATATTATTGCAACAGACAGGACAGAAGCAGATGACAGCGACTTACTGTTGTTTTCTGCTCTTGTTGCTTCTGAATTTTTGTATGAGGAAAAGAAGGTAGGGATTTAGATTATGATGCAGAAATTGCGTAACCCTAAAAATGTAAAACTGATCTCCTTGTTTATAGCAGCCATTTTCGTATTGGGCTGCTTTGCGCTTTCTGTAACGCAGAGCGGTGTTGGCAAGAGTGCTTTTGCAGCCTCCAGCGAATCTGCTATCGGTGTAGTTAACTATCAGATGCTGGTAGCACAAAGCCCAGATCTGAACGACGTTAATACAGCTATGAACAAAGAAATCGAAGCTGCCCAGAAGGACTTCAATGAAAAAAGCAAGACCATGAATGAGGCAGAAAAGAGAAAGTACTATACCCAGACTCAGGAACGTCTGGCTAACAAACAAAAAGAGCTGATGGATCCTGTACTGAAGAAAATTGAAGCCAGCATCAAAAAGATTGCTGACAAAAAAGGTCTGGCAGTTGTAGTAGATAAGAACACTGTTGTTTTCGGCGGTGTAGATATTACCGACGAGGTTGCCAAGGCAATGCAGGCAGGCAAATAAGAGCTTCTAGAGCATTTCGGCTTTGGCGTAAGGCTATTTGCAGCATATATGGATGATGAGTAATACTAGCGGAGGCAGGCATGAAGAAGAACAAGCTGGGAAAAATTGGCGTTATTATTGCAGCTGCCCTGCTGATTTCGGCGTGCAATGCCAATATCCACGGACCGCAGGAAAAAATAGCGGTTATTAACTGGGAGCAGGCAGTAAGTGCTCATCCTCAGTATGCTAAGCTGGAGCAGGGCGAAAAAATCCTGCAGGATTTGCTTAATAAGCGTAAAGGTCAGGAAGAACTGGCCAAGGCGCAGCTAAGCAGCTTGAACAAGCTGCGCAGTCTGCGGCAGTTAAGCCAGCAAAGCTTTATGGAGGCTGATTTCAATACCCGGATGGTAGAACAGAGGGAGATTGAAAATGCTAAGCTGCAGAAGTTTGTAGCACAGGCTGAGGCAGAAGCAGACAGCATGCTGGCTGCACGCAAAACAGAGGTTGAAGAAGCCTATAAGCTGAAGCTGTTTAATTTACGCGCGCTGCTGGAGACCGTAAAAATGAAGCCTGATGAACGTCAGGCGGTTGAAAAGCAGCTGCAGCAATTGCAGCAGGAGCGTGGTGCGCAGATTGGCGAGCTGCAGGCGGAAAAACGTCGCCTGGTTGACGCGAAGGTACTGCCTTATAAAGCGCAGGCCGAGCAGCGGATGCGCGAGACGGCACAGAAGTATCATGCTCAGGCTATGCAGCAGCTCAAATCGCCGGAGGAACGCGACAAGGAAATGCTTGACACGGCACCGAAGGCCTTAAACAATGCGCTGAGTGTTATCGACAGAGAAATTGATAAGCAGCAGGAAAAGAACGATAGCCTGAAGAAGCAAATCAATCAGGATATCGAAAGCCAGGCTGTGAAGCTGGCGCATGAACGCGGTTATACTATTGTTTTTAATAAGTTTAGAGTTAATATGAAGGCGGAGGATATTACCGATGCCATAATCAAGGCCTTAAAAAAGACGTGATACGTTCACGTGCCCGGACCTGATTCATGCTATAATTAAGTGAGGTTAAAAATTATGAAAAAAATTATTGCCGGTTTGATGATTGCAGCATCTATGTTTACTTTTGGCTGCAGCGGACGCAATGCTGATTTTGGTACTGTTGATATGAGCAAGATTGAAGCTGAAGCTCCTATCGTAAAAACAACTCAGGAAGATGTTACTAAAAAAATGACTGACCTGAAAACCCAAATGGATAAGGATTTGGAAGGCAAAACCGGCGATGATGCTAAAAAGGTTGCCGAGGATTACGGTGCTAAGGCTAAGCTGATTCAAAGCGAGGCTCAAAATAAGCTGAAGGCCAGCCTGGATACTGCACTGAAGCAGGTTTCTGATGAGAAAAAGCTGGGCGCTATTTTAGATAAGCGCGCTGTTCCGCAGGGCGGTACTGATGTTACTAGTGATGTAATTGCAAAAATGAAATAAGCAGCACCCTGAAGCGGGCGGGTAGTCCGTCCGCTTTTTGCGTAAGCGGCTTTATGGTGGAGGTATGAAATGGAGAAGAGTGTACAAGAATTAGCTGAGTTTTTAAAAGGTACAGTAGAGCATGATAACCCCGAATTGCTCATTACCGGTGTCAATGGACTGGTGGAGGCAGGCCCGAAGGATATTTCCTTTGCTGTGCCGCCTCATGTAGAGCATTGTCATCTCAGCAAGGCCGGTGTAATGGTTCTGAGCCCTGAGGATCCGGAGCTTGATGGCCGTCCGGTTATCAGAGTTGCCAACCCGCGTGCAGCTTTCGCTGCCCTGCTGGAGCTGTTCCGCCCACAGGAGGAGGTAGAGCGTGTTATCAGTCCTTATGCTTATGTATCCAAGAAGGCAAAAATTGGCAGCAATGTTGCTATCCAACCCTTTGCTGTAATAGAGGACGATGCTGAGATTGGTGACGGCTGCGTAATTTATCCGCACGCTTATGTAGGCAAACGCGTAAAAATGGGCAAGGATTGCACCCTTTATCCTAATACCACCATCCGTGAGGATTGCGTGCTGGGCGACAGAGTTATTCTGCAGTCCGGTTCTGTTATCGGCGGTGGGTAATGCCGGTTTTGCCGC
>OQVR01001112.1_pt1 | contig 11783 bp, 9 predicted proteins | sample 1691521 | NCBI WGS metagenome assembly OQVR01 (sample SAMN03418256, study PRJEB22391) | human gut metagenome | biome: human-gut; feature: organic feature; material: feces | host: Homo sapiens | place: Tanzania | collected 2013-01
GCATCAAATCGGATGGTGTGACGCAACGGCTCATCGACTCCTTGCAGAAGCGAGGGGCAGATGGTGACTACCAGAACAAGGAAATGGATATGTTGCTGAATAAGAAACCGAGTATCGAAAGGCTCTATCAGAGTTTGGAAGAATTTGGTAGAGACAGAAAGGGCATCGTGTATGCTATCAATATTTCTCATGCTCAGAAAATCACAAAACTGTATCAGGAACATGGCGTAAAAGCCATAGCTATAGACTCGAAGACACCTGCAACGGAAAGACAACAAGACATTGAAGCCTTCAAAAAAGGTGACATCCAAGTACTCGTGAATGTGGATATTTTCTCGGAGGGATTTGACTGTCCGGATGTAGAGTTTGTACAGTTGGCTCGACCTACATTGTCGCTTGCCAAGTATCTGCAGATGGTGGGACGAGGACTGCGAGTTGCCAAGGGGAAGAAGAACTGCGTAATTATAGATAATGTGGGACTGTATCGGGTGTTTGGGTTGCCTTCGCAAGTATGGAACTGGAAGGTGATGTTCGAGGGAAAGCTGAAAGTTGGCAAGAAAAAGGAGACAGCCAAGGAAAGAGAGTTTTTCCTGATGAGCAAGGTGCAAGACGATATTCAGATTCATCCAGACTCGGAAATGATGATGGTGATGAGCCATGAGGAACTGATGCAGTCGTTGCTGTATCGGGAGTTTGTGGATTGCAATGATGATTTTGCCATCATCAAGCTGCCAGATGGAAAGATGACGGTAGTGAACCGACAAGGAGAACAGGTGATAGAACCAGGCAACTATTATGAAATGAAGTTCTTGCGAGGTAATATCTTATCCTATCGACCTCGCAGAAAGACTGTGTGTTACTACGACCTCTTGGCGAGAGTTGTCATCGACGAGGACATTCATGCGAAGGATGCTCCCAAGGTAATCACTATTAATGAATGGGAGTTCGTCGAATATAATGGTCTCTTCAGGTCTCGTACCTACGAGAACTTTGCTTTACCTTATCGCCCTTCACAATATGACCTATTGAACCGTGGGCATTACTTGATATATCACAATAATTATTCCGTAGGAAGTGGTTGCCAGGTATGGTACTATTATGAAGGCGGTGACGGTTTGATGCGTAAGGATTCTATAGATAGTAAGGATGTGTGCTTTTTGCGTAATGACTATGAGCATGTATATTGGTTATGTGCTAAACTGTATGGCCGAAATATTGTTGTCATGGACAGCAAGCAGGACTACTACATGGTGGATTCAAATATGAAGAAGACCTATATAGGATGCAATAATCCAAAGAATGAGAAGGAAGATTTGAATGTCGTGATGCCTCGCCTTGGCAAGAAATACTATCATGAGATGATGTTGCAAAAGAAGAAAATGGAAGCAAACGAGATGCTTCTTTTGCATGAGAAGTCAGAGGCAGGACATGTGGAATTGTATCAAGCAGGAAAGAAATGGGGTGTGAAGGTAGATGGTAAAGTTATCGTGCCACCTCTCTACCATAGTATAGCGCAACCAGTCGGTGCCTATTGCGCCTTTGAACAGATTCCCAGACATTGGGGTGTTATGACAGTAAAAGGCAAGGTGATAGTTGATGCCAAATATGAGAAGGTGGAGATTCGTGATGGGGGGATTGCTGTGGTAACTGATATTACGGGGAAAACACAGACCATCCATCTGAAATGATCTACTATATGAGAATGGAATGCTATTAAGGAGGAAATCAAGTTCATTGCCTTCCTGGTCTTCTAGTTGTCCTCTGCATAACAATCAAGCAAGCTTGTTGTTCTAAGTGTTTACGTATCGTTTGCGTTAAAATAATGCAAGAAGTTTGGCGATGTGAGGGGGATCATGTATCTTTGTATATTCAAAAAGACGTTTTAAACGTTTAAAAGGGGAAGATTATGGAACAAATATTAGTAACTAATAAGTTAGATGGCTCTTAGTAAGAATCTTCTTGCCAAAAGGTAACTATTCCCAAATAATAATATAAATGGACTTAAAGAAAAGCTTTGCACAAAGATTGCATAACGCTCGATTAATGCGAGGATTGTCTATGCAGCAGCTATGTGATATGATGGGCAACATTATCACCAAGCAAACTCTATTCAAGTATGAAAAAGGAATGATGCTGCCTAAAAGTGGCATAGTGATAGCCCTGTGCGATGCCCTGGGGATAAACCCGGATTATCTTTTCAACTACAAAAGCTCTTCTCCTAAAAACATACGCTATGGTAAGCTGCAGGGATTGAGCAAGAGGGAAGAAATGACTATCATCAGTATCATTGAAAATACAATAGAACGAACTGGTGAGATAGAAAATATCTGTGGAAGAGAACATTCGTTCAATTCTATTCCTGCAGAACAGCCGGTAAAGACACTTTCTGATATCTACCAGGCTGCATCCATACTTCGTGAGGCATGGAAAATTGGTAGTGCAGCTATCACCAATGTGATAAATCTCTTGGAATCAAATGGCGTAATCACAGCAGAAGTTGATGCTCTTGATCCATTCATAAGCCAACATGCTATTCTGGATGACACCATTCCGGTGATTGCCATCAACAGCAACATGGATACAGAAAACTTTCGTTTTGCTGCCCTTAAGGAATTGGCGCATGCCATTCTTTACTTTGATGAGAGTATCGATAACAAAAAGAAAGAGCGTTTTTGCAGCGTTTTCGCCAACGAAATGCTTCTTCCACATGATGTTTTCCTCTCTGTAATAGGTGAAAAACGTCATGAGATAGCCTTGATGGAGCTGAAATATCTACAGAGTGAGTATGGCATTTCAGTGGATGCTCTGATGTCTAAGGCAAGATATCTCGGTGTTGTTTCTTCAAATCACTATTCCGATTATTGCAAGAACCTTGGCAGTGCTGATTCCACGAAGAAATCAGAACCAGGCTCCATTACCAAGGAGAAGGTCACAATGTTAGAGAGTAGGGTTTACAGAGCATTGGCTAGCGGTATCATCACTCAATCCAAGGCTACTGCTCTGCTGAATATGAACACGGTAGATGTTGTACGTAATTTTGTGACTGTTTGATATCGATAAATAAATAACTAACACATTTAAATATGAAGAAGATAATTCTATTTCTTCTTGCTATCCTGTATGTGGGGATATGCAAGGCGCAGCTCTTGGCAGCAGACTGCAAGTATGTATTGGAAATATTCTGTAGGAACTACTATGGTTCCTGCTTCGATGGGAAGACGTATGTGCCCAACACCATCATCATTACAAGTGTGGGCATTGACCAGAATAGCGGTGGAACCTTTGTGTCCGGGCTTCATTCCTACCAGGGACAGTATATTCCGTTCCGGGGGAGAAAGACCCATACCAATGTACAGTTCAACGCTGTAATAGTCCGTCAGCCAAAGCGTGACTATGTGATTTTCAACAAATGGTATGAACCGGACATGCTCAACCGTAAAGGTGGATGGGAGACCGGGCAGAGACTCATTACCTACAAATAGAATTATATTGGAATCAAGTAATCTCTTTTTTATAATAGGGGGCACGTAAAAGTGTAAAAGAGCGCTATGATCACAAAGGTATTGCAAAATAGTGAATTGTATTTCACTTACTCTAATTTTGTATTTTGTGGGTGTAAGTGATTTAAAAAGGTTCCATTAGAAATGTGGTTGTCTAGTGGAACCTGATGAGAGGATAGCATACCATACTCAATGTCTCTGCGATCTTCAATGCAGGTATGGGAGAATCTCCAGTGGAGAACTAATTGCTTGGTCGTATGCGGTGCCAAGCAGCATACTTTTTTCCTTAGTTCCCCAAAGGCATGCAATGGCTTTTATGCCTGCTTTTTTAGCTGCAATCATGTCTATTGCCCTATCTCCAAAGCTCAGAACATCTTCCGCTTTCTCATTCATCAGCTCCAATGCCTTTAGCATAGGGGCTGGATGAGGTTTGATGGGATGGGCGTCATGGTAGCCAACGATGAATCTTGCTGGAATCTGGTAATGGCTAACGATTCTTTCCACATAAGGACGTGGTGAGGTGCTGACTATTGCCATCTTGATTCCTTGTGCTTTTATCTTGTCTAGGACTTCTTGGATTCCTGCATACATGGAGGTATATGGGATTAGCCCATATGCCTCGTGCCAGTTTCTCATCTTTCTGGCATTTTCCAGTATTGTGGTATCTACAAGGGTCAAGTCCAGATCAAAAATCACTCCTTTTATCATATGCTAGAATAATGAATCCTTGATTTTGGGTTTGTTGATCTTCTCTACTGATTCTCTGATGACGGCAAGGGCATCTTCGAATGAACCTGATGTCAGGGCGTGTGCTTTTCCTTCTTCCAGGAACTTCTTGTTGCCTTCTGCTTTTCCGCCTACCTGTCCATCCATGTTCTTGTATTTGATCATGAAGAGTGGCTTTCGGGCTTTGAGGGTGGCATTTACGGCATGCATGGTTCCTCCTTTAAGACCTGTCTGGATGACGATGGTAGCGTATGAGAGTCCTGCCTGCAGTCTGTCACGCTCCACCAGGGTATAGCGGTTGCCTCTTTGTCCTACAGGATACTCTGAGAGCAGCAATCCTCCGCTTTCCACGATGTTCTTGGCCAGTTCCAGGTTCTCTTTAGGGTAGATGGATTCCCAATCCAAGCCGTTGGCTAGGAATGCCGTGGTGGTTCCCTTCACGTTCAATGCTCCCTGGTGACCGGTGGTGTCACATCCTATGGCAAGACCTGATACGATATTGAAACCCTGTTCTGCGAACTTTTCTGCGAAGTAGATTCCTGCTTGGGTTCCTGCTTCTGTCGGTTCTCTTGTACCGATGATGGCGATGCCCGGCATTTGGAGAACTTTGATGTTGCCTCTGTAGAACAGAATCAATGGAGCGTCAGCATTGCCATCTTCATTGATGGTCTCACGCAGGATTTGAGGGAAGGATTCTTCGTAATAGGAGATGATGCCTACACCTTCTCTCTCTGCATCGTTGATGATGGTCAGTGCCTTTCTGTTGGCTTCCTGGAGATCAGTGGCAGAGTACTTTTCGAACTTCTTGCCCTTAAGTGTTGGCCAGAAGTGGCATAGGTCCTCGATGGTTTGCACTTGGGATGGAGCAACCTCGGCTATGGAGAGAACGGTTTTGTTTCCACACCCTTTGAGGTTTTTCAATGTCAAAATGAGTTCTGTATTGAGTGCCATATTTCTTTATATTCTATTTCTTTTTTATTATTTCTGTTATGCAGCTGCACGTTCTGTTTGTACTAGTCGATGTTCCAGTAGGCATCAGGATCGCCGTCGAAAACGTCGTCTATGTCCTGGTCGCTCCAGCCTTCTACGTCTTGGGCGTATGAACCGTTGTAATTGTCGTATGTCTCTTCCTCCTCGTAGTAGTCTGATGGATCGTAGTAGTCTTCCGAATCGTAATCGTCTGTCGGATCATAGTAAGGATGGTAATCTGGGTTGAAGGTCTTTGCCAGGAACAGTCCTGTTACGCTTGCTGCCCCCATGGTTTCCAGCTTTTCTGCAACCATTTGGAAGGTTCTTCCTCTTGTGATGATGTCGTCAATGACGATGAGCTTTTTGCCTGCGATATCACTGGCGTTGAAGCCGAAGCCTTCGATTGGGTTGCCGGTTTTTCCTGTGAGGTGACCAGCTTCATGGTCGTGCTCATTGTAGATGGCTTTGATTGCTACCTTGTAGCCGGCTGCCTGGATTGCTTCTGCAAGCTTTTTGTAGCGGGTTTGTGTCTTACTCTTGGTGGATGCAGGGATGAAGCAGATGGCCCAACCTGTATTCTCTCCATTTGTTATTTCCTGGATCTTGTTTAGGAATCCACTCTTAACTTCGTCGTTGAGGTAGCCGTCTTTGAAGTTATAGCAAGTCTGACGGTCTGCCAACTGCTGGGCATTTGCCTGGTATCTCACTGGGAGATATTCTTTGAGATATTGATAATTGTTCATTTTGATTGTATTTTTGATTTAATTTTTTGTTACTTTGTAATGATGGTCTTTGCCAGGAACAGGCCGATGACTGATTTTGCGCCTAGTTCTGCAAGCTTTAGACTTGTCTTGGTGAAGTTTGTTCCCGTGGTGATGATGTCACCTATCAGGAAGATGTCTTTTCCCTCGATTTGCTCCTTGTTGAAGAGGAAGTCCTCTGCTGGATCTGTTTTTCCGGTAGCCATGAGTTCTGTTGCTCGTTTTGGCAGGATGGTGTAGTAGTCACTTGGTATGCCTGTTTCTGTCTCGATGGCAGTTGCCAGTTGTGAGTAGCGGAGGGCTGTCTTGTCTGCTGTGATGGCCGGTATGAAACAGACTCTCAGCTTCACGTCCTTGCGTTCTTCCTTGAGTTGCTTGATTGCGTCGGTGAACTTATTCTTCAGTTCCGGTGAGCATCTTCCCCTCTTGAAGTTGCTTACAATCCTGCGATTTTTTTCTTCCTCTAGCGTTGGAGGGTATCTCAAAGGGAGATATTCCATGAGGTTTACGTACTCCAGGTTATTGGTAGCCTGTACTGTTGATGCAGCATCCTCTGTCATTGGGATGGCGTTCATTTTGAGTTCTTTTGTCTTGATCTTTATATGTTTTAACGTTTATTCTCTTGTTCTCTCTGAAGGGCTATGCAGAATGTCTTACCCAGTCAGGATTGATTGTTTTGGCGAGGAAGAGTCCCTTTACCATGTTGGCACTATTGTTGATGAGTTTGTTGGTTGTGTGCACGTATGTCATGCCTCTTGTGATGACGTCATCTATGAGGATGATGTTCTTGCCGGCAACGTCGCTTGTCTTGATGTTGAAGTTCTCTGCCGGGTTTGTCTTCTTGCCTGTGATGTGGCCTGATTCCTGGTCCTGGATTGGCAGGATGGTATGGTAGTCGCAGGCAATTCCTGTTTCCTTCTCGATGAAGGTTGCGAGCTTTTGGTAGCGGCTAGCTGTTTTGTAGTGTGTGGATGCTGGTATGAAGCATACTCTCCAGTTGTTGCCACCTATTTCGTTTTTTATTTCCTTGATGCATTCTACGATTGTGTTCATCAAGCTAAGGCTGCAGTAGCCGTTTTTGAAGTCGTAGATGACTTCTCTGTCATTCTCTTGTTTCATTGTAGCGGAGTATCTCTTTGGGAGGTATTCCATGAGGTAGCGATATTCGTAATTCATATTCTTAAATTTTAATGGGTTTAACTTCTTGTTCCTGTTTTCGTTTGCAAAAGTACTGTGGGAGTTTGAAATGGTATTTCACTCACTCAATTTTCCCTTTTTTTCTACTTTCTTTTGTTTTATGCCATTTTTATGAATGGATACAACTGTGTCGCTAACAACTTAACCATAGCGGCTTTGGTTTTTCTGGGTGCAAAGGTAGGGGAACATCGTGAAATGATATTTCACTGGCTCATTTTTCCTGTTTTTTGTTGTTTAGGGTGCATATAATACCTTATTATATATGTGAGGAATAGTTTTTTGTAGTTTGATTTGTTGTTTATGATATTGTGATTGTGTAGTTTACTTTTATGCTGAAGAGTGCTTTTTGGGTTAACTTTTTGATTTGTTGTTAACAAGACTAAATTGTGAGGTCTAGAAGGCCTAAATATTTAAGAATAATTGGCTTGCATATCTCAGAAAAAAGTCGTAACTTTGCACCCGCTAAGGAATAGTTAATTTTCGGTTAAGAAAAGTCAATGTTTGTTTAGTAAAGTTCTTTAACTTACTGATAATCAGTATAAACTTATAAGGTCGAGTACGAGTCAATTGTCCACTACAATAAGGATTAAGACCTATTTAATTTAATCATAATCATTACTTATTTTATAGTACGAGTCAATTGTCCACTACAATAAGGATTAAGACTTTATATTGTTAATAACTAGGAATTAGCCCATTTAATAAGTACGAGTCAATTGTCCACTACAATAAGGATTAAGACAGCATTTTACGCTTGCCATGAGCGAAACCTTCTGTACGAGTCAATTGTCCACTACAATAAGGATTAAGACACCATTCCACGAATGTCACCACATGCAAAGAAGCACAGTACGAGACCATTGTCCACTACAATAAGGATTAAGACTTATATATTTATTTATATATAAATATGCGTGCGTGTGGTACGAGACCATCGTCCACTACAACAAGGATTAAGACAGCAGTTTTAACCATTGAAGATTTAGCTGTTTTCAGTACGAGACCATTGTCCACTACAATAAGGATTAAGACAGCTCCTTAATGCGGAGATAATCAGCACACTTGACTATGTACGAGACCATCTTCCACTACAATAAGGATTAAGACTACACTAAAATCGAATTTACTCATAAATACCGGATTGGTACGAGACCTTTGTCCACTACAACAAGGATTAATTTGAACTGCCTACGTGCTAAAGACTTGTGGACAGTTCAACGTGCTTTTTTCTTAGAGATACTTTTTAAGGGGGTACTGAAATAGATTTCTTTTAAAGAAATGGCCTCATTTTCATGTATTTTGAGGAATTATCAGTAAAATTCCTAACGAAAAGTTGGTATTCTATTATATTTTTAATACTTTTGTACCTTTGTATAAAAGTGCTTAAACTTATAATAATGAATAGCTATATTTTCAATGAATGGTTAAACAGGCGAAATGTTCTGGTAATCCCTTTGCTCTGGGTTGGTGCTGCTTTGACATCTGCTCAGGTTGGGCTTAACTGCTTGTACTCTTTTCTTCTTATGGTGTTGGCTGTTTATGTGGCTAGCAAGGATAGTATTTGGCTTAAGTCAGATAATTCTGAAGTGAGGAACTTGTTTCAGGTAGCTATGTATTCTATGTTTGACAAGAAAGAGTAAGCTGTTTAATATGGAACTTTTACTGTTAACTATGTGAGTTTCTTAGATGGTTTTTATGTCAAGAAATTCAAGAACAATGAAATATAAAAAAGAATTATGTATACTATTGATACATCGATATACAGATTATTAGGCGATAAGCTGATAACAACGTTTACTTACAACAAACTGTGGGCTCTTTCACTGTTCACTGTTGGAGACCTTCAGGCTATGGGGATAAAAAAGTTGTGGGCAATACCAGGGATAGGATTGAAGGTTATCAATGATGTAGAGCATGTTTTTGCTACGATTAATTCTCAAGATCCTCTTTTGGAGATTAAGCAATTTTGTGGTGATGAAATCATGCATAAGATGGTCATCTGTTATGCTCATTTATGTGAGAATACTGAAGATAGCAAGGAATTTCAGGCAATATTCCCTTCTTCGTTAGATATACTGAAGTTCATTTGTATGAAGGGATCTCACTTAATGTCGATGGTGGATAATTATCCTAGGGCAGCTTCATGCCTATATGTTTTCTTACTTTGTCTGGAATATTTGATGCATGATATTCATAACGAGTTTAGTCTTTATGTTCATGATAATGCTAAGCATTATATGCATAAGGTGGGTAAAGATGCATTGGGAACGTTACTTTATTCTCGTCTTTCTAATAAGAACAGGTTCTTGTTGGAATTGCATTATGCTGTCTTTAAAAAGAACTTTAAAGGGCTAGATTCCGTCCTGATATTTCCTTTTGTAGAGGATAGATTGACATATGAAGTTGACATGTTCCAATCATGGACATATCATAGCTTTGACAGAATTGATCGTTTTGGCATTGAATATAAACTTAAACATTTCTTGAATGATCATTATCCGTTTTCTTTGCTTGATTTTCTTGTAGAGGCATATACATCCATAGACTTTGAACATACCTGTTTATGCACAATAGGATTGTTTCCATTCATGACGGATAAAAAGGTATCCTTTGTGATTGATTTTCATCGGACAAATGGTTATTATCCGATGTTCACTCTTTTTACGGATTATCTGGATAGTGGAATATCTAATGAAAGAAGGTGTTTTTTCTTAGAATATAGAGGAATCGGGACAGAAAGAAGAACTCTTCAGGAGTTGATGAAAGTCTACAATATAAAATCATATAAACTTAAGAAGTATCTTTTTTTCCCAATAGGGGAAAATACTGAACCTATTACACAGGATGAACATTGGAAATATTACGACTTTTTGTATGAAATGCCGTTTATTGGATTCTACTCGCCTATTTGTAAGAATATCTTGGAAAAAGAGCATTTGCAGGATGTCATTGGGCTGATGGAACTGGTATTTTTGAGAAATTCTTGCTATCCTTTAAATATGCAGTTTCGAAAGTACAATTATCAAGATAGATTTATATTGGTTAATGCATGTCTGTTTGATACAAAAGAAATAGCCAAGTTGGTTGAGAAGATAAAAGAACTGTTGGCTACCATTCGTTTCAAGGATGAGCATTATCAGGCAAGTATGTTTTTAAAGGAGCTGGATATTCAGAAATTAGGTGGTAAGGAGCATTTCATTTCATTCTTTACTTATCTGATGTTGGATATCTTTGGTTTGGAAGTGGATAGTGAAGGTGGTTTTGTGGCTGAAAGAAACAAAATCTCCGTTACTTATGAGCTACTGGATATACTGAAAGAAAGAGGCAAACCAATGAGAGCGGAGGAAATTAGAGACATTTTTCTAAGAAGGTGTCCTACTTATCGTCATCTTACGGTTAATACCATCCGCGTTTATTTGCTTAAAATGAAGGAAGTGAAATCCATTGGATTGTCAGGCTACTATGGGTTGGCGACTTGGGAGCATATCTATTGGGGAACGATGGTTGACAAGATTTATGAGGTGTTGTCTCTGGCCGGTAAGCCATTGTCGCTTATGGAAATATATCAGCAAGTGAAGGTGTTTTTCCCAAATTCGACGAAATCGTCCATTGAAGCTAGCATGAGACTGGATGCAAGGCATCGGTTTAAATATGACGTAGAGGGGCACGTATATTTTTTGGTAGATCATTCTACTTAACTTCTCATTACTGTAAAGTACGATACCATCGGCCATTACAACAAGGGATGATTCCTGTTCGATAGTTCCACTATAGCTTAATGTCGATGGTGTTTTTCTTTTAAATGTAGAGATAAATTGATATAATCCAAAAGGAATATTCAAATATTACAAAAGATTAACGCTTCAATGTGTTGGGATTTCAATGGAAAAATATAACTTTGCAATGGCGAACGTTGGATTGAGGGAGAGGGTCATAGCTACGTTCTCATTTTTACCGCCAATGTTTTGCATGGCAGTTGGATATTCGCAATGAATGAGATTGCGCAGAAATGCCAACTGCATAAAAGAAAGGTTTGGAGCGACAGCACCTGCTCCAACGAAAGGCAGACTAGGGGGTACGATGGTAGCTGCGCCTTTCTACCTTTGGTTTGTGAAAGAGCTTAGTCACTTCTCAACTAAGTAGGTGTAGTGTTCATACTCTTACATCTGGCCAAAGGTTCTTTCGTTTTACTTGCTTGAGGTTCTTTCATGGATATGGAGTGATTGTTTAAGTGGGGATTTTTTGTTTTTGATATGCTTGCTTTTGAGCAGTCCATTCTTTAGGGTACACCAAAATGTGGCATACCCTAAGAATAGACCTTATCAGTTCTTAGATAGTTGAATGTATAGTTATGATAGTTTACTTTGTATTTTGGGTTCTGTATGGTTATTACGGAACTCCTGCGACAAAATTATAAGCAAAATCTTGGTTGGTTTGGACTCTCATTGATTGTCAATGATGTTTTTTAATGACTTTTGGCAATCTTGGCACAGTCCGTTTTTCATGTAGAAAGTATTCTTGCCATGGGCATCCTGCATCAGGCACTTTAAATCATCCTTCTTGCAATGCGGCAAACCGCGAGAATGCAGGAATTCATGGATTGTTACTTTCCATAAGTCATCCTTTCGTT
>OQVR01001114.1_pt1 | contig 11782 bp, 10 predicted proteins | sample 1691521 | NCBI WGS metagenome assembly OQVR01 (sample SAMN03418256, study PRJEB22391) | human gut metagenome | biome: human-gut; feature: organic feature; material: feces | host: Homo sapiens | place: Tanzania | collected 2013-01
CCACCGCCGTCTTGAAGGAGATGAGGTTGAACGACTGGAAGATAAATCCTATCATGCGGTTGCGGTATTCGGCAGCACGCGTCTCGCTGAGGTCCTTGATGAGTACTCCGCCGAGCCAGTATTCACCCGAGTCATAGTTGTCGAGGATGCCCAATATATTTAATAAGGTGGACTTGCCCGAGCCCGAGGCTCCCATGATGGAGACAAATTCACCCCGCTCGATATTGAGGTCGATGCCCTTGAGCACGTGCAGCGGCTGGGCTCCCTGGTAGGTCTTGTTTACATCTTTGAGTTGTATCATCATAATGTCTTAGAGGGTTGAGGGGTTAGCGATTGAGCAGACTGGCCAGCTCGTCGCTTACTTCGTCGAGAGAGATGCCCAGCAGCGACATCTGTCGCGCCATTTCGGGCAGCCGCTCTTTCATGAACTCGCGCTTGCGGGTCTTCTGTATCTGCTCCTTGGCGCCGGAAGAGACAAAGTAGCCCAGTCCGCGCTTGTTGTAGATTACGCCTTCTGCCGCGAGCAGCTCATACGCCTTGACGGCGGTATTGGTGTTGACCTCGAGCAGCACGGCATACTCGCGCACACTGGGTATGCGCTCGTCCTCGTGATATTGGTCGGCCAGTATCTCGTCGCTCAGACGCTCGGCTATCTGTATGTATATGGCTTTGTCGTTGTTGAATGTCATAATCGTTGTGTCTTTAGAGATTGGTCATTCGGTTGCAGTCTACCTGCAGCCGGCAGAATATGCGGTAGGCCATGATGTGGTTGAAGATGGCCAGTGACACAAACAGGGTGGGGAACACCGTGTTGATGCAGCGTAGGCTGATATAGTAGGAGAGGTCTGCCGTACCCATCATACAGGCCACGATGCCCAGGAGGACAACGAAGAAGATGCACATGATGGGCTGGGCGTGCTTGCGGAATATGGCGCCACCCAACAGACAGCACGAATGGGCCCAGACGAAGCCAAGCCAGAGCGTCCAGCTCTCGCTCTTGAGCGTATAGTGGTCGGTGTTGATGGTTATCGACGGCTGGAAATCGCTGCTTGCAGCCATCACTATAAACGACTGCTTGAAGCCGGGATAGACTATCAGGTTGATGAGATACTGGGCGATGTCGGCCACCACGATGGCCATCGCTGCAGTGAGCATTATGCCGAGGGTGACATAGCCCATGCGCGCCATGTACTTCTCGGCGTTGGACGCTGGCAGCATGAGAAACGCTATGCGCGTGGCTCTGGTTCTGAACGAACGGAAGATGAATGTGGCGCCGACCAGCACGACCATCAGGAATACCGAGCAGATGTAGAAGCTGCCGGCGTAGGTGAGCATCTCTTCCGCTGTGGCGTCGTCGGGCAGATGGTGCATGCGCAGGTCTATCAGTTTGCTCATCTGCATGAAGGGTATGGTCATGGCGATGACAGTCACGGTGAATATCTTGATGAGCTCGTTTCGGGTTTGGGCGATGTCGTTCATTATCACCATCGCCATGCGCTTGGGAGCGAATGTTGTCATATATTGTTCATTAGAGATTGGTAAACTTGTCGCAGATTATCTGCATACGCTTGAAGATGCGGTAGGACCCTACGTAGTTGGCTATGCTCAGCCCGATTAGTACTGCGGCCACGGCAGTTGTCACGCCGACCGTCGGCTGGGTGTTGCGGGCTGTCGGAAGGATGCCGAGCTGGTCTGCCGGATTGATGGCGAAGATGAGCAGTATCAGACTCAATGCCACGCAGGCTGTGGGGTGGCGGCGCAAGAGGGTGCCGCACAAGGTGCAGTAGGAGTGCAACCACAGCAGTCCGCTGTAGGCGATTGTCATCGCAGCAATGTTGCCTCGGAAGAGCAGCATGTCTGCCACCTGCTGGTTGCCGCTGCCTGTGATGAAGCAGCATATCATGTCCCACAGGCACGAATGGTGGATGCCGGGGTGGAAGATAAAGCTGAGGGCAAACTGAATGACATCGCCCACCACCAGGGCGACGGCAAATGTGAGCACGCCGCCGAGAGTGATGTGGATGAAGCGTGTGGCATATTTCTCTGCATGACTGGCGGGCAGCATCAGGTAGTGCTCGCGCATGGGTTTGGTCTCCATGTTGCTGAAGATGAGGGCGCCCATGGCGCAGAGGATTAGCGGAAGAACCCTTAACACGATGGCGATGACAGACGTGCCCACCATGTCGGGCAGTCTGCTTATGTCGGTGGCGTAGATGTATTTGCGCTGTACGAGGCTTAGCATGAATGTGTACGTTAAGCCCAAGAAGGCAGAGAGTATCATGCCGATGCGGAGTGTCTGGCGTCGGCTGTTGGTCCAGTTCCAGCGGAGCAGCATACATAGCCTGTCGAGGCTGAAGTTATGGGTAGTCATAATGGTGGGGGAGGGCTCAGATGAATAGTTTGTGATTGATGGCACCATCGAACAGCAGTTCGAGGTCTACGGGAGTCTCTGCCATGCCCTCCTCGCGGTGGGCTATCACGGCGCAGCCCTGGAGATTGGGTTCGGCATAGACCACGTCGCTGTCGTCGGCGTTGGTGGGGCGCTGCTCAAAGCGGTAGTGCTGGCAGATGTCGCTTATCGAGGCGTCGAGCAGCACCTCGCTATGGTCGAGTATGACCACGTGGTCGAGCAGCGACTCTACATCGTGCACCTGATGGGTAGAGATGATGAGGGTGCGGTCGGGAGTCATGTGGCGGGCTATCACACGGCGGAAGAGACTCTTGGACGGGATGTCCAGACCATTGGTAGGCTCGTCCATCAGCAGCAGGCGCGTGCCGGTGGCAAGGGCAAAACTCATATATACCTTCTTCTTCTGTCCCATGGACAACTGGCCGAGATTGGGGTCGCCATTGAGCTCAAATTCAGCAAGACACTGGTCCAGTACTTCTTGTGAGAAGTTGGGATAAAACCCTCTATTGACCTTGACATAATGGCTCAGCCGGATGTGGGGGAGGTCGTACTCTTCGGGCACGATAAACATGTTGCTCAGCATTTCGGGATGGTGGAGACAGGAGTTGCTCCCATCTACCAGCACTTCACCCTCGGAGGGGCGCAGCATGCCACAGATGAGATAGAGCAGGGTAGACTTGCCCGTGCCGTTCTTGCCTAAGAGGCCGTAGATGTTGTTCTCTTTCAGCTGGAGGCTGAAGTGCTCGAATACCTTGTGCTTGGTGCCAGGGTAAGCGAAGTTGATGTTGTTGACTTGTATCATATCCTTAATATCAGTTGTTTTATCGTTACCGAGTTTATTGTGTTTTGGTGTACCATTGTAGTAGTACACTGCAAAGGTATGTTGAAAGTTCCAAAGTACAAAGACATCACCCTATTATTTTCCGTTTTTAACACAATATTAACACTTGGTACCCTCCGCACCCATCTTCACCACCCCCATACCCACCTTCACAATCTCCGCACCCACCTTCACCACCCCCATACCCACCTTCACCACCCCCATACCCATCTTCACCACACCCGCACACATCGTCAACACCCCCGAGTCCACGCTCGCCAAATTTGTGACCATCTCCAGCAGATTTATGATGACCCCCAGCAAATTTATGATGACCTCCAGCAGAATTATGATGACCTCCAGCAACGCAGTGACTACCTCTACTCTTCTCCGCGAGTATCTTCGTTAATCTCTGTGACCACCATCCCAACTCTCCTGACCCTTGCGGGCGGTTCGTAACGTTTGGTGCGGAAGCGCGCGTTGTTTGAAACGGATGTTCGTATCAAGCGGTGCGGAAGCGCGTGCCGTAAGATACGCGTCGCCAACCGTGGTTGCCACGGCGGCAAAGACATGAGAAACAATGATATGGATGGCTGCCCGCGATGTAGGGGTAATCAGAGGTGGAGCGGGGCAGACTGCAGGGATAAAGAAAAGGCGGAAAGGTCACTCTGCGACCCTTCCGCCTGATATAATACTAATGATATAGGATATGCTGGTTTAGCCCTCGATAGCAGCTACGCCGGGGAGCACCTTACCCTCGATGGCCTCGAGCATAGCTCCACCACCGGTAGATACGTAAGATACCTTGTCGGCCAGGCCGAACTTGTTGACAGCTGCAACAGAGTCACCGCCACCTACGAGTGAGAATGCGCCATTCTCCTGGGTAGCCTGAGCAACATACTTGGCAATCTCGCCAGTACCGTGAGCGAAGTTCTCCATCTCGAATACGCCTACAGGACCGTTCCACAGGATGGTCTTAGACTCGAGGATAATCTTCTTCCAGTGCTCCAGACTCTCCTCAGAGGCGTCCATACCCTCCCATCCGTCGGGGATGTTGAAGATGTCTACCACCTTGCGGTTGGCGTCGTTGGCAAATCTGTCGGCAGCAACGGTAGCTACAGAGAGGCTCAGGTTTACACCCTTCTCCTTGGCAGCAGCCATTACATTGAGTGCCTCGGGCATGAGGTCGTCCTCGTGGAGAGACTCGCCGATGTGGCCACCCTGTGCCTTGATGAAGGTATAACCCATACCACCACCGATGATGAGGTTGTCTACCTTGTCGAGCAGGTTCTTGATAACACCGAGCTTAGAGCTTACCTTAGAACCACCGATGATGGCGGTGAAGGGGTGCTGGGCGTTCTTGAGCACGTTGTCGATGGCTGTTACCTCTTTCTCCATGAGGTAGCCCAGCATCTTGCTGTCGGCGTCGAAGTAGTCAGCGATAACGGCGGTAGAAGCATGTTTGCGGTGAGCTGTACCAAAGGCGTCGTTAACATATACATCAGCGTAAGAAGCGAGCTTCTTGGCGAACTCCTTCTGACGAACCTTCATTTCCTTCTTGGCCTCGTCAAACTCAGGTGTACCCTTCTCTACGCCTACAGGCTTGCCTTCCTCCTCGGGATAGAAACGGAGGTTCTCGAGCAACAGTGCCTCGCCGGGCTGGAGGGCAGCTGCAGCCTCGCTGGCGTTACCGCAGTCGGGAGCAAACTTAACCTCAACACCGAGAGCGGCGCTTACGTTCTTTACAATCTGACCCAATGAAAGCTCGGGCTTAACCTTGCCTTTGGGCTTGCCCATGTGGCTCATCATGATGAGGGCACCACCATCGGCAAGTACCTTCTTCAAGGTGGGCAGAGCACCACGGATACGGGTGTCGTCGGTTACGTTGCCATTCTCGTCCAGTGGCACGTTGAAATCTACACGGACAATTGCCTTCTTACCGGCAAAGTTGAATTGATCGATTTTCATTTCGTTTGTATTTTAATGATTGGTTATATTATCTGTATGCAAAGTTAGTGCTTTTTTTGATGATAAAGTCATTACACCTTAATAATTTTATACGGATGGGCCAAAAAAGTAGTGCCCTCGATGATGAAACCAAAAATAATCGGGAACAAAACGATGGTATTAACCATTTATTGTCTAATTTTGCAGGGTGATAACAATAAGCAATATGAACAAAGATTCTGTTTTGATAGTAAGTGGAGGCATGGACAGCATCACCATGCTCTATGAATACAAGGAGCGTATAGCGCTGGGTATCTCGTTTGATTATGGCAGCAATCACAATGCGCGTGAGATTCCCTTTGCCGCCATGCACTGCGAGCGCTTGGGCATCAAGCATATCGTAATCAATCTGGGATTTATGCACCAGTATTTCAAGAGTTCACTCCTGGAGGGCGCCGAGGCCATTCCCGAGGGCAACTATGATGACGAGAATATGAAATCGACCGTTGTGCCCTTCCGCAATGGCATCATGCTCTCGATAGCGGCAGGTGTGGCTGAGTCGAATGGGCTGAAATATGTGATGATGGCCAATCACGGCGGCGACCACACCATCTACCCCGACTGCAGACCTGAGTTTGTCAGCGCCATGTCTGAAGCTACGCGGCTGGGAACATATCCCGGCATAGAGGTGCTGGCTCCCTATACCGGGATTACCAAGAGCGACATTGCCCGCCACGGCAAGGCGTTGGGCATAGACTATGCCGAGACCTGGAGCTGCTACAAGGGTGGCGAGAAGCATTGTGGCAAGTGTGGTACCTGCGTAGAACGCAAGGAAGCCCTGGCTGAAGCGGGTATCGAGGATACCACGGAGTATGAGGAATAAAGAATGCCTTATATAATTAAGGTATGGGTAAAAGTTAATGTGGAAATATAAAAGATAAAACATAAAGCAAATGAAGAAAATGATTTTTACAGCTGCTATGATGCTGGCATCTGCAGCAGCGATGGCTCAGAGCGGAACCTTTCAGATCAAGGGTAACGTAGAGGGGTTGCCGGATTCTCTGGTAGCTATGATTGGAAGAAAGACGGAAAACATTGATGTTAAGAAAAAGAAGTTTGAGTTCTCCAAGAACTTTGATAAGCCTCAATGGGTTTATCTCTGTGACCAGAAGGTCATCAAGAGTGGAGCATTTAGTGCAATCCCTGTCTTTGCTATTCCGAGTGAGACTATTGAGATGAAGGGTAACTTCACTGGGGGTGTCGATATCAAGGGAGGTAAATTCTATCAGGAGCAGGATTTGATGAATGAGTATAAGGGTCAGGCTTACAAGGATATCAAAGCGCTCTGGAAATGGTATTCTGACAATGTGAATGACAGCAACCGCGATTCTATCGAAAAAGTTGTAGATGAGCGTATGGAACCTTTGCAGAAGAAGTATGCTGCCGACCTTCTTGCTTATGCCAAGCAGCATTCTGATCAGGAATGTATCGCTCTTCTCATCGACGAGCTGGACGATGTCAAGGATAAGGAGACTTTGATCAGTCTGATGGCAGATAACGTCAAGAATGGTAGGATGAAGGCTTTCTATGAGCCTATCGTTGAGCGTGCCAAGAAGCAGGCCGAGATGGAGGAGAAGGCTAAGAAGGTTCAGGCTTCCGGTGTAGAGGCTCCTGATTTCACTCTGAATGACATCAATGGCAAGCCATTCTCTCTTTCCAGCCTCCGTGGCAAGTATGTGGTCATCGACTTCTGGGGTTCCTGGTGTATCTGGTGTATCAAGGGTATGCCTAAGATGAAGGAGTACTACGAGAAGTATAAGGGTAAGTTCGAAATCCTGGGTGTTGACTGCAACGATACCGAGGCTAAGTGGAAGGCTGCCGTAGAGAAGCATCAGTTGCCATGGATTCACGTCTATAATCCAAAGGGTAGCGATGTGCTCAACAAGTATGCTGTTCAGGGTTTCCCAACCAAGATTGTTGTAGGTCCTGACGGCAAGATCGTAAAGACCATCGTAGGTGAGGATCCTGCATTCTACACCTTGCTTGATGAAGTTTTGAAATAATGATAAAGGCTTCTGCGGATCCGCAGAAGCCTTTATCATTATATATGGTATTTCCTTTGATAGTTTCTCTTTGATTTTACCGGTGCTCCATTGAAGGAGTCGGCACCTCTTCCGATGTGCGGACCACGGCTGCCGCCCCGATAGCTCTCGTGGAAGCTGGCTCCGCCGCAGTACTCGCTCCAGCGGGCACGGATTCTATCTACATAATCTGCCGTCTCTGTACCTCGCATATAACCATATTTCACCACAGGGTCGCCATAATAGGCGGGTTGGGTAAGGCGCAGCACGTATTCTCTTACATGTCCCCAGTTCTGTGGGTTGCCACCATGTTTCCTGGTCAGTGCCATTGCATCACGGATATGGTGAAAACCGCCATTATAGGCAGCCAGAGCGAAGAGCGCACGCTGTGCCGGATCGCCTACATCCGAGAAATGTCCCTGGAGTTCTGCCATGTATCTGGCTGCTGCTGCCACATTCGCCTCTGCATCGTGGATGGCACTCATCGGTAATCCCAGGTGGGCTGCGGTAGATGGCATGATCTGCATCAGTCCGCAGGCGCCAGCCCATGATTTAGCATTCGGGTCGAAGCAACTCTCCTGGTAACACTGTGCAGCCATCAGGCGCCAGTCCATACGTGCCGTTCCGCTGTATCTCATAAAGAGATGGTCGTAGCGGGAGATGACTCCCTTGGAACGGTTGAGGAAAGGAGAATAGACATGTCGGCGGATGCTTGCCGTAGAGAGCAGGAAGGATTCTTCCTTTTTCACCTCGGCTATCAGTTTCGGCTTGAACCATCCGTTCAGGGTGTCGGCGAGACTCTTGTTGCCGCCAACTACTGCCCACTGCGTCTTGCCTTTGTCGGGGGTTACGCCGCAGAAAAGTAGATTGATAGTCTTGCTATCTCCAGAAACCGATTTTGCAGCCGTATTGTTCTTTCCTGCCGATGACTTTCCACCTTTTAATATATGACGGGGCAGGGGAACGGCGATGATGTCGCCTTCTCCCTTCTGGAGTTTCTGAATCATCTCGGTAGTGTCCTTGCATTCCTCCACTCTCAACGACACACCAATCTGCTGGGCAAACTTCTCGCAGAGCAGGTACTGCAGACCCATTCCGTGGTTGTGGTAATCATAATAGGTGGTAGGACCATTCACGGTAAGCATGATCAGCTCGCCATTGTCCTGGATATCCGACAGCGACAAACCCCGTTGCTGAACCTGAGCGCCAGCATCGCCATCTGCTGCGTTTTCGTCAGATTCCTCTTCGTCAGAACCGTCCATAGACTCCACTTCGCCCACGGGAGTTCCCCAGGGAGTGAGTTCCTGTTGCGGTTTCTTGTCAGCGCAACTGGCAAGCAAAAACAGCGAATATAATGTGTATAAATATAATTTTTTTCTCATTGCGACTGCAAAAGTACAAAAAAAAAGCATATAAGTGCGAAATTATTTGCATATTCTAACAATTTTATGTACTTTTGCAATGTTTTTCAAACAAAATACAGAAATATGTTACGAATAGCAGTACAAAGTAAAGGTCGTCTGTTCGACGACACAATGAATCTTTTAGCAGAGGCGGACATCAAGGTAAGCGCCTCAAAGCGCACTCTTCTGGTGCAGGCAAGTAATTTCCCTCTGGAGGTGCTCTATCTCCGCGATGACGATATTCCTCAGAGCGTAGCCTCTGGCGTTGCCGACATCGGTATCGTGGGTGAGAATGAATTTGTAGAGCGTGGTGAAAACGCACAGATTATCGACCGATTGGGTTTCAGCAAGTGCCGCTTGAGTCTTGCCATCCCTAAGAAGATTGATTATCCAGGATTGCAGTGGTTTAATGGCAAGAAGATTGCTACCTCTTATCCTAACATCCTGCGCAACTTCATGAAGAAGAACAATATCAATGCCGACATTCACGTCATCACAGGTTCTGTGGAGATTAGCCCGGGTATCGGTCTGGCAGATGGTATCTTTGATATCGTCAGCTCTGGTTCTACACTGGTAAGCAACAATCTCGCCGAGGTTGAGGTAGTGATGAAGAGCGAGGCTCTGCTCATCGGCAACTGGAAAATGGATGATGAGAAGCATCAGATTCTCAACGAGATGCTGTTCCGCTTCGAGGCTGTACGCTCTGCCCAGGACAAGAAGTACGTGATGATGAATGCCCCTAAGGCGAAGGTCGAGGAGATTACCCAGGTATTGCCTGGTATCAAGAGTCCTACCATCATCCCATTGGCAGACGAGGAGTGGTGCTCTATCCACACCGTTCTCGATGAGAAGCGTTTCTGGGAAATCATCGGTAAGTTGAAGGAACTCGGTGCACAGGGCATCCTGGTGACACCAATCGAGAAGATGATATTGTAATAATTAAACATTAATAAAAGGAATGAAGGTAATAAAGTATCCTGCAAAGGAGGAATGGAGCGAGATTGTAGAACGCCCACACCTGGATGTATCGCAGTTGAATGCGACCGTACAAGGTGTACTCGACGATGTGAAGAACCATGGCGATGAAGCCGTGAAGCGTTACGAGGAGAAGTTTGATCATGCCCATCTCGATTCTTTGGCTGTGACTGAAGCTGAAATCGAAGAGGCAGAGAAAATGGTTTCTCAAGAACTGAAAGACGCTTTGCACCTCGCCCATCATAACATTGCCGCATTCCATCATAGCCAGAAGTTTGAAGGTGTAAAGGTTGAAACTTGCCCTGGTGTAACCTGCTGGCAGAAGAGTGTGGCTATTGAGAAGGTGGGATTGTATATCCCGGGAGGTACTGCTCCTCTCTTTAGTACCGTTCTGATGCTAGCAACTCCTGCCAAGATTGCGGGATGTAAAGAAATAGTACTCTGTACTCCTCCTAATAAAGAGGGCAAGGTGAACCCGGCTATCCTCATGGCGGCAAAGATTGCGGGCGTGAGCAAGATCTTCAAGGCGGGTGGCGTTCAGGCTATCGGAGCCATGGCTTACGGTACGGAGAGCGTGCCTAAGGTTTATAAGATTTTCGGTCCGGGCAACCAGTTTGTCATGGCTGCCAAGCAGCAGGTTTCCCTGCATGATGTGGCTATCGACATGCCTGCCGGTCCGTCTGAAGTTTGTCTCATCGCCGATGAAACTGCCAACCCTGTGTTTGCTGCTGCCGACCTGTTGTCGCAGGCTGAGCATGGCTTCGACTCTCAGGTTTTCTTCATTACTACATCAGAAAAGGTGTTGGATGATGTAAAGAAGGAAGTTGAAGTACAACTTGAGCGATTACCTCGTAAGGAAATGGCACAGACCTCGTTAGACAACTCTAAGTTTATCCTCGTGAAGACCGAAGAAGAGGCAATCGACCTCTGCAATACTTATGCGCCGGAGCATCTGATTATCGCCACAGCCGATTACGAGCAGCTGGCAGAAAAGGTAGTGAATGCAGGTAGTGTATTCCTCGGCAACTATGCGTGCGAAAGTGCAGGCGACTATGCTAGCGGCACGAACCATACTCTTCCAACCCATGGTTATGCTTTGGCTTACAACGGAGTGAACCTGGACAGCTATCATCGCAAAATCACCTTCCAGCATCTTACAGAAGAAGGTATTCGTAACATCGGAAATGCTGTAGTGACCATGGCAGAAAATGAGCAATTGGAAGCTCATGCCAATGCGATGAGACTGAGAGTGAAAAGTTTGAAACAATAGGGTGAAACGGGAAGTTGTAAAGATACTTCTTAATAGCTTTTGAAAGAAAAATGAAAGAATTGAAAGATTTGTGCCGAGAGAACATCTGGAATCTGGCACCTTACAGTTGCGCCCGTACGGAGTTTGCAGGCAGAAATGCCCGCGTCTTCCTCGACGCCAACGAAAATCCATATAATGACCCTTACAATCGCTATCCTGATCCGCTGCAGGTTGAACTGAAGAAGCAGATCAGCAAGATTAAGGGTGTGGCTGAAGAGAAAATCTTCCTGGGCAACGGTTCCGACGAGGCCATCGATTTGGTTTACCGTGTGTTCTGCCGCCCGGGAAAGGATAATGTGGTAGCGATTGCGCCTACTTACGGAATGTATGAAGTTTGTGCAGACATCAACGATGTGGAGTATCGCTCTGTGCTGCTCGATGAAAACTATCAGATTTCTGCCGGAAAACTGCTGGCAGCCTGCGATGAACAGACGAAGGTAATCTGGATCTGCAGTCCGAACAATCCTACGGGCAATCACATCAACCGCGAGACAATCGTAGAGGTTCTGCAGAAATTCCAGGGTATTGTCATCATCGACGAAGCCTACAGCGATTTCTCTTCGGAGCGCACATTCCGCAGCGTACTCGACAGATTTCCTAATATGATTGTGCTCAACACCATGAGCAAGGCATGGGGCTGTGCAGCCCTCCGTCTGGGAATGGCTTTTGCGAGCAAGGAGATTGTTGACATATTTAATAAGGTGAAATATCCTTATAACGTCAATCTGCTTACTCAGGAGCATGCGTTGGAGGTGATGAAGAATCCGCTGAAGGTTGACGAATGGGTGAAGAACATCCTGCAGGAGCGTTCTAAGGTGATGACTGCCTTCCTGGATT
>OQVR01001123.1_pt1 | contig 11709 bp, 9 predicted proteins | sample 1691521 | NCBI WGS metagenome assembly OQVR01 (sample SAMN03418256, study PRJEB22391) | human gut metagenome | biome: human-gut; feature: organic feature; material: feces | host: Homo sapiens | place: Tanzania | collected 2013-01
GCCACTTCACACACAACGCAAGCCGCCCACGTGCCACCAGTCGGTAAAGACGAGGCGCGTGAGCGGCTTGTTAGCTTGATGAAGGGGTTGAAGGATTAATAATAATGACCTCCCCCGCCTTGGAATTCTTCGTCGAATAGCACTAATATGACAGTCGTTACGGGCCCATACAATAATCGTTATCGCAGTTATACAAACGACTATATCATTAACGCAGTGAGTAAGTGGGGTAAATACACAAAATATAAGAAGAAATACTAATATCGAGAGCGACCACAATACTTCGCAAGTATTAATTACTTTATCTTTTAAAGTAGTCACTTTCTTATCCGCTTTTTGTTCGCTTTCCATATCGCAATATATTTATTCATAGTATCTATAGTCGCCTATGCCACCTTCGCCCGAAAGAAAGTCTTTGACAATTTTAAACTTTTTATACGAGCTTGCCATAGATGACGCAACAAAGAACAAGAATGATAAAGCCATTATTATTACTGCGAGCATAATACGGCCTCCGCCCCAATTGGTGGTTGTGAAAATAAAATATAAGCCCAAAACGAGAAACACGAGTGATACACGACCACAAAAAGAACTCACTTTTTTAGCTCTTTTGTCGCACCTTTGTTCTCGCTTTGTTGGGGGCAGGTCTTTCACTTCGCAAGTAAATTCTATTTTGATCTCTTTCGGCTTTTGTTCGCTTTCCATATCGCAAAAGGTATTAGTTTCGCAAAGGTGTGACTTTATAATTTACTAACCAAGTAAAAACTCAATAAATATATGGCTTCAAAAGAAATAAAATTCAACTTAAGGCTCGCTATTGACGGGAAAGAACAGTTAGGGTTTATAGCTCTTCTACAAAGGAGGTCGTTAAAACCATAGAAGAGGCAAAAAGCGCAGTTTCTCGGTTCTCGGATAAAATATCAAATATGAACCAAGGCATTAGTACTATTAATGGCTTAAAGACAACGATATAAGACTTCACCGACTCAACGCGAGAGTTAGAATAACATTCAAAAGACGGCAGCCGACAAGTATGCCGACGCGAGGACGCGTCGCCCCCAAGTGAGGACGCATCGCCCACAGGATGGGAAGCGTCGCCCACAAACAAAAAAGGGCGTTAAATTGCGGTATACCGATTTTTCTATATATACGTAATTAAAAGGGGCATTTTAACTTTCATGTTTCATTTATGTTCGTAACATTTTGAATATCAAGGTGTTGACAATATGAAACATATACGTTGAATGTTTCATTTATGTTTCACTCATGTTTCACTTTTGCAACGTACTGGAACAGATAAAAAAACACTGAGGGAGCGCAATCACGCTCCCTCAGTGTTTTTAAATCGCTCCCACAGTGTTTTTAAATCGCTCCCACAGTGTTTTTGAATCGCTCCCTCAGTGTTTTTTCCTTTGTAGTCAATGCGCTATTTTCCCCTCCTAATGAAAAATGAAACTATGAAACTAAAAATGAAACATCGGACTGCTATGTTTCAGCGGATTAACACATTGATTATCAATAGTTTAGATACTAAAAATGAAACATGAAACAAAAATCTTCGGCGGTAAAAACACGTAAGGGTTTTATAGCGTAATCCGCTGATTCGCTTGTAGAGGTTTTTGTAGAGACGAACTAAAAAAGAACGATGAATACGTACATTTTTGAGAAAAATGCTTGTATTCATCGTTCACACTCATTTCTTACACGATTGTCTATATTTTGTTACCCTAATGCACGACAATCTTTCTATGTTACCTTAAAATCACTATTTCAATTCGAATACGTGGCTTGTACCCTCATCGGGAGTAAGCACGTCTAATCCTACCTTCATCAAGTAGTCGCCACTAAAGCGCTTGCCATTAAAGTCGAAAGTCGACTGTGTGCCGGGCATAAGGTTGATCTCCTCTACCGTATATTGACGTTGGGGGTCAAGACCTTGCATGCGCACCTTCAAGAGACGTGGCTCCTTGTAGCGGGGGTGGAGATTATAGGCAAAGAGTACAGCGTGGCTCTTATCCTTCGACACGTAGTTCAAAGCACTATGGTCCGTTTCGTAAGGCGAAACAAGGCGATATTGGTCGCCGTCAAGAATGACGGGTTTCAAGCGTGTCCAATTCTTCACAGCTTGTTGTACGAAGGTGTAATCGTCTGTTCCCTTCAAAGGCTTGAGGTCGATGTCGAAGCCCAACTTGCATGAACTGCATACGTCGGTACGGAACTTTACAGAAGTCTTTTTGTTCCAGTTCGTTACGTGCGAGCCCATCGTTTTGGCTGGGAAGAACTTTGACAAGCTCCATTGAATGTAGAGACGTTCGTAGGGATCCGTATCGTCTGAGCACCAGAACTCGGTAAAGTACTTCAGCGCTTCGTAGTCCATACGGCCGCCACCACCCGAACAGAGCATCATGGGCAAGTTGGGATATTTGGCCTTAATGCGACTCATTACGTTGTAGACACCGCGCACGTGGTCAATGTAGGTATTGCCTTGGTTGGCCTTGTGATAGGGCGAATAGATGTTGGTGATAGGGCTATTGCAGTCCCACTTAAAGTAAGCTACATCGGGATTTTCGGTCATGATGCGGTCTACTACGCCAAACACGTAGTCTTGCACCTTGGGGTTGGAAATGTCCAACACCAATTGGTTGCGATAGTAATACGTCTCGCGGTTGGGTTGCTGAATGACCCAGTCGGGGTGCTTCTCAAAGAGTTCGCTCTTGGGATTGACCATTTCGGGTTCTACCCAAATGCCAAACTTCACGCCTGCTGCCTTGGCATCGCGTACGAGACCGGGAATACCTTCAGGCAGTTTGCTATGCGTTACGTCCCAGTCGCCTAAGCCGGCATGGTCGTCCTTACGCGGATATTTATTCGCAAACCAACCATCGTCGAGCAAGAACATGTCAACGCCTAAGTCCTTGGCATCTTTCATCAGTTCTGCCAGGCTCTTTTGATCGAAGTCGAAACCTGTATTCTCCCAGTTGTTGAGCAAGCTCAAGCGGTCGCCCATACCCATGTTGACTTGATAACGGCGTGCCCAGTCGTGAAGGTTGCGGCTAGCTTGCCCTACGCCAGTGCTGCTGGTGGTGAAGATAAACTCTGGGGTAGTGAATGTCTCACCAGCACGGAGTTTATAGTCGCTGGCATACGGATTGATAGCTGGAATGACGCGCAATCCGCCTACGTTGTCCACCTCAAAGGTGAAGCGGAAGTTACCCGTCCAACCAATCGTACCGAGCACAACGTTGCCTTCATTCTCCTTGGCGGGTTCGTTCAGTCCGAGTTCAAAGAAGGGTTCCGTGTGCATGGCTGCACGTGTGCCCAACTTCGTGTCAATTATCTTTTTTCCTGCGGTGAGTTGTACCGTTTCGGGTTGTCCTTCCTTTGCCCAATCGCTATGGTAAGAGGTCAAGAAGTACTTGGAAGCGTCAAAGTAAAGCATCGTGCTACTATAGCGCCACAAGGTTACAGGATTCTTCTCGTTATGGCTTATCTCCGTCCAAGCCTTGATCACGTTCTCCTTGTCGTAAGCGGCATAGTGCAACTTTACGATGTCAGGGTATTTATTGTCCTGCAAGGTGATGATCGTTTCCGTTCCACCGTCAATGGCCTTTGTCTCTACGCCTTTATAGTAAAGGTAGGTGGTCATGTTGCCGTCAGCATGGGTAATAGCCACAGCGGGTTCAAAATAGTCTTCGTTGCCCGACCCTGCATAGACTTCATGGCCGCGCGTACTTACTGCGCCGTCTGAGGCAGCATAGGTATTCCAAGTGAGGTTGTCGTAATCGGCGGCGTTCTTCAGTTTATCGCCAAAGTATACTTGATAAAGACGACCTTTGGGCGAAACCTTCAACACGAGGTCAGTATTGTTCGTACTTACGCGCACAGTTTGTGCGTCAACGGCCGTTGTGGCCATAGCCATAGCCATCAATGCGATAGCTGGACGGCCGAGTTGCTGTATGATGTTCATTGCTTTTTTATATTTTTTTTGTTGACAAGTTGACGAGTTAACAGGTAAGTTACTCTTGTTCTTTTATAGGGGTAAGCAAAGCAAACTTACCCGTCAACTTGTCAACTCGTTAACTCAATTACTCGTCAACTAAAGAACTAAAACTTAAAACTTGCGCTAAACTCAAAGGTTAAGGGACGGAGGTAACTACCGCTCATATACTTACCTGCGTATTGTCCAGCATCTTCCTTCTTAATGAGTTCAGAGCCACTGATTGTACCCTTCGCCCCCTTTTGGTTTAGGAAGTTAACTACGCTGGCTCCGAGTGAGAGACGCTTGTTGACGTTCCAATTGATACCACCGAACGTTTCCCAGTGGCCATTAAAGTAAAGCGCCTCTTGGAGGTTGGCATAAGTCTTACCAAAGTAGCGGAATGAGAGCCAAACGTTCAAGTCCTTCGTGATGTTATACTTCGGGTCGAGTTCGATAAGAATCTGTGGGATTTCCTTTACAATCATATTGTTCGCATTCACCGACATCTGTTGACCGTCGCTAAACGTTACGCTGGCATTGTAGTTCTTATACACTGGCTTCTGATAAGTGAAGAGCGCGTGCAATGAGAAGTTCTTGAAAGGCTTAATCTCGGCCGTAGTGGTCCAACCTAAAGTCTGAATATTGTAGATAAGCAATACGGTCTTACCCTCACTCGTACCAGGTTTGGTCAGGTTTTGCTGGTCGATATTGTTCGACTTCGCAATGTAAGTGACCATTGACGAGAGGTCTAACCATTTGTTTTTGTAATAGATACCACCGCGCACCAAAGGTATCGTCACGCGCTTGTACTGCTCAGCCGTTGGACCAGTGCCTGCATAGTCGCTAATACGTGGAAAACGCGTTGCGATCGTTCCGTCGGCCATGACACCAAAGCCACCTACCACATCGTAAGTAAGTTGGGCAGTAGCTGCATAGTTCAACTTATTCTTTGTGACATTAGCAGGGTGGATACTATGTGCTGTGCTTACGATTTGGCCGTTTTCATCGCGATTATAAGTATTGAAGTCGCCAATATGGAATCCAGCGAAACGCGACTGAGCGATTTGGTCAGCCGACATACGATAGTACTCTAAGCGACCACCATAGTAGAGGTTTAGCTTCTTGTTGATCTTCCAATTATCCGTCAAGTAAACGGCCAACTTATTTTCCGAACCTACCGTGTACTCTGGACTGAGTTCGTTAAAGCCATAGAATTGTGTGCGCTTAGCCGTCTGTGTGGGGTCAGTTGGGTCGGTTGCCATACCATAAAGCACCTGCGGATAGCGTTCAACTGTACCCGTCCACTGCAATGACGATGAATGATAATTCAAGTGATAATACCATTCATTAAGGCCGAGACGAACGGCATGACGGCCAAACTGCTTATTGAGTTCGGTGGTGAACATACCACTTGTCACCTTGCCGAAGTGTAACCACGTGCGACGGCCTTCAATGAGTCCTTCATACGGATTTTGGCCGTTTTCATCGAGGGTATAACCATCAGCCGCTGTTACTTTACTAATGGTGCTACCACCGAAATCGACATAATTGGCGACGGGCACGTACATAAACTTGGCATCAAACTTCCACTGCAGCCCATTATCGAAACGATAGTTAGAGAGGAGTGCCACCTCATGTGAGCGGTTTTCACTACCCTTATTGAAGTTCCACGTCTTCTGTTGGCCGTTCATAATGTCGGTGTAGGTATAGGCTCCATTACGTGGCACGTAAGAGTCGCGACCAGGATCGAAGCCATTCACCTTCTTGATAGATCCATCGCCTACGTAAATGAATGGTGCTGCATTGGCAAAGTTGCCAGGATTCTTGCTATTGGCATGCTTATACTGTAATGAGATGTAGCCCTTTCCCTCGCCCAATATGCGTGTAAGACCTGCATGATAAATCTGCGTGCGGTCGGCATAATCGGTAAATTGGAGTTTGAACGAACCAGGGTCGAAGTTTTGATACGTTCCTGCGTTATAGAGCCAATTTTTGCCGATTCCACCGTTAAAGTTGAGGTCGAAGTTCTGCATACCGAAGTGGTTCATGCGGTAGTTAAGCTTGCCATGGAACTGTTGTTGACCAAAGTCGGTAAAGCCTGTAACGGCATAAGCAATATTGCCCGTTGTAATAGCCGACTCTGAAGGGGAAAGTAGGCCTGTACTGCCCAGACTGGCATCGTTGCGCCAATGGGCCGAGAGTTTGTGAACAGACGATGAATAAACGGCGGGTAGGCCATTTTCATATACATTGACATCTTCGCTGGGCAAACCTATCTGTATCTCACGTGGCTTGTTTGCATCTGCAGCATTTAACATTACGTTGCGCTCTTCGCCTTTGCCGTCTTGGCCTGCTGCCTCTTGTTGTGCGTGTGCTTGTAAGGTTGAGGCGAGCAACACACAGGAGGTAAGCGCTTTAAAGGTAACTGATTTCATGGATAACATTTTGTTTGGTTGAGTTTTCAGTCGAAACGGCCATTTGCAAACCATTTATTGCAAAACGCCGTATTTACGTTTTCGACGACAAAATTACGGTTCGACACATCAGAACGCTACAGTAAGTAAATGGTAAGTAGATTATTTTATGCAGTACAACACTATTACCTCATTGAATATCAATGCTTTAAATCGCATGAATAAAAATCGTAAAGTAGATATATCTGAATTAAAAGTAAATCACTACATTTGCAAAATCAAATAGAAAATGAGCATTAATAAGTATTAACCTTTTGTTATAAGTAGATATTCAAAATTAGTTGATATGAACATGATTATATAAACTAATTTTGAATACCTACTTAAACCCAATTAGTGAATACCATGACCTTACATCGCATTGTTTTACTACTCGTATGGCTCTGCGGACTATCACTGCAAGCCTCTACGCTCGACGACTTAACGCGACTCGACCACTACGTTGAGCAGCGCGCTGCCTTCGTCAGCGCTAAGCAACACCGCATTGACAGCATCAAGCAGCAATTACAACGACCCATCACGGCTGAGGAGCGACTGAACGTTTACAATTGCATCTTTGAAGAATACTATACCTTTCGATTTGATTCGGCTATGGTGTATGTAAAACGGGGATTAGACTTGGCTTATGAAACAAAAAATAGCATTTTCATCGACAAATTCCGCATTCATCGCGGACTGCTCTTAGCCACAAGTGGCTATTACAGTCAAGCAGAAGCCATACTCAAGAGCATACGTCCCGACTCACTGCCCGATCAGGTGAAGTTTAACTATTACTACTCCATGTCGTGGCTCTACAACTTTTGGTCAGCTTATTGCAACGACCGTGAGTTTGCCCCACAGATGAACGCATTGCGCTTGCGGTATCTCTTGCAAGCCATAGCACATACGCCACGCGGCAGTGCTATGTATCACTATCTTCATGGCGAAGCGGCTTTCTACGGAAATCAGCACGAATTGGCTATGCGCTACTACCACCGCGTGCTGCGCCAAGTAGGGGTAAACAATCGCCTTTACGCCTCATCGGCCTATGCCTTGGCGCGCGGCTATAAGATGCTCCACCGTTGGGACTTATACGAACATTACATGGTGGAAGCGGGCATTTCTGACCAGGTATGTCCACTTAAAGAGAACTTAGCCTTGCAAGAGCTTTCGCTCTACTTGTATGAAAAGGACGAACGATACTCCAGCCGCGCTGTGAAGTACATCTACTGCTCGATGGAGGACGCGCAGTTCTACAACAATCGCTTGCGCATGCTTGAGATTTCTCATATATTGCCTAAAATCGTAGCGGCCTATCAATCGCAGATAAATCGCCGCACCACGTTACTTTATTGGGGCTTAGGTGGGGTGAGCATTTTGGCTTTACTACTTGGAGGCATGATTGTGCTTGCACTCAAACAAAACAAGAAGTTAAACCACCGCCGTCTACAACTGCATGCACAAAATAAGCTGTTGGCTGAACTCAACCAACAGCTTAATGAAACAAACCAACGACGAGAAACCTATCTACGCCTCTTTCTCGACCTCAGTGCTATCTATATTAGTAAGTTGGACAACTTGCGCAAACTGGTCATGCGCAGCATTAAGGCGGGCAAGACGGACGATTTGTTGTCAAAAATCAGCCGTTTACGCATTCAAGAGGAAGAAGCGAACTCTTTTTACAATCGCTTCGACCGCGCCTTTACGTTGCTCTACCCCGACTTTGTGTGTCAACTCAATGCCTTACTGCGCGATGATGCGCAGATTACGCCTCCTTCAGATCATGCGCTGACCACTGACCTACGCATCTATGCCTTGATGCGCCTCGGCGTGACGAATAGTCAAGAGATTGCTACCCTACTCTTCTACTCTACCCAAACTATCTATAACTACAAGACAGCGATAAAGAACCGCGCCAAGCAGCGCGACACGTTTGACGAGGATGTCAATCGACTCTGTAAGGGGGAGATACGTTCAAATTGAAATTTGAAAACTTAACATGAATGAACATTAACAAAAAAATTAATGAAATAATTAATGTTCAATTAATGATAATTAATGTTCAAAACAACGCGCGAAGCGCGCCTAAACTTAAACGTTAACTATTTATGTTATGCGCTTCGCGCTTTGTTTTGAACATTAATTATCATTAATTGAACATTAATTATTTCATTAATTGTTTCGTTAATGTTTTATTCTTGTTCTGTTCGCCAAATTGCAGTTTGCATTACTCTCCGCAGTCCTCTAATAACTTAATGGCATCTACGTATTGAGCGATACCAAGGGCTACTTCTTTGGCTGCCTTCATGGCGAGAACGACCGTTTGCGGACGGTGTACAACGTCGCCACCCGCAAAGACGCCACGACGTGTTGTCATGCCCATAGGACGTTGACCTACGATTACATAACCCTTCTCGTCCACCTCTATACCCGTTGTGGTACTGACGATACGGTTGGCAGGACGCGAACCAATGGCTAAGAACACGCGATCGAACTCTACGGTGTGTTCTCCCTCTGGGGTAGAAAGGCGAATGGCACGCACACGGCCTTTGTCATTGCCCAAGAACTCAATAGAGTTGGTCTTCCACATAAACTTTATGCCTTCTTTTACAGCATCATCGTACTCGCTCTTGATAGCGGGCATCTCTTCTTGCGTACGACGATAGATAACGGTCACGTCTGCTCCTAATCGACGAGCCGTACGAGCTGCGTCCATGGCCACATTGCCACCACCAATCACAGCTACGCGATCGCCTTTGCGAAGGGGCACCATTTCGTAGGGCATTGCTCCTTCTACGTAGGCATTGACATTGTGTAGGAAGTCGGTTGATTGAGTTACGCGGCGTAGGTTGGCACCCGGAATATTGAGGTTCTGAGGCAAGGCCGTACCTGTGCCCATAAATATGGCATCAAAGCCTTGGGCAAAGAGGCTATCAATGGTGACTTTGCTTTCGGGTGAACCTACCAAACAATTGGTCACGAAGTGTACGCCTAAGGCTTCTATGCGCTTCACCTCATTGCGTACGACGGCTTTGGGTAATCGATATTCGGGTATGCCGTACATCAATACGCCCCCCAACTCGGGTTGTCCCTCAAAGATGGTTACGTTGAAACCTTGACGCGCCAAGTCGCCTGCGACGGTAAGACCTGCCGGACCTGAACCGATAACGGCTACCTTACCACGGGTCTTTTCGGGTATGCGCTCATGCGTTAGGTTCATTTCGGCATCAAACTGAGCGATAAAGCTCTCCAGTTTACCTACACGCACGGGATTGCCCTTGCGGCCTAACACACAGTGGCCTTCGCACTGCTTCTCGTGTGGACACACACGGCCACATATAGCGGGTAGGTTGGTCTTCTCGTGTAAGATGGTCATGGCCTCACCCATGTTACCCTTAGATAGTTCGTGTATAAAGTCGGGTATGTTATTTTCAATCGGACACCCTTTGCGACATTGGGGTACTTTACAATGTAAGCAACGCTTGGCCTCTTCTATGGCCTCACGCGTGGTATACATGCGATTTACTTCTTCAAAATAGGTGCTATGCGCACTTTGCTGCATAGGTTGTATGTTGTTGCTTTCCATTCTTCTTAAAATTGCACGTTCTTTTGGTTGACATCTTTTTGAGGTGACACGTTTTTTGGTTGGCAAGTTGACGAGTTAACAAGTTGACGGGTAAGTTTGTTCGCTTGTTGACAGCTACTATTACGCATCAACTACAAAAACAAACTTACCCGTCAACTTGTTAACTTGTCAACTTGTTAACTCGTCAACTCGCCAACTAAAAAATTATTTTATTGTCTCAATCACCTCATCAATCGTGAGGCTTTGTTGTTCGCCCGTTTCCATATTTTTGAGAGCAACCTTGCCTTCAGCCATTTCTGTTTCGCCAACAAGGGCTACAAAAGGAACATGGTGAGCATTGGCATAGCTCATTTGCTTCTTCATCTTCACAGAGTCGGGATAGACTTCGGCTGAGATGCCAGCTTTGCGAATGGCAGCAGCTAACTGCAAGCAGTGTGCTGCCTCTTTTGCGCCAAAGTTGATGAAGAGAATGCGCGCACCAGAATTGGTCTCGGCTGGATAGAGGTCGAGTTGTGTCAGTACGTCATAGATGCGGTCTGCACCAAACGAGATACCTACACCACTCAATCCTGGCAGACCAAAGATGCCAGTCAAGTTGTCATAACGGCCACCGCCTGTGATAGAACCTATCTGCACGTCAAGTGCCTTTACTTCAAAGATGCAACCTGTATAATAGTTCAAGCCACGTGCCAAGGTAAGGTCAAGTTCTAACTCATTACGCAAGTGGCTTGCCTTGAGCGTATCGAGTACGAAAGCTACTTCATCTACACCCTTCAAGCCCGTCTCACTCTGTGCTAAGACTTGACGCATCGTGTCGAGCTTCTGCTCATTGGTGCCAGAAAGGGATATAATGGGCTGCAACTTTTCTACGGCCTCATCACTCAGGCCTACGGCACGCAGTTCTTCGTTTACCTTATCAAGGCCTATCTTATCGAGTTTATCAATGGCTACTGTGATGTCTACAATCTTATCAGCAGCACCAATAATCTCAGCGATACCGCTCAGTATCTTGCGGTTATTAATCTTAATGCAAACGCGAATGTCAAAGCGAGTGAACACTTCGTCTACAATCTGCATTAATTCCACCTCATTGAGCAAGGAGTCGGAACCTACTACATCGGCATCGCACTGATAGAACTCACGATAGCGACCTTTCTGAGGACGGTCAGCACGCCACACGGGTTGTATCTGATAACGCTTGAAGGGCATCTGCAACTCATCACAATGTTGTACCACATAACGTGCAAAAGGTACGGTGAGGTCGTAACGCAATCCTTTCTCGCAGAAGCGAGCTGCCAATTGTGCCGCATTCTTCTCGCTATACTCTTCGGCTGATACTTCACCACGGAAGTTGCCTGAATTGAGTACTTTAAATAGTAGCTTGTCACCCTCTTCACCATACTTGCCCATAAGGGTAGAGAGGTTTTCCATTGCTGGCGTTTCGATCTGACGGAAGCCATAGAGGGCATATACCTCACGAATGGTATTGAAAATGTAATTGCGACGCGCCATTTCGACTGCACCGAAATCGCGTGTGCCTTTAGGTATACTAGGTTTCTGAGCCATTGTTTCGCTTTTATTATTTCGTTTTGGCGACAAAGGTACGAAAAAAATTAATGAATAATTAACGAAAAATAATTAATGAAATAATTAATGTTCAATTAATGATAATTAATGTTCAAAACAACGCG
>OQVR01001125.1_pt1 | contig 11690 bp, 8 predicted proteins | sample 1691521 | NCBI WGS metagenome assembly OQVR01 (sample SAMN03418256, study PRJEB22391) | human gut metagenome | biome: human-gut; feature: organic feature; material: feces | host: Homo sapiens | place: Tanzania | collected 2013-01
CCGCGACCTTCGCTTTGAGCGTCATCTCGACAAGCTCATCGACGACGTGATGACATCAGAGAACCTCGTTACAACTCACATCAAGACCGACCTTTCGGCTGCTGCCGACATCCTCCAGTCTAACAAGATTGAGAAATTGCCTGTTGTTGACGGTGAAAACCACCTCGTAGGTCTTATCACTTACAAGGACATCACTAAGGCTAAGGACAAGCCAATGGCTTGCAAGGACGAGAAGGGTCGTCTGCGTGTGGCTGCCGGTGTAGGTGTGACAGTAGACACGCTCGACCGTATGAGCGCACTCGTTGAGGCTGGTGCTGATGCTATCGTTATCGATACAGCTCACGGACACTCTAAGTACGTTATCGAGAAGTTGCGCGAGGCTAAGGCTTCATTCCCCAATGTCGACATCGTTGTAGGTAACGTGGCTACCGGTGAGGCTGCACGTATGCTCGTAGACAATGGTGCTGACGCCGTTAAGGTAGGTATTGGCCCGGGCTCTATCTGTACGACACGTGTCGTAGCAGGTGTAGGTGTTCCGCAGCTCAGCGCTGTTTACGATGTTTACTCAGCTCTGCAGGGCACTGGTGTACCTTTGATTGCTGACGGTGGATTGCGCTATTCAGGCGATATCGTTAAGGCTATTGCCGCTGGCGGTAGCTCGGTTATGATCGGTTCGCTCGTTGCTGGTACAGAGGAAAGCCCCGGTGACACCATCATCTTCAACGGACGTAAGTTCAAGAGCTATCGTGGTATGGGTTCGCTTGAGGCTATGGAGAACGGTTCAAAGGACCGTTACTTCCAGGCAGGAACCAAGGACGTGAAGAAGCTTGTGCCGGAAGGCATCGCCGGACGCGTACCTTATAAGGGAACAGTGCAGGAAGTTATCTATCAGCTCATCGGTGGTTTGCGCTCAGGTATGGGCTACTGCGGTGCCGGAACTATCGAGGCTATGCACAACGCCAAGTTCACACGCATCACCAATGCTGGTGTGCTTGAGAGCCATCCGCACGACATCACCATCACAAGCGAGGCTCCTAACTACTCACGTCCGCAGTAATAGCTGCAACGTATTGAATCAAACGACGCTACGCCCATCACGATTTTGGGCTACAGCATAAAAGGCAATGGCCTGTGTAGATGTCGGTATCAGACAACTGCACGGACCATTGCTTTCACCGATTTAAATATAACGCAAATTCAACGGATAACATCCGTGTTGACAAGATGAAGATAAAAACACTGTTGGTTGCTATGTCGCTCACGGCAGGCAGCGCTTTTGCCCAGACCGCCGATCCGATAATAATGACCATAGGTGGCGATAGAGCCACAAGAATGTGCTGAGGATGCACCATTCCCCCTTCGGCATCGATTCGTGTCTGTGTCTGCTTGTAAATGTTACGCGCCTCGCGCTCAATGTCGTCGTCGTCAATGAACGTAGGGCGTACCTGCTGGTCGCGATACATGAGAAATTCCTTGCGGAATGCTGCTGTGGTATCAATGCCTGCCTCTTCTGCGGCTATTACCTTCAGCTTGTAGTTGACAAACAGGTCGACATATTCATCTATGCTCTTCTTGTCTATCGTTGTCTCAGCGGCATTCTTGTTATAGGCATACTCAAACTCCGACCGTTTATTCTATATATAAAGCCCTGGTGGCAGGCGCCGACTTCGGCGACATGGCACGCCGACTGTCTGACGACAAGGCTTCGGGCTTGCGTGGAGGCGACCTGGCGTGGATACAACGCGGACAGACGATAAAGGAGTTTGAAGACCAGGCTTACGCCTTGAAGAAGGGCGAGATGTCGAAACCGTTTCTCACGCCGCTCGGCTACCATATAATAAAGGTGGCGGACAAGGGCAACTTCTTCCCATACGACTCAGTAAGAGCCGACATACGACGGTTCATCGAAAGCCGCGGACTGCGCGAGCGCATCATATCGGAGCGCATCGACTCCATAGCCAAGCTCTCGAAGCCGGCACTCACACCCGAACAGGTGGTAGAACGCCGTACAGAGGAACTGGAAGAGAAATCACCGGAGATGAACGGACTGATACGCGAGTATCACGACGGACTCCTGCTGTACGAAATATCAAACCGCACAGTGTGGGAACGCGCCGCCAACGACACCAAGGCACAACAAGCCTACTTCAAGAAGAACCGCAAGAAATATGCGTGGGCTGAACCGCGATTCAAGGGAGTGGCATTCTATACACGCAATCAGGCAGATGCCGAGGCTGTGAGAAAACTGCTGCGCTCTACGCCTTTCGACAAGTGGGCAGAGGCACTGAAGACACAATTCAACGACTCTACAGAACGCATCAAGGCCACAATAGGCATCTTTGCCAAGGGCGACAATTCCACGGTTGACCGCGCTGAGTATGGTGTTGACAAGACAAAAGCGAAATCAGCTGTTGATAATGTATATAAAGTTGAAGGAACTTTCGGCAAGAAGATAAAGCGTCCGCAGACATATGCCGATGTACGTGAACTGGTAGTATCCGACCTTCAGGAGCAGCTCGAACATAAATGGGTGGCTGATTTGCGACGCAAATATGCTGTGCATGTCAACCGTGAGGTGCTTAATACTGTCAACAAGCATTGATAAAATGCCGTCAATACTGTATAGAGAGATATAAGTAAGGAAATAGATCAAAACAAAAAGAGATAAATGAAAAAAACAAAATCAATATTGATAGCTCTTGTAGCTGTGTTGCTTTGTGCAGGCATTGGAGCTAATGCACAGCGTGGCAAGGGTCATATGGTTGACGCCAAGTCGCAGACTGACACGGCAGTTGTTGCCATTTCAGATACGGCAAACGCCCGTGCTGTAAATGCTGATTTCAAGGCACCTGAGCACAGTGTGGTAGACGAGGTGATATGGGTGGTAGGCGATGAGCCAATACTCAAGTCGGATGTCGAGATGACACGACTTCAAGGCGAGGCTGAAGGTGTTACGTGGCACGGCGACCCTGATTGCGCTATTCCTGAGCAGATAGCTGTTCAGAAGCTTTTCCTCCATCAGGCAGCAATCGACTCAATTGAAGTTACTGAGGGCGAGATAGCCCAGAACATTGATATGCAGATAAACCGCTGGATACAGCAGGCTGGCTCGAAGGAGAAACTCGAGGAATACAAGAGAATGACTGTGGCACAGATGCGCTCACAGTTGCACGATGATTTCAAGAACAATCAGCTTATTCAGCAGATGAAGGAGAAGTTGGTGAGCGATATAACGGTTACACCGTCTGACGTTCGCAACTACTTCCGCGATATGCCTGAGGACAGCATTCCTTTCGTTCCAACCGAGGTTGAGGTAGAGATCATTACCCGTCAGCCTAAGATAGAACAAGACGAGATAAACCGTGTGAAGAACGACTTGCGCGACTATACCGACCGTGTAAATAAGGGCGAGGCTTCTTTCGGTACACTGGCACGTCTTTATTCAGAGGATCCGGGTTCGGCACGTCAGGGTGGAGAGATGGACTATGTAGGTCGTGGTATGCTCGACCCCGCATTTGCAAGCGTAGCATTCAACCTGACCGACCCGAAGAAGATTTCGAAGATTGTAGAGTCGGAGTATGGTTTCCATATTATCCAGCTCATCGACAAGCGTGGTGACAAAATCAAGGTGCGCCACATATTGCGCATTCCACGTGTGTCTACCGAGGCTGTCGACTCAATGCGCACACGACTCGACTCGCTTGCAACAGACATACGTGCTGCGAAGGTGACCTTTGAGGAGGCTGCTTCGGTTGTGTCTGACGATAAGGATACACGCAACAATCATGGTCTTATGTCGTATAACAGTCAGGACGGACGCACATCGAAGTTCCAGATGAAGGACCTCCCAACCGAGGTGGCTCGCGAGGTAGAAAACATGGAAGTGGGCGATGTGAGCAAGGCGTTCCAGATGATTAACGAAAAAGGCAAGACTGTGGCAGCCATCGTAAAGCTTAAGAGCCGTACCCCAGCCCACCGTGCCACAATTACCGAAGACTATCAGGTGATGAAGAATGTGGTGCTACAGAAACAGCGTGCCGACTTCTTGCACCAGTGGGTGGTAAACAAGATTAAGACTACATATGTCAAGATGAACGACCGTTGCAAGAAGTGCAAGTTTGAGTACGAGGGTTGGATAAAGTAGTGTCTCTCATCCCGTATAGTAATGCTTTAAAAGGCTTATTGTTTAATGGCAATGAATGAAAATAATAATACAAGTATAAAGTGGCATAGAGTCGTCGTAATGACGATTCTATGCCTTTTTGGCTTTAGTCTTATAACAACAGTTGCGGCTCCAGACAAAAAGAAGAAGCGTCAGAAGACCGACGAGCGTGTGTATTTGAAGCACGCTGATGAGTTGACTTACGACCAGTGGGGAGCTGTACCAGGAGCACAGATACTCCGAGGTAAGGTACACTTTACCCATGCCGGCTCGCAATTGTGGTGCGACAGTGCCTACTTCTTTCAGGTAGAAAATTCGGTTATGGCTTTCGGACATGTCCGCTTTAAGCAGGGCGATACCCTGTCGCTCACTTGCGACCGTGCCGACTACAATGGTGCCGACCAGATGATGCATGCCCGCAATAATGTGGTTCTCAAGCATCGTAAGCAGACATTGTATACCGACTCGCTCGATTACGACCGTTTGTACAACCTCGCTTATTTCTTTGAGGGTGGAAAACTGGTTGACGGCAAAGACCGGCTTGTCAGCGACTGGGGTGCATACAGCACAGCAACACGCGAGGCATCATTCTACTATGGAGTGGAGATGTTCTCAGGCCAGAACCATATTACTACTGATACGTTGCATTATGATACTCGTACGTCTGTAGCACATGTGGTAGGGCCGTCGACCATAACATCCAAGGGTACGATAATACACACTACCGATGCTTACACCAACTCGCGCACCGACCGCTCGCAGCTGTTCGGCCGCTCTACAATCGTTGATGGTGACAAGACCATTACGGGCGATTCGCTCTTTCATGACAACTCTAACGGCGACAACGAGGGATTTGGCAACGTAGTGTATATCGACAAGAAGAACAAGAACGAGCTACATGCCAACCGTCTGTTTTATAACGAGAAGACCGGATATGGATATGCTACCGACCGCGCCATGTTGCTCGACTACTCGCAGCGTGACACACTGTGGATGCATGCCGACTCATTGAAGATTTTTACTTTCCATATCAATACCGACTCGGTTTATCGTAAGGTGCATGCCTTTCCGCATGTGCGAGCCTATCGTCAGGACGTGCAGGCTGTATGCGACTCGCTCGTATTCAGCTCGCTCGACTCGTGCATGACAATGTATCGCGACCCGATAGCATGGAATTTGAATCGCCAGATACTTGGCGAAGAGATAAAGGTATACTTTGCCGATTCTACTGTTCGCAAAGCCGAGGTCATCGATCAGGCTCTGTCAGTGGAATTGGTTGACGGTAAAAACCGCTTCAATCAGGTGTCTTCAAAGCGTATGGACACTTATTTCACCGATGGAGCGGTACGCCGTACAGATGCTGTAGGCAATGTGATGACAATATATTACAATGCCGATTCGAAAGATTCTGTACTCACCGAACTCAATTATCTCGAGACAGATACTATGCGGATGTTTATCTCGTCTGATCGTCAGCTTGAACGTATATGGACATCAAAGGCTTCCGGTACAATGTATCCCATCACCCAGGTGCCGCCTGACAAGTTGCACCTTGGCGCATTCGAATGGTTCGACTATATACGTCCGCTCGACAAGAACGATATATTTGAGTGGCGAGGCAAAAAGGGTGGCTCGCAATTGAAGGCTATACCGCGTCGTGAGGCACCATTGCAGAAATTAGAATAATATAAAAAGCATGTATTTTTTCAACCGCCGCCCACGCGGCTTTCACTATACGATGCGCTTCAGCAATGAGCGCCGCGACCTGATTGACAGTCTGCGTCGTGGCGTTCCGCCAGATGTGTTGGCGCAGCGCTCGCTTGAAGAGGAAGCACAGCATGCCGGTCGTGGACGAAACCGCCGACATGGCAGAGGATTGCTCCTCATGATGGGAGTCATGATAGTGGTAATACTTGCTTTCCTACTTGCTGTTATATTAATCAAACTGTAAAACCCTATGAGTGATATAATACAACTGTTGCCCGATTCAGTGGCCAATCAGATTGCGGCAGGCGAGGTGATACAGCGTCCTGCAAGTGTCATTAAGGAACTTGTCGAGAACTCGATAGACGCAGGAGCTACGTCTATACAGGTAGTGTGCGTTGATTCGGGGCGCACTTCGATACAGGTGATAGACAACGGTAAGGGAATGTCAGAGACCGACGCCCGACTCTCGTTTGAGCGCCACGCTACAAGTAAGATACGCAAGGCCGACGACCTTTTCAATCTGCACACGATGGGATTTCGCGGTGAGGCGCTTGCCTCGATAGCCGCCGTGGCACAGGTTACACTCAAGACACGCATGGCCGACGACGACCTTGGCACACAGCTGTCGCTGGCAGGGTCGCGCTTTGTGTCGCAAGAGGCATGTTCGTGTGCAGTGGGCAGCAATTTTATGGTGGAAAACCTCTTCTATAATGTTCCCGTGAGGCGCAAGTTCCTAAAGTCGAATGCTACAGAACTCAACAATATCGTTACTGCCTTTGAGCGAATAGCCCTTGTCAATCCCGACGTGGCATTCACGCTCTATAACAACGACAACGAGTTGTACAATCTGAAGGCTGCCGGTCTGCGTCAGCGCATAGTAGACGTGTTTGGCAAGAAGATAAACCAACACCTCCTGCCCATTGACATCGACACCACGATGTGCAAACTAACGGGATTCATAGGCAAACCCGAGTCGGCACGACGTAAGGGAGCGCGCCAATACTTTTTCGTCAACGGTCGTTATATGAAGCATCCCTATTTCCATAAGGCAGTGATGACAGCCTACGAGCGACTTGTGCCCGAAGGCGATCAGGTGCCGTATTTCATATATTTTACAGTCAAACCGGAGGACATTGATGTAAATATTCATCCCACCAAGACAGAGATAAAGTTTGAGAACGAGCCTACAATATGGCAGATTCTTGCTGCGGCAGTGAAAGATGCTGTAGGAATGTTCAGCGACGTAACAGCCATTGAGTTTGACACCGATGGACAGCCTGAGATACCAGCATTGGGTTCGGCAGAAGAAGTGCGTGCACCCAAGTTGCAGTACAATCCCTCGTACAATCCGTTCAATGAACCGTCAGCACGCCGTTCGGCTCCGTCGGAGTGGGAGCGAATGTTCGACGGATTGGAGAGCAACTCGTCACGTCAGCGTCAGACCTCGCTGTTCGACGGCAGCAACGACGTGATAGTAGGGTCGAAGGCCAACAAGAGCATAATGGAACCAATGCCCGACATACCCGACCTTCAGCCCGTAGCCACACAAAGCAGTCAGCCTATACCATCTGTCAATATGTCGACACCTTCAGCCGACGTGCCTATTGCATCAAGTATGGCTCAGGCAGAAGTTCCGTCTGCAGTGTTTGCATCACCGATAGAGGATAAATCGCCAGTACATTATCAATATAAGGGACAGTATATAATGACAGCCGTTAAGTCGGGACTGATGATTGTCGACCAGCACCGTGCTCATATGCGCATATTGTATGAGCGATATACCGAGCAGATAAAAGCTCACAAGTCGGCTACCCAGAAGTTGATGTTTCCGGAGACAGTGCAGTTTGCCCAGTCGGAAGATGTCATTATGCAGCAACTGTTGCCCGATCTGAAGTCGGTAGGTTTCGACCTAAGTGAACTTGGAGGCGGTGTGTATTCCATCTGTGGAGTTCCTTCAGGACTTGACGGTCTCGACTACGTGTCGCTTGTGCAGGACATTGTAGCCTCGTCGGCCGACAATACCAGTTCGGCACTTGATCATGCTACTCATACCGTGGCATTATGTTTGGCTCGCAGTGCCGCTGTGGCTTATGGTCAGGTGCTTGGCAATGAAGAGATGGAAAATATCGTAAACGACCTCTTTGCGTGCTCCAACTTCAACTATGCACCAGATGGTAGCAAGATACTTTCTATTCTGCGGCAGACAGAAATACAACGTATGCTTGGTTAGAGATAAAATGAATGTTTGGAATAATATTCGCTATTTATCTTTTTTAGCCATTCTGACAATAATCTTGTCAAAATAGTATGCTTATTTGGTTTTTATTAGTAACTTTGCGCAAAATTTGATAGGGAATATGCCCTTTAGCATTTATTCGAAAGGAAAAAAGGAAAAATATAAGATTGTTAATTTAATAAAGGTTATGAAAAAGTTATTTTTAGTTTTAGCAATGTGTGGTCTGACTATGAGCTCAATGGCTCAGGAGACAACAGACCCAGTACAGAAGTACAGCGTTGCAACAAACTCATTCTGGAGCAATTGGTTTATTCAGGCAGGTGCTGACTGGAACGCTTTCTATTCAAACGAAGAGCATGGTGCTGGACTTTCACGCAGTCCGTTCAAGAGCTTCCGTTCTGCTCCAGGATTGTCTGTAGCTGTTGGTAAGTGGTTCACACCGGGTCTTGGTCTTCGTACTAAGTTCTCTGGCGTTTGGGGTCGCACAGTAATCGACGAGAACAAGCACTCTAACAAGTACTGGACTCTCAACGAGAACATACTCTTCAACCTCAGCAATATGATTTACGGTTACAATCCGACACGTGTATGGAACTTCATTCCTTTTGTTGGTGGTGGTATCAGCCGTAACTGTGACTACAATTGCTATGCAATGAACCTCTCTGCAGGTATCCTCAACACATTCCGTGTAAGCAATAAGGTTGCTGTCAACTTCGAGCTTGGTTGGAACTGGGCTGAGAATGATTTCGACGGTGTAACAAGCGGTGTAAACAACCGCGGTTGGGATAGCCACGACAACAAGCTCTATGCTGAAGTTGGTCTTACATTCAACCTTGGTAAGGGCACTTGGAGCAAGACTCCTGACGTAGACGCTATCAAGGCTCTCTCACAGAGCCAGATTGACGCCCTCAACGCACAGCTCAACGATGCTAATGCAGAGAACGCTCGTCTGAAGAGCCTTCTTTCAGTGAAGAAGGAAGAGCCGGCTCCTATCGTTAAGAACTACAGCAACACTCCGTTGTCAGTATTCTTCAACATCAACAAGTCTGACATTGCTTCACGCAAGGACCTCGTTAACATCCAGTCGCTTGCCGACTATGCTAAGGAGAACAACTCAAACCTCGTAGTAACAGGTTATGCTGACAGCGCTACTGGTGCAGCTGATTACAACCAGAGTCTCTCTGAGCGTCGTGCTGAGACTGTAGCTGGCGAGCTTGTTAAGATGGGTGTTAACCGCGACAAGATTTCTACACAGGGTAAGGGTGGTGTAAGCGACCTCTCACCGGTTTCTTACAATCGTCGTGCTACAGTTAAGATTGCTGAGTAATTCGGCAACGCTTAGCTATACAAGACGTAATAGTCAAAAAAAACAAATATTATGGGTGCTTTCCGCAAGGAAGGCACCTTTTTTTATGTCTATAGGTTCTATAATTGGTTGTTTTAAGCTCCATAATTGAAAAAAGATATGTAAATTTGCGTAAAATAAATCAACATTCGAATGAGATACTTTCAAATGATGCGCCGATTCGTGGCTCTTGTGTCAGAACCGTTGCGTTGCAATGCCCCTTTTTTTATGTTCATGTATGTCCTTGGATGTATATGCGCCTGGGCGACATTGCCTGATGTTCGAGGAGCACATCTGTACAAGAACCTGTTTCCCGAACTCTTTCTCGATGTATATATGCTTGCCTTGGTGCTCACGTTGCTGCCCCGTCGTGTGCGCCCATGGGTGCGTGGCATATTCTATTTTATATTGTATGTGGTGGCGTTGGTCGATGTCTATTGCTTCGTCAAGTTCCATTCGTCGCTCACACCAACCATGCTGCTGCTCGTAGGCGAAACCGACACTCGCGAAGCAGGCGAGTTCTTGCGCTCATGTGTGTCGCCCGACGTGCTCTTCAGTAGTGTAGGTTGGGTGGTGCTGGTCATGTTCATCCATCTGCTTGTAGCGTTGCAGCTGCGCTTTCCTCACTTCGTTCCGAAGAACTGGTGCCGTTTGTTCTGGTCGTTGTTCGACCGTTTCGGGCTGATGCTTAAACGCGTGCGCCCCGTTACTCAATGGACTGTGTTCCTATTGCTTATTGGTTCGGTGGCATCAAGCTCTTACAACAAGGCTGCCTTTATCAAGCTGATGTCGGGCCGTACTATCGGTGATGTAGAACATACGCTGACGGAGAAGCGTCATGCCAACCTTTACCAGCCTATCTACCGTCTGGTGTTCAGCCTTTATGCCAATACGCTCATAGCAAAGCAGGTTGACCGTTTGGTGTCGAGAGTAGACAAGGTGAAGGTCGACTCTTGTTCGTTCCGCTCGCCAAATATCGTGCTTATCATAGGCGAGAGCTACAACCGCCATCACTCTGCACAGTATGGCTACAGCATGCCTACTACGCCACGCCAGCAGAAGCTTGAGAAGCAGGGCAGACTTGTGAAATATACCGACGTAGTGAGTCCGTGGAATCTTACGAGCTTTGTCTTCAAGCATATTTTCTCGCTCTACACCGTAGGCGACAAGGGTGAGTGGTGCGACTATCCGCTTTTCCCTGCTGTGTTCCGCAAGGCAGGCTATCACGTTACCTTTATCACCAACCAGTTTCTGCCTAAGGCGGGCGAGGCTGTGTACGACTTCAGTGGCGGTTTCTTCTTGAACAACCCGAAGCTGAGTGCGGCACAGTTCGACACCCGCAACACCAAGTTGCACGAGTTTGATGAGGACTTGCTCAAGGATTATGACGAGCTACAGGGACAGAACGGCGAAAACAATCTCATCATATTCCATCTTTTGGGTCAGCATGTGGCATATCGTCAGCGCTCGCCAAGGAATCGCAAGCACTTCCACGGCAACGACTACAAGGAACTCAAGCCAAATCTCAACGCCCGCGAGCGTCAGATACTTGCCGACTACGATAATGCCATACTCTACAACGACTCTGTCGTGACCGAGATAGTGAAGAAGTTTGAGAACGACGATGCCATCGTCATCTACGTTCCCGACCACGGCGAGGAGTGTTATGAGGGCGATATGCACTTCTTCTGTCGCATGCACTCAGCCAAGGTAGACGCCCGTCTGGCTCACGCCGAATTCGATATACCTATGTGGATATGGTGTTCGCGCAAGTACATACGCCGCCGTCCGGAGATATTCCGTGAGATAATGTCGTCGCGCAATCGTCGTTATATGACCGACGCGTTGCCCCACATGCTCCTCTATCTTGCCGGAATATCGTGTCCGGAATATCAGGAACGGCTCAATTTGCTGTCGCCCCACTACGACGAATCACGTCCGCGAATACTCAAGAATTCTGCCGATTACGACAAGTTGAATTAAAACAGCTGTATCTTCGCCGTGGTCGGGCACGTAGATGACGATGGCATCCTGTTTCTGGAACCGCTTTACAATCTGGGCTACGATAGAGTCGTTGTAGAGGGTGGCGTTGTCGTAATGACTCAGCATCTTGCGCTGGGCATTGGTCAGTTCAGGGCGCTTGTCTTCATAACTGCTTGCCCAGAACCGGGCTTGCTTCGTGCGGTAACGCTGCTTATAGTTTACATGCTGTCCCATCAGGTGGAAGATGGTGAGGTTGT
>OQVR01001128.1_pt1 | contig 11670 bp, 9 predicted proteins | sample 1691521 | NCBI WGS metagenome assembly OQVR01 (sample SAMN03418256, study PRJEB22391) | human gut metagenome | biome: human-gut; feature: organic feature; material: feces | host: Homo sapiens | place: Tanzania | collected 2013-01
AGGTATATGTCGATATGGTGAAGAACAAAAGGGTGGACTGCATCGTGTCAACGGGAGCTTCCATAATAGATATGGACTTCTTCGAGGCTCTCGGCTTCAAACACTACAAGGGAACGCCGTTTATCGATGACAAATATTTGAGAAGCAACTACGTCGATAGAATTTACGATACCTACATAGACGAAGAAGAGTTGCAAAAACCTGCTGCAGAGGTGCTGCCCGCAAGGGTCAATATTATGGAGCAATCCTTGTCGTTCACCATTCTTTGAAAAATGTCTGCCGCATATTGAACACTATAAACAGTCGCTCAGACTGAACCCACGCGACAATAGAACGCGCTATAACTTGGCACTTTGTCAGAAGCAACTCAAAAACGATCCGAATAAACAGAATAATAAGGATAAACAGCAAGACAAAAAACAGCAACAAGATAAACAACAGAATAAAAACCAACAAAACAAACAACAGCAACAAAAACAGGAACAACAAAAGCAGCAGTCGCCACAAGACAAACAGCAAATGCAGCAATATATGAACCTGTCTAAACAAGCTGAAAAACGTGCGTTGGAGAAACTGAAACAACATCAACCACGTCAACGCTCGTTGCAAAAGAATTGGTAAGTTTTAAGGGGTTGCATCCTACTTTATATACATAAAAAGAACATTGTGAAGTCTATTAAGCACTACATAACACGAATTATGGGCGTAAGCGTTTTATTGCTTTGCAGCATTACACAAATTATTGCCCAATCTTTCACTGCAAAAATCGAAGATATTGGCGGCTATTACCGTCTGTCGTTTACTGTTTCGAGTTGCTCAGCAAGTAATTTTACACCTCCCTCACTCTCGGCATTTGAGGTGCTGAGCGGACCGAATGAGTCGACCTTCCGTAACTATCAGATTGTTAACGGCCGTTCGTCAAGTTCTGAAAGCACCACGTATACCTATATCCTTTCAGCACGACAAAGTGGAAGGATAAATATTGGTGCGGCTTCTGTCCATGTGGGTGGTAAAACGCTGCGATCGAATGCCATTTCGGTGAATGCCAAAAAAGGTAGCGAACAAAATGGTTCGCACGGAGGACAACAAGGCGGACGTGGCAGTCAGACCATTGACAATGGGGGTGTGCAGCAAGCTGGTAGTGCTGTGACACAACGCGACTTGTTTATTGACGTGACACCTAACCGCACACGTATTCGCGAACAAGAGGCTGTATTGCTTACCTACCGCATTCATGTGCGTGCAGGTGTGGCACTGTCGAATACAAGCTTAACACAAAAGCCCGATTTTAAGGGATTGATTTCGCAAGAGATTCCCTTGCCTGGAAATCAAATACAAACCACCATTGAGCACCGAGGAGGTGCAACCTATCGCACGGGTACAATTTTACAGTATGTGGTATTTCCACAAAAGGCAGGACGCATTACCATTCCAAGCATTACGTTTGACTGCGCTGTGCTGCAACAAGACCACACAATGGACTTGGCAGACGCCTTCTTTAATGGAGGGGGTACCGTAGGGGTACAGGTTCGTCGTAAGGTGCCTGAGATTACACTGCAAGTGGATGCCTTGCCCCACCCTAAGCCTGCCAACTTCTCGGGCGCTGTGGGTAAATTTAATTTGCAAGGCAAACTCCTCACGCCTAATGTGCGCACAAACGATGTGGCTACTTACCGCATTACGCTAAATGGTTTGGGCAATATGAAGCTGATTAGCGCACCAACGGTAAACTTCCCTAAGGATTTTGACACTTACGATCCTAAAACAAACGAAAAAACAGAAACTACGGCAAGCGGATTGCATGGTCAACTTACGTTTGACTACACTTTTGTGCCACGCAATGTGGGCGACTATACAATTCCTGCCACAGATTTTGTATTCTTCGACACTGAAAGCGGAACATACCGCACCATTCACACCGAAGCTATTAAACTGCACGTGGCAAAGGGCGAACGCTCAAACGCTGACGTGGATAAACAGTTGGCATTGCTCAATAGCGATATACGTGCATTGCATCAGGTGTCGAACACGCCTTGGTTGGCTTGGGGAAGCATGGCATACATTGTGCTTATCGTGCTTATTGTGATAGCCTTTATCCCAGCAACGTATGGGCTAAAAAGAATGCGGATGTGGTGGGACGCCGCAGACGCAATGCGGGTAAAAACACCTTGCGACGCTTGCACACGTCGTTGCAAATTTTGCAAGGCAAGGCACAAGGCAATTTCTATTCTACGCTCTCACAAGCCTTGGTACGCTATATTGCCGACACCTTCAACATTGAAATGGCGGACATCAATACAGAGGATGTAACAAGCTTGCTTACAAACCATCAAATTCCGCAAGACATGGCTGCACGTTACCAAAAACTGCTTGAAGATTGCCAATATGCACAATATGCGCCAGGGGCTAACAATAACCAACAAGCACTCTACGAAGAAGCCGTTTCGGTGCGCATCATCGCCGCCACCAATCGAGATTTGCGAGCCGAGGTCGAAGAGCACCGATTCCGCGAAGATCTCTTCTTCAGACTCAACGTCATCCAAATCGCCTTACCCGCGCTGCGCGAAAGAAAAGAAGACATACCACTGCTCATCCAGCATTTTATTTCGAAATTCAACGAATCTCTCGATAAAAATGTCGATTCCGTATCGCCCGATGCGCTCGCCATATTGATGTCGTACGACTATCGCGGCAACGTCCGCGAGCTCGAAAACATCCTCGAACACGCCGTCACGCTCGAATTGTCATCGCAAATCACCATCGATTCCCTACCGGCATATCTGCGCAATGCCTACGGCGATGCCCCTGCGACGACGCCCAATCACTACGACATTCCCGATGTTCCCCCCGTCGGCGACGGCATCGAACTCGAGTGCATCGTCGAAGATATCGAACGATCGCTCATCGAACAATCGCTCGAGCGCACCGATGGAAACATCACCGAAGCCGCGAAATTGCTCGGCATCAACTTCCGAAGCCTCCGCTATCGACTCAAAAAATACGGCATCAAATAGATTTCGATGCGATTCGATTCGCCTTGCGGCACATCTTTTGCCAATGTATAATGAAGCATTACTATATCTGGGGCATTTTGACCCCAGGGAGGAGTCGCAATGAAAGGAGCAATCAGAGTTTCGGATATGGCATTAGTTTTGGGCGATGCGCATGGTTGCCCAGCGTGTGCTCACGTCTGCACAGGTCCCATGATCAGTGGTTCAAACGACGTCTTTATCAACGGTCTCAACGCCGTGCGCAAAGGCGATCCGGGCGTACACGCCGCTTGTTGTGGGCCCAACACCTATCAAACAAACGCCGGTAGCGACAACGTCTTCGTCAATGGCAAACCACTCGTTCGCTTCATGGACGATACAAAACACTGCGGCGGCAATGGGCACATGATCACATGTAGCTTCAACGTCATGTGCAACTAGATTCTATCCCCATCCACCATCTAAAGCCCCCTCTAAGCAGGGGGCTTTTTTGCGATGACCCGATAGCCGGTTTTTCCCATGCAAAAAACGCCCGCCCAAACGGGCGGGCGAGTGTTTCGGTCTATATGTTTGCGGCTAATCCGATGATCATCAAAACGATACCGATGATCCCACAAGCGATGGCGCAAATCTTTTGCGTCTGAATCGAGCTTTTCGTTTCGGCGATCATCTCGTCTTGCGACTTCGTCGAAACGAGGACGTGCGAATCTTTGTATTGCTCGATGAGCAGATCGCCCATCTTGTCGCAAAGCGTACCGACGACGGTCACGCGGCGATCGAGCCCGATGATCTCTTCTTCATAGTGTAACGATTCGGGGCGCGACGAACCACTACCCAAATTGAACGACAATCCGCCAAACGAAACCGATGGACCACTGGCATTGCTAAACTGGCTATCGGTTCTGTCGACCGTCTTGACCAAACCTTCGAATTTGCCCCCCTGAGGGTCGACGAGCATCTCGCCCGTGCCATCGTCGACGAAGAAACGCGTCGAGTTCGAACCCTCATCGAGCGTCGATGTCTTCGTCACCATGCGCGTGCGTTCGCGACGATTCCCATTCGAATCCGTTTCGTAATACGTCTCGCGTTCTTTGTGTTTTTCGGTCACGCGATACGAATAATAGAGGCATTCTTTTTGCCCCAATGGGCTGGTAAGCGGCGATTCGCAGCGCGGCTTGCCCATAATCGTCATATCTTCCGACACAACGCCTTCTTTGCCCATATCGCCGAGCGATGCTTTCGTCTCATGATACGCCTTAAGCGTGTCGCCAATCGACACGCGCGACGAAGCGAGCAACTTTTCGAGCTTCGGCTTCGAGCTAAAGACGAGCATACATGCGCAAACGATGGCGATGATGACTAAAACGACACCTACTAAGATCGGCATACTTTTTACCCCTCTTGAGTCACTTTTTTTATGTCAATTAGACTTCTTCGACTTCGGTGCCCGCAATACCGCGACCGCGTTCGCGTTTCTTCTTATCGACGGGCTTTTCGTCGTCGGGAACAGAAGTCATGATGCGCTTTTGCGATAAGCCGTTTACGCGTGAGGGCGAACCGCCACGGCGACGCGCACGTTAATCGCATCGAGAAAGAGCTTGCGAAACGCTCCGAGCGGATTCGTAAACCGCGCGCCGCGAATCTCAATGCCCCAATAGAGCGGTCTTTGCGGCGTATCGGAATAATCACACGTAAACGGCTTATCGCAAAAGCGCATCATGACTTCGCGATAGACGGGGATCGAATCGTCGTACTCTTTTTCGAGGAAGATTTCATGAGCCGCCGGACCGGGTTCAAAATAGATCTCGGTCCACGTCTCGGCAATCGCTTCGTCGACGGGCGAAGCGAGCCCGCGAAAGGCTAACTGTTGAACGATGGCGCCAATGGCGGCTTTGGGCGGACGATAACCCGCTCGCTCGCTCGTTATCATAATATCGTAACGCACGATGCGTTCGTTTTCGGCGACATCGGGTTGATCTTCGGAGCTCATATTGTCATCGACCGCCTCGGCATGGGCTTCTTCTGCGACGACTTCGTCTTTAGCCTGCTCTTGTTCGATTTGCTTTTGTTCGACTTCTGCCGTTTCGACCGATACTGGCGTCGATTTCTTGCGCTTCGTCGTCTTTTTCGTTTCGGTTGTTGCCTTCGTCTCTTCTGCCGTTGCCATCGCTACACTACCTTTCCAAATTGGTTGAAATAACCGCTGTCTTCAAACATAGAGCCGAGTTACTTCATTATCGGGAAAAAGTCAAATGGCGATTTATCGTGCCATATCGACTCAATCGCCGCCCTAGCTCCACAAACGGTAGGGCTAGGGCGACAGATCAGAATTTGGAACGCAAAATATCAACGGCATTCGTTGAGATGCCCAGCATTAGCTACACGTCAAAGGTCTGTACGATATCGTCTCTGATTGACACTTCAAACCAGCGGCGCAGTTACCAACAACTTCCCAAGTATTGTTGATGCATTGATTGATCGCCGATTTATCGTCGGAACACCTGAACACCCACTCAGTACAAACTTTTTTAACACATTGCGGAGTTTCTGATGTGGAATGCGTAAGATCAGGAGACTTTTTCCACATGCAAACTTGATCGCGGCCACACCATTCACGAGTCCACTTTCCCGTTGGCGCTTTATCCACTGCTGGTAATGAGGCTTGTCCCAGCGACGGCTTCTTCGATACATCGCCCTCTATCGCCACTCGCAATACGCGGTGTCAAATCCTTCGGAACGACGGGTGGGGTAACCACATTGCTCGTTCTATATTGGCATCCGTTTGTACAGACTTCAGCCAAGACGAGTTTTCCATCTTTAGAATCATTGCAAGTCAGTCTATTCCAGCCCGAACACGTGCTCGCAGATACCGTAGATGATGTACATTGCGTATTGCACGTGCGCAACTCGGCATCGCATCTGCTTGGTTTATCGCATCCACTATCTTTCCATTTGCCATCTTTGCAATAGCGATAATTACTGGAGTCTTTACACTCGAAATCGCCATCGTTGCACTTGCAATAGGCCATGCTCGGTTTGCCCTGCACGCTTTCGAGCGCATTGGCACACATTCCCTTTGCGCACTCTTCGGATACGTCGAGCGACATATATGCCACACTGCCTTCTTTCATTTCTTTGCAAATCAAGACGTTGTCGTTACTGGCATCGCACGATTTCGCATCTTTGTCACACTTGCACCCCAACTTCGTCTTTTCGTTTTCGGGGACTTTATCAATGCACTTGTCTTTGGCACCGCAATCGGTCTTCTTCATCCACGTATTGGATTTGCAAATGAAGAATGCACCGCTATCGTCGCATTTCGCCTCGCCGTCGGTACATTTGTCGACGCATTCAAAAGTCGAATGGTCGCAGACTTTGCCCTCTTTGCTGCAATCTTTGCCGTCTTTCCAAGTATTGTTGTCGCACGTCTGAATCACGGTTCCATTACATGTCTTTTGATCGCCCTTGCAATCGACGCATTTGGGCTGCGTCGTTTCTGTGCCGTCGAGGCACTCCCTACCGGCACACAACTCGTGTTGTTTCCACTCGTGGTCGACGCATTTTTCGACTTTAGGCGTCTTCGTCATGTGGTTACAGCGCATTTTGTCATTCTCGCACGCCACGCATTGGGCAACGCCTGAGCTCACTTCGGCACAAACGGGCAAGTCTTTTCCATTACATGTTTTCACGCACCCCCAAGCCGCACCATCATTAGAGCACTCTGTAACACCGTTTAGAGTACTATCGCACTTCGACGTTCCGGGCTTACACACAGCGCATTTATCGGTGCCTTCGATACTAAAACAAAGTTGGTTATCGGCGCATTTCTCCGTCGTTTCGCTCCAATGCGTGCCGCCGCCCGTCGTCTCAACGCATTTCTTATAGTCGGCTGTTTTATCGGGATCGACGCACAAAATCGCATCTTTCGTGCACATTTCGATCGGTCCTGTTGCAGCTTTACATTCGGAAACGCCGTTTTCGACTTGGCATATCTTGCCATCTTCGCACGAAGACGGTGCCGCCGCCCAATATTTCCCATCGCACGCATAGAACAAATTCGTCGGCAGACTGCTCCCCGATTCAAAGCATTTGATTTGGCCTGCTTCACACTCTTTGTCTTTTTCTGCGCATTTTTCGTCATCACCATCTTTTTTGCATGCTTGGCCATGCGGGCAAGGCTCGGCTTCGCCCCACATTCCACTTTCGCTACAATTCACGACCAATTCGCCATCGCACTTCGTTTGCTGCGCTACACATTCGGGTTTGGTGGCGCATTTATCGATGCCATCGATCGTTTGGCATACTTGGTTTTCGCCTTCGCAATCTTTGGATTCGCCCCATGCCTTATCGGCGCCACACGTCGCGATCTTGTCGCCATCGCATTTCGTCTGCTCTGGCTCGCACTTATCGGCGGGATCGGACTGTTTGGGCTGGCACATTGCCCCCTTCTTGACATCTTCAACGCAAACCGCACCGTCGGCGCATTTTTCTTCTTGGAATTGCCCTTTCACGCACTTTTTGATCACGCTGGCATCGCTAGCATCGCACGCATTGGCGATGCAATCGACCCCGACCACCACAGTTTCGTCGTCGCACCCCGAAAATGCGCACACAGCGAGCAGAGAAAAAACAGCTAATACCTGACGAGTACTTCATAAGTCTCCCCTTTTGCAAAATGTCTTTATCTCAAAGACCATGATTGATTGATTGCGCCATCACACCGATAACGCCGACCTCAAAAAGTATGATGACAAAATGAGCACTTTGCAAATATCGAAATAAATCGATACACAACATTCGACGCAGAAGACTCGACGACTCAATCGAAGACTTCGTCACGTTTCCAAATTTATATAAAACAATATAACCACTACTATCCACTCCGATATCAAACGCAAATGAATATCAATATTGATCATTCATTATATCAATATCAAATCACAACAGAATCGATCTCACATACCCACCAGCCGAATCGATGTTCATGGTATGCAAATATTGAATCGTGCGGAGAATCGAAAAGAAAAAATCAACAAGATCTAATCAAAACAGCGAGTAGTATAACAGCGACTAGCACGCCAATATATATCCACTTTTTATATGTCATCTTTGGGCAAAGTGCAGCTTCGTGATGCGTTTTCAACGTTGCATTAGACGCGTCGACCGTGGCGTTTTTCGATGAGACGGTGCGATTGCGCGGATTCGTCGTTCGCGTCTCATCGGCGTCTTCGGTCGATGGCATGGATGCCGTATTGGGCGTGCTAGATTGCGGATTCTGTGCGGCGTTTTGGAGCACTAAAACATTGAATTCAGAACTCATCATCGAAATGACTTGTCGGCGCAATTGATCGATTTCTTCGGCACCAATTTGCCCCGTCGTATTGATATCTTCGACAGCTTTGTCGTCGCTAACACCTCTATATATCGAATGAGCCAATAAACTCGAAGCATCGGGTTCAAATTCGCTTGCACAAAGCCTTGGCAACGGCATAGGTGGATATTCAATGCGCGGCTTTATATATTCGATCCAGTCTTCTTTTGTAATATTGACGCCTTGCGATGCAATAAAACTATCGAGCGCGAGTTTGAATTCGAGTGCCGATGAATATCGACATTTTTTATCGAGATCGAGGGCCTTGAGCATGATGGCTTCGAGCGCAGGCGGAAACGTCGGGCACACGTTATGCGGGAGCTCGAAAAGCGCCATCCGTGCGCATTGTATGCATGCTTCTATCGATTCGGCTGGATAGAAACAGTGCCCCGTCGTCGCTTCGTAGAGTACGGCGGCTAGGCTAAAGATATCGCTTCGCAAGTCGATTTTATCGGCCCATGCCTGCTCGGGGCTCATGTAATTGAACTTGCCTTTGACGACGTCGGGCGGCGTGATGTCGGGCATTTGAACGGTTTTGGCAATGCCAAAATCGCCGATCTTTATCGCGCCATCACTACTAAAAAGGATATTCTCGGGGCTCACGTCGCGATGCACGAGGTGAAACGGTTTACCGTGCACGTCGTTGAGCGTATGGGCGGCATGGAGACCGAGAGCAACTTGACCTATCGCATAGGCGGCATACGTATAGGGAACTGTTTCGTTGCGCGCATTGTTGTGGATGATGAGCTTCGAAAAATCTTGCGCATCGAGATATTCCATCGCCAAAAAGGCGTTGCCATCGCAAGCACAAAGATCGAAAACCTCGAGGATATTGGGGTGGCGCAAACGCGTCGTGCACTGCGCTTCGTTGATAATCGAACCGAGAAATTCGTCGTCTTGCGTCAGACTTTGGCGAATGCACTTGCAAACCAAGTACTTGTCTTGCAGTTGCGACGTTTTGATCTTTGCCAAATAGATATCGGCAACGCCGCCTTCGGCAATCTTCTTGATAAGCGTATAGGCGCCAAGCTTCATCGGCTAGCTCCTTCGAATCATCGGAGAGTCTGCTCGCGATTGAGTCAATTCCCAATCGCTGCGAATCGGTTAGGGGTCAAACGACATGCGCGCCTCTGACAACACGCCAAGGGCACAATAGACGCTCCCGCTTTTACCACGGAGTAGTGAGAATACCAAAAAAGCAACGCGATGCGCACGAGAACCGCAAAAAGACATTGCCATCGCGATTGTGCCCCTTGTACAAATGACTGCTTCGTGCATATCGCGAAACGCCTATGCCATCGCCATGGCTATGCCGTTCGCTGCACGAAATTACTGCGATGCACATATCGCTTCTTTGAATTTTATAGTTTGTTTTTGGAGCATCACCGAATGTCATTCAAACGTTTTGAGATACCGCCACGGTTTCACGATTTGCCCATGGGCATGCGCCGTGCCTCTCTTTGCGCAGATCTCACCAGCGAAAACGTGCTCAAAACGCTACTCGGACGCCATGATCTCGATGACAAAGCCTATGATTTCATCGACAGATCGATCGATGCAATGATCGAAAACGCCATTGGAACGCATCCAATGCCCTTAGGTGTCGTGCCCAATTTCTGCGTCGATGGCACTATGCATGCAGTCGCCATGGCGACCGAAGAGCCAAGCGTGATTGCTGGCTTCAACCGCGTTTCGCGCGTCTTTAACGCCTCTGGCGGCACGCTTACGTCGATGCCCATGCCAATGACGGCGGCGCAAATAGCCATTGCCATATCGCCCCAAAATGCCTCACACCTCCTCGAAAATCTACAATCACGCGTCGACGATTGGCGCACAATCGCCAACGATGCCAATCCCGCCCTCGTCGCCGCTGGCGGTGGAGTCGTTCAAATCGATTTTGAGATGATCGCAACCGCAGAATCTGCACGTTGCCATTGCACGACAGACGCCTGTTTTGCCACGCTTGCCGAATTCGATCCCATCGAACCAATCAACGAAGTTCTCGTCGTGGCGACACTGCACGTATCGACACGCGATGCCATGGGAGCAAACGCCGTCAATGCAATGGCAGAAGCATTGCAAAACGCATGGTTCGAGCACTATGGAAAGATGGATGGTTATGCGCCGTGTATGGCAATCGTCTCGAATCGCGCCGCAGAACGAAATGTGCATGCTCAAGTATCGATTCCCGAGCAAGTTATCGAACAGTATACGAAGCTCGATTTCGACGACTTTTCGCAACGAATCGATCGCGCCATGCGCTTTGCCAACGCAAGCCCCGCACGCGCTGTGACGCATAACAAGGGTATATTAAATGGCATTGTCGCCGCCGCCACGCCTCTAGGGCAAGATACGCGAGCCATTTGCGCCTCGGCTATCGATGCGGCAACGCGAACGGGCATTCACAAGCCTTTGACGCAATGGTTTGGTGCCCAACATAGAGAGAATGGCAAACGCTACCTCGTCGGATCGATCGATATCAATATCCCCGTCGGTTTTGTCGGCGGCATGCGTCACATCCCGCACATCGATGCCGCTTTCAAATTCGATCACATCTCCTCTCTCTCTGCCCTCTCCGGAGTCCTCGCATCGGTCGGGCTTGCGCAGAATTTCGCCGCCCTTTGGGCACTCGTCACCGACGGCATACAAGCTGGACACATCAAATTGCACGATAAAAAGAAAGCCATCGAAGCCAACGGGGAATCACCACCTCATTAAAAATCATCGATATGATATCATTCGTGCATTGCATGCAATGCACGACAAATTCTATATATCACGCATTGCACACAATACTTTTCATTTTTCGATAGACATTTCGACATAGACAACCATGTTACCCATATTATCGATACAGAATCTCGGCAAATCTTACGGCGCAAAAAGCGTCTTTGAAAACTTATCACTCATCATCCAAGAGCGCGAAAAGATCGGTCTCATCGGGCATAATGGCACGGGGAAATCGACCTTGCTCAAAATATTGGCGGGAATAGAATACCCCGACGATGGCGAAATCATCCAACACAAGAAATTGCAAATCGCCTACTTGCCGCAAAACCCCGTCTTTTCGGATGGCGATACGCCGCAATCGGTCGTTGCCAAAGCACTCACGCCGCAACGCGAACGAATTGCCGCGTATGAATTGATTTGCGACGAAATCGCCCATACAACCGACGACAAAGCCGTTGCCGAACTTAGCCACAGGCAATCGCAACTCCAAGGCGAAATCGAAGCGCACGGCGGCTGGGAGCTCCAGCACGATATCGACAACATGATGCGCCGCCTAGGGCTCGACCCACAACTCTATTC
>OQVR01001133.1_pt1 | contig 11636 bp, 10 predicted proteins | sample 1691521 | NCBI WGS metagenome assembly OQVR01 (sample SAMN03418256, study PRJEB22391) | human gut metagenome | biome: human-gut; feature: organic feature; material: feces | host: Homo sapiens | place: Tanzania | collected 2013-01
GGTCGGTGGCTGAAGGCGAAATGCCAAGCACCTTGAGCTGACGCTGAGGTGGAATCTTGTTGAAGCAACCGCCACAAGCATCACGCTGCACATATACGATACCCAAACCGTTGCGGGCATTCTTTCTGATGCGCTTGAAGCTTGCCAACAAGCGCTCCTCGATTTTGTCCTCGAGTTCGCTTGCCTGAGCCTTCAGAGCCTCTTCCTCTTCGCGAGTTTCCTGCATAATTTCGTCGAGCTCGCCCTTCTTCTGCTTCAAAGCCACGTTGCGGTCAGCCAACAGCTCCTGAGCGTGCTTAAGGTCGCGATGACGCTCGTCGATCTTGATTACAGCGTCCTTTATCTTCTTCTTGCAAAGTTCAATCTCCAAGTTCTGGAATTCTATCTCCTTAGTCAGGGTGTCATACTCGCGGTTGTTCTTCACCTCGTCGAGCTGCTTCTGATAGCGCTCCACACTTGCCTGAGCCTGCTCAATCTCAGACTTCTTCTGCGACACAGCATACTGGAATTCGTTGATTTCGTTCTCGATCTTCTCCATACGAGTGTTCAGACCTACGATTTCGTCTTCCAAGTCCTGCACCTCAAGAGGCAACTCACCTCTTAGCGCACGCTTTTCGTCGATAGCCGACAATGTGGTTTGCAGTTCATAGAGAGTTTTCAACTTCTCTTCCTCTGTCAATTCCAAAATTTCTTTCTTTGCCATAATATCGTTGTTTATAGATAAATTATCGGGTTTGTATTTGTCTCCGTCATCGTGCATTTCACTCCAGGGCAGTCTCTTTCGATGATTTCCTTCAGTAGCTCTATCGTAAACTGCTCGCTCTGATAATGTCCGATCACGGCAATCTGTATCTCCTGCTCGTGGCCGAAATACTGATGATAGTGCATTTCGCCCGTCACAAAAGCGTCAGCCCCGGCGTTGATAGCGTCCTGCAACAAGAAGTCGCCCGCACCGCCACATAGCGCCACACGGCTTATCTTTCTTCTTATCAGCTCGTTAGCCATCACACACTCCACGCCAAACACCCTTTTCAGCATCAGCACAAAGTCGTCGGCAGCCATAGCCTCGCTCAGCGTTCCTATCACGCCTTCGCCACCGTCTACTCCGCCCACATTCTGCTGCGAGCCCATCCATTCCAGCTCCTTGAGCCCCATTTTCTCAGCTATCTTGTAGTTCACGCCTCCCTTGGCACTATCCAAGTTCGTGTGCATAGCCACGATGGCAATATCGTTCTTAATAGCCTTCATCACAACGCGTTGCACATAGTCATCGCCTGTGATGCGACGCAGTTTTCTGAATATTAACGGGTGATGAGCCACAATAAGATTGCAGCCCTTCCGGATAGCCTCGTCCACGATTTGCTCGTTGACGTCAAGACACAATAAAGCCCCTGACACTTCCGCTTCTGTCAATCCAATCTGCATGCCGGCATTATCGTAGTCAGCTTGCAGAGGCAGAGGCGCGAATCTCTCAAGGGCACTTACCACTTCTGTTATTTTCACGTCGAAATACGTTTTAGGTTGCAAAAATACAAAAATATCACGTATTTTCGCCTTTCGTCCTCAAACAATTAAAGTTTTTTAAGAGCTACACTCTCTTTTAGCGCTTCTTCCAGCGCCTGTCGGTCTACGATATGCACTTTCAGGCTCTTCGATACCGGAAACTTATTAAACATCACGTCGAGGCTCCACACCAGCTTCACCTCCTTCACCCCTGGCGCCCGTTCCACATTTTGCTTATACCACGCTATGCTCTGCGCCACCTTTGGCAGCACCTTCACTCCGCGTCTGCCGTCGTTGAAGTCCACCACCGCCACCACGTGCCATTTCTTCCTGTTCTGTGCCGTGTCTACCAGCGGTTCGTCCGATTTTCTGTGGCTAATCGTAATCTCGCGTCCATATTGCCCGTTGATTTCAGCCATCATCTGTCTAAACACCCTGCCATGCGCCGAGGTGTCCTTTATATTATTGTACGCGATATAATAATGTATCATCTCGTGGATGATGGTATCCTCAAGTTCCCGTTCGCTCATATCGTAGCGAGTGTTTATTCTGAGGTGCATATCGCTAATCCTCTCGCCCATCAGCCAACTTCGCTTACGTCTAAAAACAAATTTGCCAAGGAATCCCTTGGCATTACTCATATATATCGGTATCTGCGGCAGCTTGCCCTGGAAAATCAGGGCATTAAACTCCGCAAACTTCTGTTCAGCTATCAGCTTTGTTGGTATCACGTTGGGGTGTTGTTATTATCGTTAGTACTTTGGTGTGAAGCCACATCCTTCTTCAGCGCCATATAGTCGTCGAAGCAATATTTGCGGCCTACCATCAGCGCCACCATCAGCGACAATACCGATGCCGCCATCGCAGCCACCGCCATCATCACCGTAACCACGCCTGCTGCCACCACGCCAGCACCGCTCATCACCATAGCCCACGCCATGGCAGGCGCCACCGTCACCACCGTATATGCCATATATCTCGCATGCGGCACCATATTGGCTTCCAACGCTCTGCGCACAAAATAGTTCACAGCCTGTCTGTGTGTAGCACCATTGCCCACCAGATAGTCGTAGAGCTGACTATGGTTTGCCAACCCCACATAGTAAGCATGCAGCGCCTTGGCATTCGATGTCATCACACCTGCCACCAACATTCCTGCCACAGGCAACAGCATCTTTGCCGATAGCGGACTCTCTACGCCCACCACCAAATATAGCACGTATGCCGCCACCACAAGCGTTGCCACCGACATACCAGCCAGCATAGGCACCATCAGCCTCCTCATATTCAGCTTTGAGCGGCGCACAGCCAACACAGCACCAGCCACTATCATCATCACCGTCAGCACTATGTTCAGCCACAACTTGTCGTAGGCAATGGCAGCATACACCATTCCGCCTACCACGCCCATGGTCAACACCATCCTGACCAGCGACGCCAGGACAACATCCATTATCCTGAGCCTATATTTAAACATCACGTAAAACGGCACAGCCAGCAACAAAAGCCCCAGCACGCACCCTAATATCGACACGTTTATCATATCCTAAAAAAGAAAAAAACTTAGACCATTATCGTCCAACAGCCTTCAAGGAAAAGACTACAAGTCTACCACTCTGTCATAGTCCAGGAAGTCGCCCTTCTCTGTCACCACAACAGCCCAGCCCCTGTCGGCCATCATCCTCAGAGCCTTCGACACTCTCTCGTCGCGCTCCTCCACAGGCTCATCCACCACGAGCAGTCCTCCGCCCAAGGCAGCACACATTGCCACCATCGTAAGCTTCAGCACCACCCTATTGGCATCAGCCATACTGGTGTCCAGGAAGCCCTCGCCAATATTCAGCGCAGCCATCTCGCTCACCACATTTTGCTTTACGCAAGCCTTACCCCTGGCAGCCGATATCTCTATCATCGCGCTCACCAAGTCGCCCACCGTTTGCAATGGGAAATCTATATCCTGTGGCACATATCCTATGCCACGTCTGAAATATGGCGCCGAGCCCACAGTCACCTGTTCGCCGTCTATAGTCACATAGCCCTTCTTCACAGGCCATCTGCCAAGCACAACGTTCACCAAGGTAGTTTTTCCACTACCCTTTCCTCCCCTCACGGCGAGTATCTCTCCGGGCTTCACCACAAACGACAGCGGGTCGTCGGTAACGCACCACATTCCTACGTTTTTGAATTCCAGCATAATTATCTGTTACTGTTTTACTTCAATGGGCAGCCATAAGCCCCCCACCATTAATTTTAATTGCAAATATACACCTTTATTTCCAATCTGCAAACTTTCTGAAAGTATTTTTACTAATATCTAAAATATATTGTCTTTCCATTCAAAACTTTCAGCAATTATATGTCATTTCAATTAAAAATCGTATCTTTGCACCCCAAAACAAACGAATTTCCCCAAACACCCTACAACTAATCATTTTTATTCTCAGGAAACAAATCATTTACACACACAAGATGAATTATAAAGGGATAACTCCATTCCTCGTCTTGGCTTTATCGGCATTATCACTCCCTGCCCACGCACAAGACGAAGACGAGATAAAACAACATCAGGCCAAGGGCGATACCTTGACCTTCTATGTCAACGACTTCATATTGCCCGAGGGTGCCAACCTCGACCGCCTGCTACGCAAACTCCCAGGAGTAACTTATTACAGCAGCGGCAACGTAGAAATCGATGGCATCACAGTAAAAGAGATGATGATTGACAACAAGACATTCTTCAAAAATGCCATCTCAAGCATCACATCGCGAATACCTGCCTATGCCATCAACTGCGTGAAATTCTTCGACTACGACCAGGGCAAACGCATGACCATATCGCTAAAAAAGGAATATAAAAAGAAATGGTGGGCAGAACTCTCTGCCGCACTCGGACCCGATGAGCGATATTCCGAAAAGGCATTCGCTATGATCGATAGCAAGAAACTCCGCATGACCGTCTTTGCCAATGCCAACGACATCAACGACTCGCGCCAGCCTGGACAGGAAACAGAATGGACGCCTGCCGAGGCTGCCAAAAATCAGCGCACCACACAAATTGGCGGCTTCGACTATCGACGCAAAGAGAAAAAATGGGATGCCACAGGATATATGGTCGTCAACAATACCAACACCCAAACCGTTACCGATGTCAATCGCCTCAATTTTATCGAGTCGGGCAACACCAACCAGACATCTCACGCCAACGGAGAAAACAAAAAGATGAAAATCGATACATATCACGATTTCCACACAATCTTTGGCAAGGTTGACGTTCATGTAAAACCAAAATTCAGCTACTCTTCAGCCAACAACACCACACTAACCAAAGCTTCGGAATCAAAAGCCGACGACTCGTCGCTCATCAACGATTCACGAAACCTGTCTGCCTCCCTTAGCCACAACTATACGGCTGGAATCTCTGCCTCTGCAAGCATCAAATTCGACAACAAGCGCAAACAGCTCAAAACCGAAATCGGTGCCACCAACAAGGGCGGACGCGAAGACAAACGAACGGAGCAAACCGTAAACTACTACGACATCTCCATCGACTCCACATATTATAATAGTCAGCGACTCTTCACTCGCCCTATCGACTATACCGAATACTATGCCAAGCTTAGCTATCTGTGGCTCACACGCCACACCCTCGGCTCCCTGCAATATCAATACAAACGCATCAACCAGCACGAGGAAATGGCAGAATCAGGCACACAAGCCTCCAACAATAGCTATCTGCAACGCGAAGCCGACAACTATCACGAGCTCACCGTCAAACACCGATGGGCACTCGCCACAAACATAGGTATCTGGAGCACCAACCTCTTTCTGCCAATAGGTCTCCACACCATCCAGCGCACCTACTCGCGCACCGACTTCCAGCGTTCCCACACCGACCGCTATTGGTCTCTCGACACCAAAAACAACTATCTGCAATGGCGAAGTCTCGACCTTCACCATAAGCTCACCCTGCTCTTTCAGTCAACCACCACACGCCCCGAAATAGAGCAGACAGAAGAAGTCGCCATCACCACCGACCCACAAAACTATTATCGAGGCAACAGCAAGCTGAAACCGCAATTCAATACCGACAGCCGACTCACCTACACATATCTTAGCAAAGATATGCGCTACGAGCTCGCCCTGCAAATCATTCGCGTAAACTCCTACAACGCCATCGTAAACAAGCTTGCCTACGACCGCCCTTCCGGTCGAAAACTATACACCTACGATAATGCCAACGGCAACAACGACACCCAGATGAAATGGATTCTTGGCATGCCTCTCACAGCAGCCTCTAATCTTTTCATCCACAACAGCCTCACCTATGGCATACAACACAAAGTGAGCCTCGAAGACGATGCCAACCTCGCCACAATCAAGAAAACTGCAACCGTGCGCAGCATCGACGACGACATCCGACTAAAATGGAAAACGGGCAACCAGGTATTCACCCTCCGCTCGCGCTTCCGCCAATCTTATGCCAACAACGGCAGCACCATCTCACGCCCTATCGACTGGGAATTCGGACTCCTCGCCCATCTACATCTGCCATGGGGGCTCGACCTTGCCAACAACTTCAACCTCTACACACGTCGCAAATACTCCACCAAGGAGCTCAACACCAACGACTTTGTATGGGATGCCCGCCTTGTGCGCACATTCCTCGACGACAAGCTAATGGTAGTGCTCGAAGGCTTCGACATTCTCCAAAATCTCAAGCATGTGGAATACACCCAAAGCAGTAGCTACCTCAGCAGCAAGTCCACCAACGTCATCCCATCCTACATGATGGCATGCGTAGTCTACCGCTTCAGCCACAGCAAAAAGAAATACAAACCCGGCAACCATTGGTTTTAATGGAACGAAGAGAGGGGAAGATTCTTCTCCCCCTTCCCTTCTCTTCCCTTCTCTTCTCTCATCTCCATTCCAAGTATTCCCTCTTCACTCTTCGCTCACCCTCTGGTACACATCCCTCATAGCGCATTTGCTGTATCTTTTAAAAATATATCTTTGTTTGTGCCATTTTTGTAGATAAAATCATTACTTTTGCTCCATACAACCCAAAACTATCACCTGTGTGCATTCATATCTGAATACAAACAGCATACAAAAGATACCAAGCTAAATGAAAATTCTACATACCAGCGATTGGCACCTTGGTCATACGCTTTACAATTACGACCGAACAGAAGAACAGATGGCTATGCTTGTTCAGATGGTGAAAATCGTGGACAAAGAGAAGCCTGATGTATTTCTGCTTTGTGGCGATGTTTATCATACTCCGCAACCGTCTGCATCTGTTCAGACTATGTTTACCAATGCCCTTGTCGAAATACATAATGCCAACCCTAATATGACGATTGTCATAACAGCAGGCAACCATGATAGTGGCACAAAGCATGATATATTCAAAACGCCATGCAAATCCAGAATATACGTTTTACGCGCTCTTTGTTTCCTGCTCCATAGTTCTGTCCGATGAATGTTATTGCGGCTCCATTGAATGCGCATATCACGAAATAGCAATAGTATTCGAAGTTTAATGCGGCTGCCGACCCTGCAATGGCATCAGCACCATGGCTGTTTATTGCCGACTGTAGCAGAACGTTTGATATGGAGAACACCATACCTTGTAGTCCGGCAGGAATACCTATTATCAGCATTCTTCTCAGTTCAGTCCAGTGTATTTTAGCTTCTTTAATGTGTATTCTGTATGGCTCGTTCTCTTTTCGTAGCAGAAGTATGATTAGCAGGGCGCTTATTGCATTTGATATGCCTGTTGCTATGGCTACTCCTTCCACGCCCATTTTCAAAACTATTACAAAGTAAAGATTGAGCATGGCATTGGCCACTCCTGCTACTACAAGAATGTACAATGGGCGTCTAGTGTCACCCATACTACGCAGGATTGCTGCTCCGAAATTAAAAATTAGGAAGAAAGGGATGCTTAGGAAATAAATCTCCAGATAGCTGATGGCCATTGGAAGCACGTCGTCAGGAGTGCCCATTAGTGTGAGTATGGGTCTGGCTGCCGCAATTCCAATGACCATCAGTACAAGTCCGCTCAATACCGACACCATCTCGATAGTCCTGATTGACTTTCGTATGCTGTCAGCATCGTTTTGTCCGATGTGGTTGGATATTATCACATTGGCTCCCATTGACACTCCGAGAAACAGATTGATGAGCAGACTTATTACAGGCCCGTTGCTTCCTACAGCAGCCAAAGCCTGCTTGCTGGCAAAGTGTCCGACAACTGCCACATCCACCGAGTTGAATATCTGCTGCAGAACGCTGCTTGCTGCAAGCGGTAGCGAGAACATCAGAATTTTCATGAACAGCGGTCCGTGAAGCATGTCTATTTCATTGGATTTGGCCATCTTTTTGTGATTTATCGCATATTTATGCGAAGTATGAGCTCTACATTTTCTCGGGGACAATGGCGAAGAATTCTGCATCCTCGCTGGTGCGGTTCTCGGCTCTGTGGGTGTGGTCGCATGGGCAGTAGTGTACGTCGCCAGCGTGTGCAGTCTCTTCCATGTCGTCGTACACGAATGTTATTTCACCTTTTAATATGTACATCAACTCGCAGTTGCCGTTGTGTGTATGGGTGCCTATCGAGCTACCAGCGGGCAGCGTGTTGAGCATAATCTTCACCTTTCCGTCGTCAGCGAGTTTTGTTATGAAGTCGCCTTCACCACCCTTGAAGCCTTCTACGTGTTTAGCTTCAATCTCTTTGAAATTGATAATCATGATATGTTCTCCTTTTTATTATATGTTTTTGTGTGCCGACAGTGTTGTAGCACACCAGTGTTATGCATGATAGTCCTTATGGCCTTTCTTTATGATGGCGTTGACAGAGCACACCAATGTGGCCGCTGTAAAAAGAATGAGTGCCATATGTGCACCGTATGCAGCCTGGCTTCCCATACCGTATTCGCCTGCCCATCCTATAGATATGCCTACAAACAGGCCTCCGTCGCTTGCCATGAAGTATGTACTTTCTACTGTGCTTCGCTGGCAATGGCTGCTGTGGTCGAGCAGTTTGTAGAGCTGTTCGGAGCAAGTCATTCCGTAGCCCAAGCCCAAGACCATAGGTTTGAGTGTGTCGTCGAGTATTCCATTGTGTAGAGCCATTGCTGCTATAGCCGCAAGAATGCAGGCATTGCCTATGGCTGACGTAAATGCGCCTGTGCGTACAGCCTTGTATTTCAGCAGGATAATTGCTATGACAAATCCTACGGCTATTGCCGAAAGAAACCCGATGGTCATATGTGTGGCCATTACTATTCCCAGAGCAGCGCCCATAAGTGCAATTACGATAGCTACGTTCCATCCTTGTGGCAGGAAGAAGCGGTCGATTGAAAGCACGTGGGTGCCTTCTTCGGGTGCACGGAATGGGAACTTCACCATCATCACCAGTATTGCGGCTATGAGTGCTGTAGCGGTTCCGATGGCGTAATATGCCGTGCCTTGCATTTCCTGTCGTATCAGTATGGATGCTATAGGTCCAGCTGCCACAGCCAGCCGTGATATCCATATTGCAGCATAGTTAGCCTCGGTTCGGTGGCACGACTCTGTCTTGTCAATAAGTAATGTACATGAGAGTACTCGCTTGGCGTGGCCGAAAACGAATCCTCCCCAGATGCACGCCGCCATAAGCCATATGATCTGTGTCGTGTCAATGCGCCTGTTGGCTGACACGTCTAATGTAGACATTGTGAGGATTGTGGCGCTCAGGCAGAATGTAGATACCAAAAATACTTTGTTGCGGCGGTAGCGTTGTATGAGCCAGCTGCCGAAGAATCCCGAGATTCCTATTCCGACAACGAATGCGCCCATTGTCAGACAGGCCCATTCGGCGTCTACATAGTTGTTCCAGTATAGTCTGCATGGTAGGAAAGGTATTGTCATGTAGCAGGCTACACACAGCAGCAGCTCGGCTATTATAAGCAGCGAGAAGTCGCGGTTCCACATTTTGTGGTATGTCGGCGTGCACGTATTGTCCATTAATATGATTCTGTTTCGTTAGGGAAGTCGGTTGACTTGACATCGCTGACATACTGTGCTATTGCAGAAGTCATGACGTTGTACAAATCGGCATATTTTCTTACAAACTTAGGCTTGAAGCTTGGGTTCATGCCGAGCATATCAGCATAAACAAGCACCTGACCGTCGCAACAGTAGCCTGCGCCTATGCCTATAGTTGCACAACTTACGCTTTCGGTCACCTTCTGTGCGAGTGCAGCTGGAACTTTCTCAAGCACAATACAGAAGCATCCGGCTTCATCGAGGGCCTTGGCATCGGATATGAGCTTCTCAGCTTCGGCATCGTCTTTGGCTCGCAGTCCGTAGCCTCCGAATTTATGTACACTTTGAGGTGTCAGTCCTAAATGTCCGCTAACTGGGATTCCTGCGTCTACCATTCGATTTATCATCGGTGCAATCTCAGCTCCGCCTTCTATCTTCACGGCGTCAACGCCCGTTTCCTTCATTATGCGTATTGCGTTGCGCAGTCCGTCCTCTTCCGACACTTGGTAGCTGCCGAATGGCATGTCACATATTACGAGAGCATGGTTTACGGCGCGTGCTACCGAGCGTGCGTGGTAAATCATTTCGTCGACGGTTATGGGCAGGGTTGTCATATTGCCATCCATTACGTTAGAAGCCGAGTCGCCTACAAGAATTGCGTCCACTCCGCCAGCGTCAATTATCGATGCTGAAGTGTAGTCGTAAGCGGTTAGCCAACTTATCTTCTCGCCGTTGCGTTTCATCTCAAAAAACATGGGGGCTGTAATCTTCTTCTTGCTTGTGCTTAAATATCCAGACATGTTATTTTTGTTTGTTTCACTATGTTGCCACAGCTTGGCTTGTGGCGCTTTTATGTATAATTTGTTTTAAACGATGTACAAAATTACATCTTTTTTATTAATCGGGCAAAGGTTTATCCCATATTAAAGTGGGTAGACCCTATTTTTCTAGCAAATACTACAATTTAAACCTATGTTTTCTTGATGCCTTGTGCGGAGTGTCGCCGCCGGGTGTTATGTCAGGTAGAAATTGTGTAGCGCCGCTACCACGAGCTGCTCCGCGATACTGGCGCCATCGGTCGTGAATGCGCGCCACGTATGTCACGGTTTCGTGTCCGCGCATATATCCGTACTTCACTACAGGGTCGTTGTAGTATTGTGGCGTGCTTAGTTTCAACACAAACTCTGCCACGTCAGCCCATTTGTATTGGTTTTTGCCGTATTTTCTTGCCAATGCCATAGCATCGCGTATGTGTAGCGAGCCTCCGTTGTAGCTACCGAGTACGAACGACTGGCGCTCTAATGGGTCTCTTACATCTTGAAAGGAAGAGTTTAGCTTATTAATGTAACGTGCTGAAGCATAAATGTTTTCTTCGGGGTCGTAAATCTTAGACATTGGCAGTCCGAGTTGGGCTGCTGTAGACGGCATTATCTGCATCAATCCGCAAGCTCCTGCCCATGAGTATGCCTTGGGGTCGAAGCAAGATTCCTGATAGCATTGGGCGGCAAGCAGTCGCCAGTCCCATCGTGCTATGGGCGAATACTTTATGAAAAGATGGTCGTATTGCGAAATAATGCCCGACTTGGCGTTGAGCATTGGAGCATAAGTGTGTCGGTGGATGCTCTGCGTAGAGTATCTGAGACGCTCCTCGTTCTGTATTTGTGCAATAAGTTTCGGTGTGTACCAGTTATTTATTGAGTCGGCAAGTTCTTTGGAGTCCTTGCTGGTCAGCCATGATGTCTTGAGCGAGTCTACGGCATATCCGCATGGTATGGTTCCTTTTGTGGCTTTCGGCATCTGATAGGCAATGATGTCGGCCTCGCCGTCCTTAAGTCGTCTGAGCATTTCTTCTACGCTCTTGCATACCTCTACTCTGAGCGATACGCCTATGTGTTGGGCAAACTTCTCGCATAGCAGAAACTGTGTGCCCATGCCACGTCCATGATAGTCGAAATAAGTGTCTGGACCGGTCATGGTAAGCATAATCAGTTCGCCGTTCTGCATCATGTCGTCCATTGAAAGATTGGAACTGATGGCTGTGGTGTCGTCATCGATAGGTTCGCCCCATGGAGTCATCTCCTTGTTTTTTTTCTCGCTGCATC
>OQVR01001134.1_pt1 | contig 11634 bp, 8 predicted proteins | sample 1691521 | NCBI WGS metagenome assembly OQVR01 (sample SAMN03418256, study PRJEB22391) | human gut metagenome | biome: human-gut; feature: organic feature; material: feces | host: Homo sapiens | place: Tanzania | collected 2013-01
ATTTTTGTTGCACGTTTGTTACGCGAAACAAAATAATCTTTATAACTTTGACCTCAGAGAAACCCGAATTGGGGCATAAAATAGAAACAAATAAAAGCATATAACAGCATGGGAAGACAAAAGAAAGTATCAAAACCGAAAGAGCCTGTTCGCATTCGTCAGCGCAAGTTGAAGAATGGAAATATCAGCCTCTATCTCGACATTTATTCAGATGGTGTCAGAAAATACGAGTCGCTGTCGCTCTACCTCGTTCCAGAGAAAGACCCGATTTCAAAAGACCAGAACAGACACGCTATGCAAGTGGCAAACAAGGTGAAGTCAGAAAGAATATTGGGGTTGCAGAACCGTGGCATCAAACAATGGGAGAAAATCAAGCAGGAGAATATGCCACTGCTGACTTGGCTCTGCAAATATGAGCAGTCGGACGGCAACTTTGCCAAATCCACATTGAAAGGCAGAAAGGAGATGCGCCACAAGATAGAACAGTACCTTGCCACGACTGGCGACATCAATATCTGTTTGTCAGAAATAGATGTTGATTTCTGCCGTGGCTTCGTGAAGTTTTTGAAAACGGCACATCATGGAGTGAAGAAAGACGCTACAGCTGTTATCAGTCAAGGTTGCGCCCATCATCATCAGGCGGTATTCAATGGAGCGTTGAACAAGGCGGTGCGTGAGGGTATCATAGCAAGCAATCCAATGATACTGTTGGATGCTAAGGAGAAGCATCAGCCAGCCGAAAGCGTAAGAGAATATCTGACCATTGACGAGTTGAAAGCCATTATGAAAGCGGACTGCGCCAACACGGAAGTAAAAAAGGCATTTATCTTCTCTTGCTTTGCAGGATTGCGCTTGGGTGATGTACGTGCGCTCACATGGAACAAGGTGTTTCTCGCTTCTGACGGAAAGACAAAGTTTGTCCGCACGATCATGGAGAAGACAAACAAACTCGTCAATGTTCCACTATCAAAAGAGGCTCTGAACTGCCTTAATGAAAAGGAAGACCCGAACGAGCCGATATTCACTTTGCCAGGCACTCCAACGGTATGTCACGACATTCGTAAATGGATGCAAAATGCTGATATTAAAAAGCACATCTCGTTTCACTGCTCACGGCACACCTTCGCCACGATGATGCTGACACTTGGAGTTGACATCTATACAACAAGCAAATTATTGGGGCATAGCAATGTCTCTACAACACAGATATACAGCAAGATAGTGGACGAGAAAAAAGTGGAGGCGGTCAACAAGGTTGATAATCTATTTGATTAGCACTAATAAAAAAGGTAACTGAAAATGAGTATAGAGATAAGAACAAGAGTGTTAAAAAATGGCAGTCAGTCGCTATACCTTGACTGCTATGAGAATGGTAAAAGGGAATATGAGTCACTGCATTTGTACCTTGTTCCAGAGGTGAACGAAGACGCAAAGCGAGAGAACAAGAACGCCATGAAAAAGGCGGTCGCTATAAAGGCTGAAAGACTCCTTGGTATTCGTAAGGAGGCAAAGTCTCCAGATGAAACGACATTGAGAAAGGCATCGCCTGTTTTCTATGAATGGCTGCTTGATTATCACAAGGGATTGGTTGACAGCCAAGCGTATTCTCAGAACTACATCAAGAATGTATGGAAGCTGATAGCCATCATGCACCAATATATGAAATACAGCCATAAAAGTGGCATACGATTGATAGACTTCAATAAAAACGTATATATGGGCTTCTTGAACTATATGAGGGACATCTATGTTTCGCCAAAGTCTCCAAGCAACCCTCAGAAGTTGGCACAGTCCACCATGCACCAAATGCAGACCACACTCAACACCATATTGAACAAGGCGGTCAGAAACGGTCTGATAAGTGCAAATCCTTTTGCTTCATTGGATATAAGGGAAAGGGTCAGCAAGGCAGAGAGTAATATCGTTGCATTGACAAAAGAAGAGGTCATGTCATTGGCTTCCGTTGAAACAGGCAGCCCTGCAACCAAACAATGTTATATGTTCTGTTGCTTTACAGGTTTAAGACATAGCGATATATCCAACTTAAAATGGAAGGATATTCGCCAAACTGATGCGGGATTGGCAATCTATCTGCCTCGTATGCAGAAAACCAAGCACCCCATTCTGATACCATTAGGCAAAAAGGCATTGGAATGGTTGCCCGACAAGGAAGATAAAAGTGAAGATAGCCTTGTGTTCAACACACCATTGTTATGCAACTGTGACAGAGCCTTGAAGCACATGGCAAAACGAGCTGGCATTACAAAGGTTCTCGGATTTCACACAAGTCGGCACACTTTTGGAACATTGGCTATCCTCGCAGGATGTGACATCTTGACTGTGAGCAAACTATTGGGTCATAAAAGTGTTAAGACAACACAGATATATGCTTCCGTAGCCATGCAGATGAGAGCGGATGCCGTCAAGCGAGTGGAAAAAGTATTTGGAAATTAGGGAAGAAAAGAAAGGGAGTAAGGAGGATAAAATCTCTTTATTCCCTTATTTCGTTCTGATTTAGCTGCAAAACCACAAAAACACTCGCATAATCACTAAATATAGCATAAAACGAGCGGTTTGATGAAATAAAAGTACTACATTTGCGTTATTATAGGAAATAAAGGTTTGAAAAATGAAGCTGAACAGAATAAAACTGGTTCTGGTTGAGAAAGAAGTCTCCCAAACCGAATTGGCAAAGAAACTCGGAAAAAGTTTCAGCACCATAAATGCCTATTGCAGTAACCGCAAGCAGCCATCATTGGAATTGCTAAACGAGATAGCCGATATTCTCTCTGTAAGTATGAAAGACCTCATAGTGGATAAATAAAATCGTATGACTATGGCAAAAGATGCAAAATCAGCGTTCTGCGAGGACAGCAGGGTGAAGTTCCCCACACTCATGCACCTAATGGGTATGGGTTTCAAGTATGTTTCCTTGAAAGGACTGAAAACAAAATATGTGGAGGCTCCTAAAACGGAGTTTGACCCACTAACGAATATTTTGACGGATTATTTTATAGATGCTTACTGCACCCTCAATCCTAAGGCGGAGAAAAAGGATGCAGAGGATATGCTTGTCAAAATACAAAAGTCATTGCAGAATGACGATTTGGGCAGACAGTTCTACAATGAAATACTGTTGAATACTGGAGAAAAGATTATAGATTTGTCCTCTCCTGTAAGTTTTTATAAGAACAACACTTTCCAGGTTGCCACAGAAATGACTTGTGGCAGCAAGGACAGCGACAACTACCGTCCCGACATAACGATTTTTGTAAACGGTTTGCCATTGGCTTTCATTGAGGTAAAGAAAGAGAATAACCATAAAGGCATACAAGCGGAAACAGACCGCATGAAACAACGTTTTGTCAATCCACAATACCGTCGCTTCTTGAATATCACACAGATAATGGTGTTCAGTAACGATATGGAATATGACAATAATGAGGTTGCGCCAACTATCGGTGCTTTCTATGCCACTATCGGAAAGAAGAATACAAAGTACAACTGTTTCCGTGAGGAGGGACAGGACAGTTTCCCTACTGCACGGCATATTCACCAAGTAACGCCCGAAGAGGAAGAAGTCCTTTTGCGTGACAACAATGTGCCGCAATATAAGAACAGCAGTGAATACAAGACTAACTGTCTGGCAAATACTCCAACCAAGCGTATTTGTGACAGTCTGTTTTCTTTCAATCGTTTTCATTTTCTTTTGAAATATGGCATCGCATACGTTGACTATCCCAACGGGCTGCAAAAGCACATCATGCGCTATCCGCAGTTGTTCGCCACAAAAGCCATAGAGAGGTATTTGGAGACTGGTAAAAACAAAGGTATAATTTGGCACACGCAAGGTAGCGGAAAGACTGCCTTATCATTCTATAATGTGAAATACCTGACGGATTATTATTCTGCAAAAGGGATTGTTCCGCAGTTCTTCTTTATCGTTGACCGCTTGGACTTGATGATACAAGCCCAAAGGGAGTTTTCGTATCGTGGTCTGAAAGTCAATTCCGTGCAGGATAAGGGGGCTTTTGCAAATATAATAAGCAGCGGTTTGACTACTCAGAACAGAGAGGGTAAGCCTGAGATAACCGTAGTAAACATACAAAAGTTCTCCAACGATTCAAAGGCTTTGGCAAAGAATGCCTACAATGTACCTGTGCAGCGCATCTATTTCATAGACGAGGCACACCGCAATTACAGTCCAGACGGCAGTTTCCTTAAAAATCTCATATCCAGTGATACGAATGCCGTCAAGATAGCCTTAACAGGCACACCAATCATCAGCAAGGAGTATAACACCAAAGATATTTTCGGTGATTACATACACACCTATTTCTATAATGCGTCCATTGCTGACGGTTATACACGCCGACTGATACGTGAAGATATAGGCTCAAACTATAAAATCAAGCTGAAAGAGGCTTTGAACAGCATCCGTGTAAAGGTACACAGCGTAAAGGAAAGCGATGTGTATGCCCACCATGTGTATGTGCAACCGCTTCTTGATTATATCATAGAAGACTTGCGCACATTCCGCCAAAAGAACGAAGACAACACGTTAGGCGGTATGGTTGTGTGCAATAGCAAGGAACAGGCACAGCTCATGTACCGACTATTTCTTGAAAAGTATGCCGATGAAAGCGAACTTGACAACGAAACGGACGAGGACGGTTCTATCGTGTACAAAAGTATCAGTGCTGGCGAAATGGAAGTCAAGAAAAAGCCTTGTAAGAAAGGTTGCTATCGTGCTGCACTTATCACATACGACAGTTTCGACAAGGAAACTCGTGCCAAGTGGATAGAACTGTTCAAGGATGGCAAAATTGACTTGCTTATTGTGTTCCAGATGCTCCAGACAGGCTTTGATGCTCCACGTTTGAAGAAATTGTATCTGCACCGTATGGTCAAGGAGCATAACTTGCTCCAGACATTGACACGTGTAAACCGCCCATACAAGGACATGAAGTATGGCTATGTGGTGGATTTCGCCAACATTGAGGAGGAATACAGCAAGACAAATAAGGAGTATCAAGAAGAACTTGAACATGAGGTTGGCAAAGACAATATACAGAACACCGATCGCTTGTTGGTGTCAATGGACGAAGCCAAGAAAAGGGTTGATGAAGCCAAGAAAGTGCTTGACAACTATGAACTGGGCAATCCCGAAATCTTCTCTCGCCAACTCAATTTGGAAGATGACAGAAATGTTGTCCGCACAGTCCTCAACTCTCTTGAAGATATGCGGAGTTTGCAGAATATGCTTACTTCGCAAGGCTCTAACGCTGACGAGGTTGTGGAAATCAGCGACATTCACAACTTGATAAAGGCAGCGAAGAACCGTCTTGACCTGTTGGGCTTCATAGACAATTCAGATGAGAACGCCAATGCAAAGCAACTGCTCAATATGGCATTGGAAAACATTGAGTTTTCTTTTGAAAAGCGTGGCGAGGGTGAGTTGGAGATACAGGAACAATACAAGCAGAGCGTGGAACACGCCAGACAGCAACTGAAAGCGTGTGTTGATACCGATGACCCAGAATATCGCTCTATCTTGGAAGAGTTCCTGCGCCTGTTCCGTAAAAAGGAAATGGAGTCACAGGAGGAGTTTAATATGCACAAAAAGGTGCAGAACGTGAATGACATTCTGCGTCGCATCAAGAAACTTAATGAACGTGACGCTTTGGAAGCCATCAAGTACAATGGTGATACCAAGTTTGTGCGTGTGGAGAAACGCCTGAAAGAGAAAGACAAGGAAGAAACCGAACGCAAGGTTACGCCACGCAACTACGCATGGACGGAGGAAAAGGAGAAAATGACCATCATTCTGCTTGCCATCAAGGAAGATGTGGACGATGTGTATTTCCATAACCAATCCATCTTGGAAGTTCCAGAGTATTTCAAGAAGAACATCCTTACTTACGTCACACGCCATTTCAAGGAAGAAGCGGTAAAGACCGACCGGGAGGTGCGCAAGTATGTGAGTGAGATAATAAACAGAGAATATCAAATAGCAAGATAACAAACGAATGAAAAATATAGAAGAAATAAAAAATCAGACCTATGCGCTGATTGATGACTTGAAAAAGACTACCACAGAGAACGGACTCGCTGGTAGCGGTAACGAATATGTGGTTATTGTGGAGATTTTCCTCTACAAGTTCCTTAATGACAAGTTTATCTATGAGGCTAAAAAAGAAAATCCAGAACTGGCTAATGCCGAGGATTTCTTTGCAGCTCTTGATGCAATGTCGGAAGATGATTATGAGGAAATGTGCGATTCCATGCTCGACACAATCATCTTGAAAAAGGAACATCTTATTCCGTTCCTTGCCAAGCGACAGAACGAGGATAAGTTTGCCGAGCTGTTCGATTCTACATTGGAGAGTATAGCAAGCGAAAACTCTGACATCTTCTATATCCTCAATGAGGACGAGACCAGAGTTTCCATTATGAAGCCTATATCTGATGTGGTTTCTGGTGGAACGAACAAGAAGAATGCCTTTTGCCGTTCGCTAATTGGTGATGTGGCAAGTTTCTCGTTTGAGAATGCCTTTGAAGCTGGCTATGATTTCTTCTCCACGATATTTGAATACCTAATAAAAGATTACAATGCCAATGGTGGTGGCAACTATGCCGAATACTACACGCCTCACGCTATTGCAGCTATCATGGCTCAACTGCTTGTTGATCCATCGGAAGATGTAAGGAGCGTGACTTGCTATGACCCATCAGCAGGTACAGGAACACTTGTTATCGCCTTGGCTCATGCCATCGGTGAGCAAAACTGCACAGTTTATACACAGGACATCAGCGATAAGTCATCAACAATGATGATGTTGAACCTTATTCTTAACAGCATGAGCCATTCTCTGACCCATGTAATACAGGGTAACACGCTAAAGCATCCATTCCACAAGAATGAGGATGGCTCGTTGCGTAAGTTCGACTATATTGTCAGCAATCCACCTTTCAAGTTGGACTTCTCCGACTATCATAGCGATTTGAAGACCGATAGTTACAAGGGGCGTTTCTTTGCTGGCATTCCAAACATTCCTTCCAAAAACAAGAAAGGCATGGAAATCTATCTGTGCTTCTTCCAACACTTACTTTACAGTCTGAAAGAAGACGGTAAGGCGGCTATTGTCGTTCCTACGGGTTTCATCACGGCTAAAAGTGGCATCGCTTTCAAGATACGTAAGCACTTGGTCGATGGCGAGAAGTCCATTCTGCGTGGTGTGGTAAGTATGCCAAGTAATATCTTTGCAAACACTGGCACCAATGTAAGTGTGGTGTTCATCGACAAATCTGGCGTAGATAAACCAGTACTCATTGATGCAAGCAAACTTGGTGAGACAATCAAAGAGAATGGCAACCAAAAGACAAAACTGCGCACAGAGGAGATACAACAGATTGTCAACACATTCCGCAACAAGGAAGTGGTTGAAGACTTCTCAGTCACTCCAACTTTTGATGAGATAAAGGAGAAGGGTTACAGTTTCTCCGCTGGTCAGTACTTCGACATCAAGATTGACTATGTGGATATTACGGAAGATGAGTTCAACCGTCGTATGGATAATTTCAAGACCACGCTAAGACAGCAATTCAGCGAGAGTCACCGTTTAGAAGAAGAGATTCTGAAGCAGTTGGATTGTATCGGTTTCAATGAAAATGTTGGAAAGGAATAACAGGATGAACGAAATAACAAAAGACAGCAATACATTGTTGCCTACAGGCTATGTTCAATGGCGTAAAAACATTGAACATCTAATTGACACTGCAAAGTTGAAAACAGCTATTAGTGTCAATATGGGTACTTTGTCGCTATATTGGAATATAGGGAAAAGCATATTGCAGAAACAGGAACAGGAAGGTTGGGGTAAACAGGTCATAGAACAACTGTCAAAGGATTTGATCTCTCGTTATCCAGATGACCGTGGCTATTCCAAACGCAACCTTGGCTATATGAAGAGTTTCGCCATGCAATATCCTGATTTTCCATTTTTGCAAGTGCCACTTGCAAAATTAAAAGAACTGCCAATATTGCAAGCGACACTTGCAAAATTAGAGGGTGAAGGTAAGGATTTTGTGCAAGTACCGCTTGCACAAATATCTTGGTATCATCATATCTCATTGCTACCCAAGGTGAAAGACGAAGCACAACGTGCCTACTATATAACGGAAACAGCCCAAAATGGGTGGAGTCGTGATGTGATGCTCCTTCAGATAGACAATGGGTATATCCATGCAAAAGGTCATGCCATCAACAACTTTGAGCAGACATTGCCACCCCCTCAGTCAGACTTGGCTCGCTACATATTCAAAGACCCTTACAACTTTTCATTCATTGGAACGGTTGCATTGCAAAACGAACTGGATATAGAAAAGTCTTTGACAAGCAAGATTACCGATTTTCTCCTTGAAATGGGACGTGGTTTTGCTTATATAGGCAGACAATACCATATTTCGGTTGACGGTGATGATTACTATATCGACTTATTGATGTACCACCTCAAATTGCATTGCTATGTTGTGGTGGAATTGAAAGCTGTGGAGTTCAAGCCAGAGTTTGTAAGCAAACTAAACTTCTATATTTCGGCTGTTGACGATTTGGTAAAATCTCCAGAAGACAAGCCCACTATTGGTTTGCTCCTTTGCCGAACTAAGAGTAACAAGAAAGCGGAGTTTTCGCTTCGTGGCATTACCCAACCAATGGGTATTGCACAGTACGAAACAGAAAAGCTCTTTGCTGATGTAGCATCGGCATTACCACAGATTGAAGAAATAGAAAAGTCTTTAGAAAAATCCAATGATGAACATCAAAATGATGTGTGACAAAGTGGATAATTCAAAATACAACAACGATGAAAGTATTGAAAATTAAGGATATAGTTCGTACTATTTCAATAACACATAAATTTGATAAGGACAAATTAATTGCTATCAACACCTCAGATGTTGAGAATGGAATTATGCATGATGGTACGCTAACTGCCATAGAAGACTTGAAGGGACAGTTTAAGAAGACTGTCCAAAAAGGGGATATTCTATTCAGTGAAATTCGACCTGCAAATAGAAGGTTCGCATTAGTGACAAAGGATGATTGTGCAGATTATGTAGTTTCAACCAAATTAATGGTTCTGAGGAAATATAACAATGAAGTTGACCTAAGATATTTCTATTATTGTTTAACCAATCAGCCTTTCTTGGATATGCTCCAAAGAAAGGCTGAAAATAGAATTGGGTCTTTCCCTCAAATAACGTTTGATTTGCTATCTGAGTATGCTTTTCCCGTACCATCATTATCAGAGCAAGAGAGAATAGCCAACATAATATTCTCTCTTGACCATAAAATTAAACTCAACAAGCAGATAAATGATAATTTAGAGGTAATGGCAAAACAGCTCTATGACTATTGGTTTGTGCAGTTTGACTTCCCGAACGAGGATGGCAAACCGTATAAGTCAAGTGGAGGTGCTATGGTGTGGAATGAGAAGTTAAAGCGAGAGATACCAACATTTTTTGATGTTAAATCGCTATCAGAAATAATTGAAGTTAAAGATGGCACACATGACTCACCCAAGCCACAAGACAATGGGTATTTTCTGCTTACCTCAAAACACCTTACGGAAAGAGGACTTGATTATGCAAGTGCTTATAAAATCTCAAAAGAAGACTACGAAAGCATAAACAAACGTAGTAAAGTTGATACTAATGATATTCTATTCTCTATGATAGGAACTATCGGTAATAGTTATTTTGTAGAAGAAACAAATATAAACTTTGCTATAAAGAATATGGCTCTATTCAAAACTTCTGCAAAGCGATGGTTTTCGGAATATTTGTATCTATATTTATCATCTTGCGATTATAAGCATTATGAAGGGAACAGTCTTTCGGGAAGTATTCAGAAATTTGTATCACTAAGAACATTAAGAGATATGCCTATTTTATATCACGAAGATATAATCAAAGTGTTTGCAAAAGAAGTTAGAAATATAATAACAATGATGGTAAATCTCCGTAAGGAGAACATTGAACTCACTAAGCAACGCGACGAGCTCTTGCCATTGCTGATGAATGGTCAAGCTTCGGTAAATTATCATTTATCTGACGATTGATAGCGATTTTATTGTCTATATCAGTGAGAATGCGCCCTATATTCTTCTGAACATCAAAATCTGGAACCCAAACGGTACAGTCTTTGATCTTTTCGGGAGATGTATGGCGTATTTTCGTTTGTTGTGCAGCTGCACTCAACTGCTGTCGCACAATAGAAGAAGAAATCAAATAGTAGCAAAAATTAGGGTCAAGAAGTCCCTTTTTGCATCTTACAAGGGCTACATCCTGACTTTGAATATACTTGCCACTTTCGGGAATACGTGCAGTAGTTCCCAACAAACCAAGTGATTGCTCGGTAAGTGGAGTGATAATGTCACCTTCGTTAAGTATAAACTCGTCTTTGACAGTACCTGTATAATACAAGTCCGTCTTGGAAGTGTTCTCTTTAAAACCACCTCCATTCATATTGAAGTTACCCAAAGTTAAGCGAATCAGCTCGCCTTCCTCGGCATAGAATTGACCAGATAGGCTTGCCCCACGAGTCACTTCTATAAGTTCTCCTAATTTATGTTTGTTCAATTTCATAATCTGCACACTTTTTGCTTACAAAGGTAACTAAAGTTAAGCAGACTTGATAATCTTTAAACGTTAATTAAGGAATTTGCGGTGTGCAATCTTTACATTTGCTTGATTTACCATAGCATAATGCAAGGTCGTGTCGATTTTCACATGTCCCAACATCTTTTGCACTTGCTCTATTGGCATTCCCTTGTCAATCGCCATTGTTGCCAAAGTTCTGCGGAACTTGTGAGGATGCACCTTATGTATGTTCACATTTTTTCCTAACTGGCGCAAGCGGACTTCAACACCACTAATAGTTAAACGTGTATGAGGTTCTTTGAGACTGACGAACAACGCAGGATTAGAATCCGTTCGTTGTTCCAAGTATTTCTTGAGGTGTATCTTGGTGCGAGCGTTGAAATATACCTCACGCTCTTTATTTCCTTTACCGAACACCACACACTGGCGTTCTTGGAAATCGATGTCCTCACGATTGATTTTTACCAACTCTCCAACACGCATACCAGTGCTAAGCAGCAAATCTATCATTGCCACATCACGAATTTCTTGGCAACTGTCACGCAACACTTCAATATTTTCATCTGTCAACACCTCTTTCACCAAAGCATCAGTACGTACCTTATGTATTCTGCGCACAGGACTTTTGGTGATATAATCTTCATCTTCCAACCAAGAAAAGAAACTGGAATAGATACGACGCAAATTGTCAATCGTAACCTTGCTAAGTCTTCGTTGCTCCTGCTGTTCTGCAAGATAACAGCGAATGTCATTGGTTGCAATGTCACACACATTCTTCTTCACAGCCACTATCAGTTTCTCTATAGAAGATTTATAATAGTGGATGGTCTTGTCCGAACAGCCCTCCACTTTTTTTGAAGAGATAAAAGCTCCAAGAAGTTCTGCGTTTTCCTTGTTGCGTTGCTCTTCCTCTGTCGCCTTTGGCGTAATCTCACACTCAGATAGTGCCTCTCGGGTCACATCTGTTATATT
>OQVR01001135.1_pt1 | contig 11631 bp, 10 predicted proteins | sample 1691521 | NCBI WGS metagenome assembly OQVR01 (sample SAMN03418256, study PRJEB22391) | human gut metagenome | biome: human-gut; feature: organic feature; material: feces | host: Homo sapiens | place: Tanzania | collected 2013-01
TTATTCAACACAAAGTCAAATTGGTAATATTGTCGTAAATGAAGATAAACATGACTTTATAATAGATATCAATAATGGTATTAATTATAATGAGTGCTTTAAAATTCTTTCTAATATACCTATTGAAACTACAGATAACTCATCTGCTAAAATACCAGATAGGGTAGGCTTTTTAGAGATGTATGATGTAGGTCGCGTAGAACAATTAAATTCTCTTAATAGATGGAAGAATAGTAATCCAATGGAAACTCTTCAAACTCCTGTTGGTTATGGTAAAAATAGTGAACTACAATATATTGATTTACATGAAAAATATCATGGACCTCATGGACTTATCGCTGGTATGACCGGATCGGGAAAATCAGAGTTTATTATAACTTATATTTTGTCATTGGCAGTTAATTATCATCCTGATGAGGTTGCTTTTATATTGATAGATTATAAGGGCGGCGGATTGGCAAGCGCTTTTGAAAATGATGAGAAAGGGGTTAAGCTTCCCCATCTGGCAGGAACAATTACAAACCTGGACGGTGCATCAATTAAAAGATCCCTCGTTTCAATTCAAAGTGAATTGAGAAGAAGGCAAAACATTTTTAATGAGGCTTTAAAAGTAACCAATGAGGGCACCATGGATATTTATAAATATCAGCAGCTTTACCGTGATAAGGTTGTTAAACAACCGTTGCCGCACCTGTTTATTATTTCCGATGAGTTTGCCGAACTTAAAACCCAGCAGCCGGAATTTATGGAGCAGCTTATCAGTGCGGCACGAATCGGACGAAGCTTAGGTGTACATTTGATTCTTGCAACGCAAAAGCCCAGCGGAGTGGTTGATGATCAAATATGGAGTAACAGCAGGTTTAGAGTATGTCTCAAGGTGCAGGAACGTGCAGACAGCCAGGATATGATTAAATGTCCGGATGCTGCCGAGCTTACACAAACAGGTCGTTTCTTCCTCCAGGTAGGCTATAATGAATTTTTCGTGCTCGGTCAATCTGCATGGTGCGGAGCGGACTATATTCCGACAAATACGGTTGAAAAATCCGTGGATTCAACGATACAGGTTATTGATAATATCGGAAGAGTGGTCATGAATGTTATTCCGCCTCAAAAGAAGGAAGTCGAAAAAGCAAAGTCCAAACAAATTGTATCCGTCGTTAAATATCTTTCGGATCTTGCGAAGGAAGAACATATTGCCGTAAGACCGCTTTGGCTGGCGCCTATTCCGCGATATATTTATGAGGATATGCTTGAGCGTAAATACGGAAACAGGTCACAAGGTCTTCATCTCGAACCGACGATAGGTGAATATGACGATCCGTTTAATCAGAAGCAGGATTTGCTGACATTACCCGTGTCCGATGAGGGTAATTGCTTGCTTTATGGCTCGGCAGGCAGCGGCAAAACAACATTTTTAACCACGATATGCTATTCGCTGATTAAAAAACACAATGCCTCGGAATTAAATATATATATTATGGACTTTGGTTCGGAAACTCTGAAAATGTTTGAAAAAGCACCTCAGGTCGGTGATTTTATATCTTCGGCTGAGGAGGAAAAGACAATCAATCTGTTGAAAATGTTACAGAGTGAAATGAATATGCGAAGAGGTCTGTTTTCCGATTACGGCGGTGATTACATAAGCTATTGTACAAGCAGCGGTAAAACACTTCCTAACATAGTTGTCATTATTAACAATTATTCTGGATTTGTTGAGCAATACGAAGACATACAGGATGAATTTTCACTGCTAAGCAGAGACGGAGTAAAATACGGCATTTATTTTATTGTTACTGCCAACAGCACCAATGCTGTCGGATATAGAATCCAGCAAAATTTTAAAGTAATGATGACATTGCAGCTTAATGACCAGTCCGATTATCCGATAATTATCGGTAAAACGGATGGTTTAATTCCGTCTGCTTATAAGGGCAGGGGTTTGGTAATGCTCGACAAGGTTTATGAGTTTCAAACTGCATATTGCTGTGATGAAAAGAATGTGCGGAACTATATTATTGATTTTTGTAATGAAAAGGCCGGACAAGCTAAAGTCTTTGCAAGAAAGGTTCCTGTTTTGCCGAATAGGGTTGATCTCGATTTTGTAAGCAATCAAATTGATAAACTAAATAAAATTCCTGTTGGCGTCGAAAAGAAAAGCTTGAATATTTCCTCTGTTAAATTGTCGGACAAGGTCTTGCTGCCTATACTTGCTCAGGATATCAATGACTCGGTCTCGTTTGCGGAAGAATTGGCAAAGGTTATTTCAACAGTTGCTCAAACAGAGATAATTGATCCCGTGGCACTTTTAAAACCAGCAAAGAAGTATGAAAGCTCTTTTGATAATGTTGTTAAGCAGATTTTTGATGACATGGTAAACAGAAACAATACATATTTTGATGCCGACATGAGTTTGGATTCACTTTCGTCGTTTTCGGAAAAGGTATATTTTATCTTTGGATATAAGAAGTTTTTTGATAGTCTCACATCGGATTCAAAGGATAAAATGAATGTTTTGCTGGAAAAGGCGGAGAGCTATTACAAATTACATTTTGTTATATTTGATTCCGTAAACAATATTATTACACAAAATTCTAACGGTTGGTATAAGAGGTTTGTAAGCGGCTCGGACGGTATATGGATCAGTGACGGATTTGCGGATCAATATGTATTGAGGACCGGTAAGCTTTCAAGAGAAATTTATGAGGAAATCGGAGCGAATTACGGCTATGTTATTTCTAAAAATAAGCAAACTCTTGTAAAGCTGCTTACATCGGAGGAGGGTGAGGAATAAATGGACAAAATTCTTGTAAATATCTATGTTCCTATTATTACAATTTCATATGATATGCTTATTCCGCCGGCTTCACCGATGCACGAGGTGCTGGGGTTAATAAAGAAAGCTGTTACGGAAATGTCTGACGGTCAATTTATTTCGGGCTCAAACAATGTTATTTGTTTTCGTGATAGCGGAAAAATAATAGATATTAATTTATTGGTTTTTGAGACGGGAATCCATAACGGCTCAAGACTGATGTTAATATAAAATAATAAGGAGGTAGAATAAAATGGGCAAAGATATTCAGGTAACGCCTGAGTTGTTGGAGTCTGCAGCTGGAAAAATTGAAACTTTGGCTGGTGAATACAAAACACAGTATAATCAGTTGTACAGTGAAACAAACGCAATGGCTTCGACATGGAGAGGAAAAGACAACGTGGCTTTTACCGAACAAATTGAAGGCTTTAAGGCTGATTTTGAAAAGATGCATGATCTCATGCTGGAATATGTTGCATTCCTCAGAAACGCCGCCAAAGCTTATCAAACCACTCAGGGCAATGTTGTAAATCTAGCAAGAAAACTGACTAATTAAGAGGGAGGGACAAAACAACATGGCAGATGAAATTCGTATTTCTACACAAGTACTCACCACAACAGCCGGAACAGTGAGAAGAATTAATGATTCTTTAGAGTTAAAACTTGCAGAAATTAACAAAAACATGAACGACCTTGAAGCTACATGGAAAAGTGATGCTTCAACTGAAATCAGAGCAGCTATGAATTCACTTAAGCTGCGTTTTGCGGAATACAAAGAAGTCGTTGAATCGTATGCAAAATTTCTTGAAAATACAGCACAAAGCTATGAATCAACAGAAGCGGCAAATGTCGCAAATGCAAGTGCATTTAAAGGAAACTAATAAAAAGCACATATGGGCATTGCCCATATGTGCTCTCAAGTAAAAATGAGGATTGATAATATGAAAAGAATAGTTGCGGTTTTATTGGTATTATGTACGCTTATCGGAATTACAGCGTGTTCGGGTAAAGCGGAAGAAGCACACATGATTAAGGGCGAATTTTATAATTTGTTTTTAAAATCTTTTAACTACTATTCTGTAGACGGAAAAAACTTTGATGAGACTAATGATTATAATATTGAAGCACAAGCAATCGTGGATTGGAAGCTTTTGCCCGAAAAAGAGGCTTTCAAAGGATTAAATAAGGCAATTACCAAGGAAGAAGCAGCATTGGTTTGCTTGAACTCGGTTTATATAAAGAAACAGGGAAATGCAGATGATATAAAGGATGCAAAATTATGTAAGAATCCACAGGAAATGGCAAATGCAGTTGCAACGGGAATAGTCAGCCTTGACAATGGATACATAAACGGAAAAGAAAAGCTTTCATATCAGGAATGTCAGGATATGATTGAAAACACAATGCAGGCTAAGATAAATGGAAACTTTGAGGAAAATCAAGGAACGATCGATTATGCGGCAGCAGAAAATTCTATTTCTTTTTCCGCAGCCGATATAGATGATGAATCGAGCTTTTCTGTAGAAGGCTATCCGTCGGGAGGCTCTGTGGAAATTGAATCCGAAGAAGTGACTAGTAAAGATCCTGTTAAAGCTGCTTTTTTAAGTCATGTTAACAGTAATAAAGCGGAAATTGAGAATACTGCAGTAATTAATGAATTGTTTAATGTAAAGATTCCGAAAGATTTGTATAATTCGAAGTTTTCAGAGGCAAAAGTAGGCGATTATATTGTTTATACCGGAAATATATGTTTGCCGAAGGTTACAAAATTGAGTTATGAAAACCGAAACAAGATGAATACACCCGGATATTTCATCGAACCCTTTGTAGGATATTTAAAAAGTGTAACCAAGGTGTCCGAAAAGGAATATAATTTGCTGCTCAGCAAGCCTTCGGATGAGGAAATAATGGCAAATACTGATGTAACGCAGAAAACAATTAAAATTACAAATATTGATTTTGAAAAGAAATCATTAAATTTAGCCGGTTTTAACATTACAGTCAGCCCAAACGAAAGCAAGGACGGAGTCAGCGTATCTGCATCAAAGACTTTTAAACTGTCCAAAAATAAATACGGGAATTGGAGAGATCAAAAAGCCGATATTACGGCATCTGCGACCGCTTCAATAGAAAATATGACCGTTACCATGGATAATTTCAAGCACTTTTTCAGAAAAGACAACGATTACGCGTATATGAAATTTTCAAGTGATACGACCGAAACTTTTGAACTTAAAACAGGAACGCTTCGCCGTGCTCCTGATTCCAACAGAAACGGTAAGTTTAAATCAAATTTATTGTCTTCACGATTCACGGACGGGCAGGGAGCAGACAGTATAAAGATTACAAAATTCACAGTAACTGTTCCGTATACAGGAATATCTTTTGATATCGGTGTGTATTTGACGATTCAATTTGATGGACGCATTAAGATTACTTTTTCTCAGGAAGGAAACGGCTTTGCATTGGAAAAAGTAAACGGTCATGTAAAATTCAGTGCGTTAAAAGCAGAAAAGGATAAAAAAGCCGAAGTTCATACGAATCTTGACATCGGTGTTAAGACCAAAGTGGGAATTAACTTTCTATTTGTATCAAATGTATTATCCGGATATCTGACGATAGGAGTGGACATATCCGCAGTGTTTTCCGCCTTTACGACAGAGAGTGGAAAGGCAAAAAAAACTGCAACAGGATATTATAATTACGAACTTGCAAAATCTGATTCAAAACTAAAATTCTGCTTTGATGTCTGCGGAAGAATGTATTTTTCCGGAGGACTTGAAAATGACAATTTGATCGGGAAAATGATAAAGAAACATTATGATTTGTCCAAGCTTTCATTTATGATAAAGAGCAAAAAGCTGAGTATGAGTCTTCATATTGAAGAATCAGGAATTGTTCCGGAATGTACTCGAAAAAATGCCGAAAGCTCGGTTGAAAATGATGAGAATAAAAAAGCAGTGAGTGAAGGTAAATTCCTTTTGGAATCGACCAAGCTGACCGTTATCGATGGAACCTGCAATACAATTAAAATTACAGGAATGCCGATTTCAAACAAAAAAATAAGCAAGAAATATCCTTCGGGAATCCAGGTTCGAGTTAAAGATAAAACAATTGCCGAGGCAATTTATTCGGAAAAAACAAACAGTATAGTTGTTTCATCTTTAAAACCCGGCAGTACAGAGGTAGAGGTTTATGTTCAGAAGAATAAGAAGACGGGAAAAGAATACATGCAGACTTTTTCTATAACTATTTCTGAAAACTCGGACATGAAATATACATCTTTTGCTGCAGACGATTTGACTTATGCAGCAAGTCTCAGCATATAATTTTCGGTTAGGAGGAAATTATTATTTATACTCAGCTAATAATTGTATTTGTTATTCTTGGAATATTTGCAGTTCTTCATGTAATAACATTATTTTTGCTTGGAAAAATCATTAAAAACAGAGAGTCGTTCTTTAAGAGCGACTCTCCGGACAAGCGAAACCAATCGAACAGGCAAAATAAAGAGGCTCCTGCCCAAAAGCATGAGCAGTCAGTTGTAATATGCCAAAAATGTTCTACACCGTATATGGCTAAATATGGAATATGTCCCAAATGCGGAGCAAAACGTTAATTGTGGAAAGGGGGTTAATTTGTGGCTATTAATATTAACAATGCAAATAATCAGGCAAGCAGAATCAATGAGCAAATAAACAAACTGAATCAATCAAAAAGTCAGCTTTTAACATACAAGTCATCTCTGAGTTCCTGCTGGAGGGGAACCGAAACACAATATTTATTCAATTCAATTGACAGCTCTATAAGTAAGATTGAATCTACAATTATTGCTCTAAAATCCTTGAGCAATTCAGTAAGATCAACTGCTGCAACAATAAAAAAGGAAGACGATGAGGCTGCCGCAAGAGCAAAAGCTGCAAGGATCAAGGCTCAGAAGCTTGAAAAGGCGAGAAAGGGCTACAATGAATCCGTCAAAAAATATAAGGACAAGGTTAGTAAAATAAATTCTTTGAAGGCAGAACATAACAGTTCAAAGAATAAGGCTCGCCGAGCAGAGCTGCGAACTGAAATTGAAAAGCTTCAGAACGAATTAAAAAATGACAGAGCGGCACTTGACGCTAAGAAGCAACTTGATAACAGTCTGAAAAAATGATTTATTTTTAAGGGCAAAAGAAGGATGATAGAATGAGTGTAATAAAGATAAATGTTTCGGAAGTGCTAAATTCCGGTACTTATATTGTTAAAGCGAAAAGAAATATTTCGTCCGTTAAACAGGATATTTCTGCAATCAGAAGAAATGTTGATTCTCGAATAATGAACCGTAACGGAATTAAAGACGGTTTTGAACATATTACATACGAACTCGGTTCGCTTGAACGCAAACTTGATAGAATTAAAAATTTTGCAGAAAACAGTGCAAATGAATATTATAGGACGGAACAAAGGGTAAAAAGGTTTTCTGACTCAATATTAAACCGACAAACAGGCTCCAATAAGTATTCCACGGATAAGAGTCTGATACTTTCGCAATTTCTTTCTGCAAAAGACAAAAAAGGCAGACGAAATAAAATTAATATATTTTCATTGGATAGTATTTTGACATCCTGCATCGGAAAATCAAAAGCAATTATAAATAAAACAAAAAAAATATGTAAAAGAATTAAAAAAAGTTATGATGAAAAGGGAAAATGGTATAAAGCACACCAATATGGTAAAGCGATATTGTCTATTGGAAGTGCAGTAATTAAGATCGCTGCATCTGTTGCGGCAATAAGCTCGGGTGTCGGTGTACCGATTGCGATAGTTGCTATTATAAGTGCGGGAAACGATTTCATTAATGCAGCAAATAATATAGCTTATATTTATACGGAAAATTATGAAGAAATCGATAAACACAATGCTTTAAAGGACTATCTTGTTCAAAACGGACGGAATGTCGGAACAGAAGTGTTGAAAAATGAAGATGTTGGCAAGGGGTTTGGTCAATTGGTATACTCCGGAGTTGAAGCGGTCAGCTTTCTGGATAGTGCAGATAAAATGTTGAAATCTTTTGGTAAAGTCAATACAGTTGTTACAGGAACAGCGAAACATTCCTTTGTTTGGGGTGAGACAAGCTGGGATGATGTTATAGATAACAAAATTAAGTTTAGTTTTGACAAAGATTATTATATAAGAAAAATGTTAAAAATTAACCCTTCATCAAACGGAAATATTATTTATGAAACAGTTAAAGGCGCATATAAAACGAAGAAAAAAGGCGACGAATTGGTTGGAAATATTATAGAAAATATAGAGTAAAGGTGATTGTTATGAAAAATTTGTTACCCATCGGAAGTGTAGTTACTCTTACAGATGCTACAAAAAAAATTATGATTATCGGCACAGATGTAAAACTTGAAGACGATGACACGATTTACAATTATGTCGGAGTTCCCTTTCCAGAGGGGTATATAGGAAGTGACGTTTTATTTTTGTTCCAAAATGATGATATAGAAAATGTTGACTTCGTAGGATTTGTAAATTCCGAGGTTCAAATTTACAGAACACAAACAGAAAATGAAGAATAAAGAGAGCTGATTATATAATGAATCTTACCTATTCAATCTTTAGTGACAGGGGAGATCGCGAAATAAATGAGGATTCTGTGGGAAAAGCGAACAATTCTTCTGGAAGCTGTTTTGTATTATGCGACGGACTCGGCGGACACGGAATGGGAGATGTCGCATCAAAGCTGGTGGTTAATGTTTTTAAAAAAATGTTTACCGCCGGCAATACATGTTCGGATTTTCTGGATGCTGCTTTTCAAAGTGCTCAGAAGTTACTAATGAAAAAACAGGTCGAGTTAAAAGCGATGAGAAAAATGAAAACAACGGTTGTTGCCGTTGCAATTGATGATAAAAAGGCTTATATCGGTCATATTGGTGATTCGAGAGTATATGTCTTTCGAAAAAATAAAATAAAAAAACGTACGCTTGATCACAGTATTCCGCAAATGCTTGTTTTTTCAAAAGAGATAAAAGAGAATGAAATTCGCAATCATCCTGACCGTAATATTCTTTTACGCGTAATGGGTATTGAATGGGATGAGCCGATGTATGAAAAAATGAAACCGATTACCTTAAAAAAGGACATGGCTTTTTTGCTTTGTTCAGATGGTTTTTGGGAATTGATTGAGGAAGATACAATGTGTGCACTTCTCGAAGAAGCGGAAAGCGTGGATGATTGGGTTAATTCTATGGCGCAAACGGTAAAAAACAACGGTGCGAACAGGAATATGGATAATTATTCAGCTATTGCGATTTGGGTTAATAATTGACGGGAGGTGCCTACGCATTTGACGAGCAACAAGGCAGTTTATGAAGAAAAAAATAATAATATATTTGATTTGGTTGTCATTTCAATTGTTGGGGATCGGGACAATCAACAGGATAGCTTTAGGTATCTTCTCAACGAAAATGAAGGCGCTGTAATAATCTGTGACGGTATGGGCGGATTTGACAGCGGCGAAGAGGCGAGCAGAACTGCGGTTGAACGCTTTATTTCCGAATATCGGTTCAACGTTGACGATTCTCAAACAGTTCAGCAGCTTAAACGAATAACGCTTTCCGCCAATGATGATGTTGGCTCGCTTAAAGCCGATGACGGCAAACCATTGTCGGCAGGAAGCACGCTTATTGCTGCGGTTATAAAAATGAACAAGCTATATTGGAATTCTGTCGGAGACAGCCGAATATATTTGCTGCGAAACAATGAATTTGTCCAACTCACGCTGGATCAGAATTACCAAACGGTGCTTATTGAAAAGAAAAAAGCCGGATTGATAAGCGACGAGGAATATGAAAAAGAAAGCCGGAATGGGGACGCATTGATAAGTTATTTGGGCATGAATACCGAGCCTTTGATTGATTATAACGAGACTCCGATTATACTTGAATCAAAGGATTTGCTTATTATGATGTCGGATGGTTTATATAAGATTCTTTCCGATGATGAAATTATGACTGTTATGAAAAAGTATTCCGATATCAATGAAGCAATTTGTTCGTTGGAGCTTAATGCACAGCAGCGTGCACAAGAGAAAAATATAATTAGGGATAATATGACTGTGGCACTTATTAGAATTAAATAATGGAGGATCTTATGAAAGAGTTGGTTGTTCAATGTACAAACGGACATTTTTTTGACAGCAATCTTTATGAAACCTGCCCACATTGCGGAGCATATCCTGTGCCGACAGGTAACGTCGAACCGGATATAGTTTTAGGGACTATTGCACATAATGAAAAAAAGAAAAAGAAATTTTCACTTTTCGGCCATCATAAAAATGACGGAGAAATAACTCAAGTTCCGACAAGTATGGAAATTTTAAACGGCATGTCTCACTCCTATAATTCAGAGCCGTCGGATTTTGATATATTAAACAATAATTATCAGAGCAATGAAAAGGGTAACGAGGAGACTTGCTGTAAGAAAGATTATAAAGACGGTATAACTCGTGATATATGGGGAGGAGATTTGTTAAACAAAGATAACGATGTAAACTGTAATGATTTTGAGGATTCGCCTATAGAAAATGACGAGGAGCTTCTTGATTGTAATAATTTCAATGAAGAAAATGAACCGCAATCGAAAAGAAATGATCTGAAATCGGATGAAGAGATAAACAAAAAAGAATCCTTAGCCGATGTTGTAAAGAAAGTATCGGCAAATACCGACGGAAAAACGTTCGGATATTTTATGGCAACAAGTCATGAAAAAGAAATGCAAAAAAATAGCGCCATTTCATCAGAGCCGGTTGTAGGTTGGTTGGTGTGTATACATGGTCCGCATTTTGGTGAAAGCTTTAATATATCCACGGGAAGAAATACAATAGGACGCAGCCCGAATAATAAAATTATTATAGCTAATGATCAGGCTATTTCAAGAGAGAAGCATGCGCTGCTGATTTATGAGCCGCGAAAAAGAGAATTTTATCTAAGTGCAAGTGACGGATCGACATTAAGCTATGTAAATGATGAGGCGGTACTTGACCGAAAATTGCTTTCTAAAAATGATATAATCGAAATGGGAAGCTGTAAGTTCTTGTTGTTCCCTCTTTGCGGAGAAGATTTTTCGTGGGAAGAATATATATCTAAGGAGCAGCAATAAATATGAAAAGATGTTACTCATGCTTTCATCAATTCGGAGACGAGTTTAATATTTGCCCGTACTGCGGTCAAAAATACAGTCCACAGCCTAAGGAGCCGATATACCTTACTCCGGGAACTATACTTGCTCAAAGATATGTTATAGGACAAGCCGTGGGTGCCGGTGGCTTTGGTATTGTATATAAAGCGTGGGATTCAAAGCTTGAAACAATTGTGGCAATCAAGGAGTTCTTTGTAACGCATATAATGACAAGAGCTGCCGGATTGAATAATGCCATAGTTTCCAAGAAATCTCAGACGGAATATGAATACAGGAAAAAGCGTTTTCTTGCCGAGGCACGCAATATGGCGAAATTCGGTTCGCACAGAAGCATTCCAAATGTTTTTGAGTTTTTTGAGGCTAACAATACGGCGTACATAGTAATGGAGTTTCTTAACGGAATTGCGCTGAATAATTTTCTTACAAAAGTCGGCGGTAGGGTAGATGTGGATTTTGCAATCGCTGTTGCAAATGAAGTAGGCAATGCTCTGCGGTCTTTACACGGAGAAAAAATAATTCATAGAGATGTTGCGCCGGACAATATTTTCATTTGTACCGGCAAAAATGTTAAGATTAAGCTGATGGATCTCGGTGCCGCAAAGCTTCAAGACAGCACGGACGACGTTATT
>OQVR01001137.1_pt1 | contig 11619 bp, 10 predicted proteins | sample 1691521 | NCBI WGS metagenome assembly OQVR01 (sample SAMN03418256, study PRJEB22391) | human gut metagenome | biome: human-gut; feature: organic feature; material: feces | host: Homo sapiens | place: Tanzania | collected 2013-01
CCGTTTGGGACAACTCGCAGGACTCGAAATAGAGAAGAGAAGATAATATCTTGTACGGCGGGTGATAATCTCCTCTTGGAACTTTATATACTTATGCAAAATTTCTTTAAGCGTTAAAATCTTAGGCACTCCGTTGTCGAGTGCAAGAAGAATTACGCCGAAAGTGCTTTGCATTTCTGTCATTTTATATAAATTATTAAGAACAACCTGTGCATTTGCGTCACGCTTAATCGTAATTTCGATATGCATACCGTGTCTGTCGGTATAATCCTGAATATCGGCAATGCCCTCTATACGCTTTTCTTTACAGAGATCTGCAATTTTTTCGATAAGTCTGCGCTTATTTACGCCGTAAGGAAGTTCTGAAACAACGATTTTATATCTGTCGCCCTTTGTTTCTATTATCTCCGCTCTTGCACGAATAATAATTTTTCCACGGCCTGTTGAATATGCCTCTTTGATACCCTTTGAACCCATAATGATTCCGTAAGTCGGAAAATCGGGGCCCTTTATATACTGCATAATATCCTCAAGCTGAGCGTTTGGATTATCTATAAGACAGCAAATGCCCTCTGCTACCTCTTTCATATTATGCGGCGGTATATTGGTTGCCATACCTACTGCGATACCCGATGAGCCGTTAATAAGCAGACATGGGAATTTTGTAGGCAAAACCTCGGGTTCAAGTTCGGTATCGTCAAAGTTTGATACCCAATTTACGGTGTCCTTTTTAATATCGTCAAGCATTTTGAGCGAAATCTTGCTCATTCTTGCTTCTGTATATCTGTATGCAGCGGCAGGGTCGCCGTCAACACTACCGAAGTTACCGTGTCCGTCAACAAGAGTGTATCTCATCGAAAACGACTGAGCGAGACGTACCATGGCATCGTATACGGACGAGTCACCGTGCGGATGATATCTACCGAGAACGGAGCCTACCGTGTCGGCGCATTTTCTGTACGGCTTGTCCGGAGAAAGACCGTTTTCAAACATAGTATAAAGAATTCTTCTGTGTACGGGTTTAAGTCCGTCTCTTACATCGGGAAGCGCACGGGCAACGATAACGCTCATTGAGTAATCAAGGAACGCACCTCTTATTTCTTTACTTATTTCTACATCAATTATTTTTTGGTTAGAATAATCGATATGGTCATGCCTTATTTCTTTTTGTGCCATTATAAATATCTCCTATTCTTCCAAATTAAATATCCAAATTCTTTACAAACTTGGCGTTCTGCTCAATAAACTGACGGCGAGGCTCAACATCCTCACCCATAAGAATTGAGAAGTTTTCGCTTGCAACCTGTGCATCGTCAATGGTTACACGCTTCATTGTTCTGAACTCAGGGTCCATAGTGGTTTCCCAAAGCTGCTCGGGGTTCATCTCGCCCAGACCTTTGTAGCGCTGTACATAAGGATTGGTATCGCGGCCAACCTCATCAAGGATTTGCTGCAGCTCTTCGTCACTGTAAGCATAGAAATGCTGCTTCTGGCTCTTGCGAATCAGATACAGCGGCGGCTGAGCGATGAAGACATGCCCTTCCTTAATCAGCGGCTGCATATAGCGGTAGAAGAAGGTCAAAAGCAAGGTACGGATATGCGCACCATCGACATCGGCATCGGTCATGATAATAATCTTGCCATAACGCGCCTTAGCCAGATTGAAGTCGTCGCCAATACCGCAGCCGAATGCTGTAATCATATTACGGATTTCCTCACTGCTCAGCACCTTGTCGAGACGTGCCTTCTCTACGTTGAGGATTTTGCCGCGCAGCGGCAAAATAGCCTGGAAGTCACTGTTGCGTCCCTGCTTAGCGCTGCCGCCTGCGGAATCACCTTCGACCAGATAAATCTCGGTATCCTCAACATTACGGCTCTTGCAGTCAGCCAGCTTGCCCGGCAGACCGCCCAGGTCCATAGCGTTCTTGCGGCGTGTCAGCTCACGCGCCTTACGTGCAGCCATACGCGCACGCGCTGCAATAATAGCCTTCTCGACGAGCTTTTTAGCAATAGAAGGATTTTCCTCCATGAATTCGGCCAGCGTATCGCCAACCAGATTATCCACGATAGGCATAACCTCGCTGTTGCCCAGCTTGATTTTCGTCTGGCTCTCGAACTGCGGGTTCGGCACCTTCAGGCTCAATACAGCCGTCAGGCCCTCGCGCACATCGTCACCGCTCAGAGCATCCTCGTTGTCCTTGAGAATTTTGTTATTACGGGCATAAGCATTTATCGTGCGCGTCAGTGCCTTGCGGAAGCCGCTCAGATGCGTGCCGCCCTCTTCAGTATTGATGTTGTTGACATAGGTGAAAATATTCTCGCTGTAGGTGTCGCAATACTGCATAGCAACCTCAACGATAATATTATTCTTTTCGCCCTCCAGATAAATCGGCTTCGGATTCAGCTTATCCTTGTCCTTATCGAGGAAGGAGACATATTCGATAATACCGCCGGCAAAATGGAAGCTTTCGCTTCTGCCTTCGCCACGCTCGTCCGTCAGCGAAATCGTGATGCCCTTGTTCAAAAAGGCCAGCTCGCGGATGCGCAGACGCAGGGTGTCATAGCTGTATTCAGTTTCCGTAAAGATGCTGGCATCAGGCAGGAAGTGGACGGTCGTGCCGGTAACCTCGCAGTCACCCTTTTCATAAAGCTTCTTCGTCGTCTTGCCCTTTCGGAACTCGATGCCATAGCATTTGCCGCCACGACGCACCTCGACCTCCATCTTTTCGCTCAGCGCGTTAACGCAGGTAACACCAACGCCATGCAGACCGCCGGAAACCTTGTAGCCGCCATCGCCGAACTTACCGCCTGCGTGCAGCACGGTCATGATAACCTCGACAGCAGGCTTCTTTTCCTTTTTCATCATATCCACGGGGATACCGCGTCCATTATCGACAACAGTAATGCTGTTATCCTTATGGATGATGACCTTAATGTCGCTGCAATAGCCGGCCAGCGCCTCGTCAATACTGTTGTCCACAACCTCATACACCAGATGGTGCAGACCGCGGGACGAGGTACTGCCGATATACATAGCAGGTCTTTTGCGTACTGCTTCCAGGCCCTCTAAAACGTGAATCTGCTCCGCGTTATAATTGCCCTTGACAGCAGTGGCTTCTTCAATATCAATATCCTGTGTTGTCATATTTACCTCCGTTTTAAAATTTCCATGTTTGTATAGACAGCGCCGTCCAGAAAGCCGGACTCAGCGCGTTTTTTTAAGGTTATAGAAGAAATTGAGGACAGATACATCGTCTGCTCCGTCAGTACGCAGCTATAATAGCCTTCGCCGCCGGACGCATCCACAATCTCATAGCGGCCGCCATATTTTTTGACATAATCGTCATAAACCTGCGACTGCGGGTGACCTAAATTAAAAATAGCGATTATCTCACTGTTTTTTACCATACAGTCGACACCTAAATGCAGATACATACTTTCGTCTCCTTCATTTCTCCTGCTTTCAGCGCCTAAAGCGCTGCATCGGCGCATCCTTGCGCAGATACGCCAGCGTATTCTCGTAAATTTTCGTGGTTATTTCCTCCGGCTGCTTCTCAGTCAAAAAAAGCACAGCCATCAGCTCATCCTTCTTCGTCGCAAAGCCCTGACGCACCTTCTCAAAGTAATATCCCTTGAGTCCGTCACGGACAGCGTTGAAGAGGATACGGTCACATTTATAGAAGGCCTGGCATTCCTCATAGCTCAGCCACGGCTGAATCCGCAGCAGCTCCGTAATATTGCCGCGCAGCCTGTCGCGCTCCTCACGCTCACAGATGCTGCACATAGCAGGGCCCTTTTCCATACGTGCGCCGCAGCGCGGACACTTCGTATACTCCGGCTTCGGCAGCTGCGCCTGCTCCTCCGCCTGCTTTTTGGCCTGCTGGCGGCGGATAAAGCCGCCTGTATGAAAGTACACCTTCTTGATAATGAGGCGGCCTAAAAGAAAGGCATTGATTTTTTGCAGGAACAAGGCCTGCATCATATACAGCTCGTTCGCCAAAAGGCTGCTGGCAGTGCGGATATACAGCTCATTGCCAACGATTTTTTCAATCGAGCAGCTGCGAGCCAGGTTCGCCCCCACGATTTCCGTCCATTTGGCCTCCAGATAATGCTGCAGATACGCATATTTCAGCTCCAGAGGAATATAAGCCTTTTTATAGGAATAGCGCGGGTCAAAGAGGCGTTTGACAACCTCATCGGCCGCTTCAAGTTTATCGTAGCGCATTTCAGCCCTCGCTTATCGTACCGCCGCAGATTTTAAAATAGGCATTACCGGGCAGTGCAGGTATCCATTCCTTGTCATTGACCGTGATGAAGGTCTGCACCCGTCCGTCGATAAAGAGCAGCAGCTGAGCACGGCGGCTGTCGTCCAGCTCGCTCATCACATCATCAAGCAGCAGCACAGGATATTCACCAATTTCGCGGTGTACATATTCCAGCTGCGACAGCTTCAGGGCCAGAGCGCCGCTGCGCTGCTGTCCCTGCGAGCCGAAGGAGCGCAAGGACAGGCCGTTGAGCAGCAGCTGCAGGTCATCCCGATGCGGTCCGACGCCTGTATTGCCGCGCAGAATATCTATACGCTGGCGCTGCAGCAGCAGGCTGCGGTAAAGCTCCTCGCTTGCCTCAGCAGCCTCTGTCGGATAAAGCAGCGTGCCATCGTTGCCCTTCTGCTCATAGCGCACGACGAGCTGCTCCTTATGCTGCGTAATCGAAGCATAAATCTCGGCGGCAATGCTTTCCAGCTTGCCCAAAGCCGTCAGCCTGCGCTGCACCAGCGCCGCTGCCAGATGGATAAACTCCTCATTCCATGGCTCCAAAGCGCTCGCCGAGCCGCCATTATCGCGCAGCTCCTTGAGCAGACGGTTGCGCTGCAGCAGAACGCGGTTATATTTCACGAGCAAATCGTAATAAACAGGATCCGTCTGCGCAATCTGCATATCAAAGAAGCGGCGGCGCAAGCCAGGCTCACCCTTGACGAGCTGCAGATCCTCCGGCGAGAACATCACCGCGTTCAAGGCACCGTAATGCTCCTTCGGCCGCACCTTAGCACCGTCCAGAAGTATTTCCTTCTTCCAGCGCTCCTGCTGACGGTACTTTTTGATTTTTACCTCATGGCGTCCGCTGAAGCTGGCATATTCTACGCCCACAGCCATCGCCTCGCTGCCAAGCTGCGGCAGCTCGTCCTCAGCCGAGGTCCGGTGCGACAGACCGAAGGCCGCGTAAAACAAGGCCTCCAGCAGATTTGTCTTGCCTTGGGCGTTCTGCCCGTAAAAAACGTTAATCATCGCGGGCAGCTCCAGCTCACAGGCAGCATAATTGCGGAAATTCACCGCATAAAGCTTATTGACCTTCATTCAGCCTCAGCAATAACAGTCAGCTCAATCTGGTCATCAATATTGACAACATCGCCGGGACGTACCTGCTTGCGCTTTTCCGTAACCAGCTGACCATTGAGGCGGACAACGCCATCTTCCACCATCATAAAGGCCTGACCGCCAGTGTCGGCCACACCAGAAAATTTCAGCAGCTTATCCATGGTAATGGTTGCAGTAGTAATTTCAATAGTTTCCTTTTGCATAGCAGTCTCCTTAGAAAACAACGCGTACAGGAGTAACGATATAAATATAATCAGGCTCCTGCTCGCAGGTTACACAAACCGGGCTCAGAGATGTGTTCATGGAGAGCACAGCCTCTTCAGATTCCAGATTTTTGAGGATATCAAGAATATATTTGGAGTTGAAGGCTACATTGAGCTTTTCGCCCTCGGACTGGCAGGAAATAACCTCACGGCCTGTGCCAACATCCGGACTGCTGCTTGTAATCGTCAGCTCGCCGTTATCAACGCTCATTTTGATGATGCTGTAATCGCCGTCGGTAGAGAAGAGAGCAACACGCTCTACTGCTCCTGCCAGCTCCTTGATGTTAACCTTAGCGGTAATAGCGAATTTCGGGGGAATAACACGTTTGTAGTCAGGGAATTTGCCCTCGATAAGACGGGAAACAATGATAACGTTATCAATAATGACCATAATCTGGTTGTTGAGCAGGGAAATTTTTACCTGCTGCGGTACGTCACCTGCCAGGTTACGGGAAATTTCCGTTAAAACCTTGGAGGGAATAATTAGGCTCATCGGTGCAGCGTCAGTATAGGGCAGAGATTTTATTGCCAGACGATGAGTGTTGGTGCCGACAAAGGTAATCTTGCCATCTGCAACCTCAACAAGGATACCGGTGAACAGAGGACGAGCTTCGTCGTTGGAGCAGGAGAAAATAGTTTTCTTGATCAGCTCCTTAATCATGGTATCTTCAATAGCAATGCTCTTTTCTGCATCGAAACCGGGGAATTTCGGATAATCCTCTTCATTCATTAAAAGCAGCTGATATTCTGATTTCCCGGAGGTTACTTTAATAGTATGGTTTTCTGTATTCTTGGTAATGGTCAGGTTTTCTTCAGGCAGCTTACGTACAAGCTCAGAGAAATGCTTAGCAGAAACGACTATTTCCCCGGCTTCTATAATATCAGCCTCGATATTACAGGAAATAGCCATATTGATGTCCATAGCCTGGATTTCTAATTTCCCATCACGTGTAAGAAGATGGATACCAGAGAAGATGGGGGTGCTTGGTTTGGAAATAATTGCTCTTTGAACGGTCTGAAGTGCCTTATTTAAGTTGGTTGTATTGCAGGAAATTATCATTTGTACACAGTCCTCCTTGTTTTTTTAATACTATATAATTTATTAAAAGTAGTCGACGTAGTAGTAGGGGCTGTTAGTTATGTGGAAAAAGCGTCTGAGCCTTGCTGTCAGGCGGTATTGCCCATGTAGATAAACCTGTGGATAGTCGGGAAATATTATCCCCGTCATCTACAGCCCAAAAATTTATCAACATCGACGGAAAGTTATACACAGTTTAGAGGTGAGTTATACACAGTTTTTGTGGATAACTTTTTGCTTGTCATTGACGCAGTATTTCCACCATTTCCTGCATCTCAGTCTGCAGCTTGAGATTGTCTGCCTTCATCTTGCTGATTTTTTCGTAGGCGTGGATGACAGTGGTGTGGTCGCGGCCGCCGAACAGCTCACCGATGCGCGGATAGGACAGGTCGGCCAGCTCACGGCAGAGGTACATAGCAATCTGGCGCGGGAAGGCGATGTTCTGTGTGCGCTTTTTATTGAAGAGCTCCTCTTCCTTGACGTTGTAGTGATCGGCAACAACCTTGATAATGCCTTCAAAAGTAATCTGCTTGGTTTTTACATCATTGCCCATGTCAGCAAGCACCTTCTGTGCTGTTTCGACAGTGATAGGCATATCCATAAGGGAGGTGTAGGCTACGATTTTGTTGTAGGCACCTTCGATTTCACGGATATTGGTGGCGATGTTCGTCGCCAGCAGCGTGATGACATCGTTCGGCAGCTCGATTTTGTCGGAGGCAGCCTTCGTGCGCAGAATTGCCATACGTGTTTCCAGGTCAGGCGGCTGGATATCAGCAGTGAGGCCCTGGTCAAAGCGCGAGCGCAGGCGGTCCTGCAGCGTTTCGATTTCGCGCGGGGAGCGGTCACTGGAGATGATGATCTGCTTGTCAGCATCCTTGAGAGCGTTGAAGGTGTGGAAGAATTCCTCCTGCGTCTGCTCCTTGCCCTTCAGAAACTGGATATCGTCGATGATCAGACAGTCAATATTACGGTACTTTTGGCGGAAGGCCTCAGTCGTCTTATTTTGGATAGAATTGATGATTTCGTTCGTGAACTTTTCACTGGAGGTGTAGAGCACCTTCATGCTGGGGTTGTTCTGCTTGATGCGGTTGCCGATAGCGTGCATCAAGTGAGTTTTGCCCAGACCAACACCGCCGTACAGGAAGAGCGGGTTGTAGGCATGCGCCGGATTGTTGGCTACAGCCTGAGCGGCAGCGTGCGCAAAGCGGTTGGAGTTGCCGATAACGAAGGTTTCAAATACGTACTTGGGATTCAGGTTGCTTTCGTTCGGCTCGTCATTGGCGCTTTTTTCATTAAATAGCTGCTGCTGCTCCTTCTTGGGCGCTGTGGTCGGCACCTCGTCGCTTGCAGCAGGGGTATGCTCGCTGTCCATGGTTTCAATAATAAGACGAATATTTTTGCCGATGATACCGGACAAAATGCCTTCAATCACAGATGCATAGTTCTCCTCCAGCATATTTTTGAAGAAGTTGTTTTTTACGGCCACCTTGCAGTATTCATCTGTGACCTCAAGTGGTATGATGGGCTTAATGTAGATATTAAAGATCTGCTCGTTGTTAAATGATTCTCTGATTTTGTCTTTACATTTAACCCAGATTTCCGCTAAGTCGTAGGAACTCATACAGATACATCCTTTCTCGCTGATTTATAAAAAATAAAAACGACAGCCTGCAGAGCTCCTCCGGAGCTGTGTAAGTGCCGAATAATTACCGTAAATGATAGTTATACACATACTATTTTAGCAGACTGTGGATAAGTTAGCAAATTTCTCACGATTTTTTTCGCAGAAGCTAGAAAAATACTTCTTTTCACTTGACGAAGTTTTTATTTTCCCATATAATATGTTAGTAATACCTTGCGTATGGTTTCGGCGCAGGGTACAGCGCCAGCTATCAATATTCACATAAATAGAAATTGATAAAATTTTGCGGTGGATAAGGAGGGAATACTGAATGAAACGTACTTTTCAACCTAACAATCTCAGAAGAAAAAGAACTCATGGTTTCAGAGAAAGAATGAAAACTTTGGGCGGTCGTCAAGTTCTCAAAAGAAGACGTGCTAGAGGCAGAAAGAAATTGTCTGCATAAAATTATAAAATAGGCCGCGTAAGTGGCCTATTTTTTCCATGCGGGCAGGTGCAGTTAATGCAAAAGAAAAAGTATACTTTAAAAAAATTCAACAGATTAAAATCAAAGAAGAGTTTCCAGATAGTTTATGGAAAAGGACGCACAGTAGTAGATGCACTGTCAGTGTTTTACATTCTTGCCGATCAGGGCGAGGATATAAAGATTGGTCTGGCAGTAGGCAAAAAGCTGGGCTGCGCTGTGGTGCGCAACCATGTCAAGCGTCTGATGCGGGAGGTTTTCCGCAAACACAAGGCAGAGCTTAAAAAAGGCTACCATATAGTGTGGGTAGCTCGCCGCAAGCTGACAAAGGCTGATTATAAGACTTTCGAGCGTGTTTTTTTAAGACTGGCGAAAAGAGCAGCATTGCTGCAGGAATAAGGATAGAAGACTATGAGCAGGATACTGATTTTGTGTATAAGATTCTACCAGATTTTTATATCACCATTGTTTCCGCCGACCTGCAGGTTTTACCCTACATGCTCAGCGTACGCTATTGAAGCGATACAGAAGAAGGGCCCCTTGCGCGGCTCCTGGCTGGCATTGAAACGGATCTGCAAGTGTCATCCCTATCATCCTGGCGGCTATGATCCTGTAAAATAATACGTAATTTATTGCAACACTTTGTTTCTTAAGGAGTGATATCTTGGATTTTCTCGCTAATATCGTGCAACAGGTACTGACAGTTCTCTATAATTTCACGGAGAGCATGGGTATCCCGAACCTTGGTCTGGCAATTGTGCTCATGACTATTATTATCAAGCTGATTATGTATCCGCTGACGCAGAAACAGATTCAGTCTACTAAGGCAATGATGGAAATCCAGCCGAAAATGAAGGCACTGCAGGAAAAATATAAAGATGACAAGCAGCGCCTGAACATGGAGCTGGCTAATCTTTATAAAAGCGAAGGCGTAAATCCGCTGGCAGGCTGCCTGCCGCTGCTGATCCAGATGCCGATTATGATTGGTATTTTCTATGGCATCCGCGATTATGATTACGCTGCTCATCCTGAGCTTGTGACAAGCTTCTTATGGCTTAAGGATATTTCTCTGGCTGACCCGACCTATATCTTACCGGTGCTGTCTGCACTGACTACCTATATCCAGACCAAGCAGACTATGCCTGCTGGCGGTGGTGCGCAGAACAAGATGATGGCATACTTCATGCCTCTGTTTATCGGCTATATCAGCCTGACCTTCCCGGCTGGTCTTGTACTGTACTGGGTAGTAATGAACATTATGCAGATTGCACAGCAGTCTATTATGAATAAAGCTGCTGCTGCCAAATAAGGAGTGGTAAAGATGGCTTTTGTTGAAAAAACAGGTAAAAGCGTTGATGAGGCTGTGGCTGCAGCCTTAGAGGAATTAAAGATTACCGCTGACGAGGCTGTTATCGAAGTACTGGAAGAAGGCAAAAAGGGCTTTTTCGGCTTTGGCCGTAAGGATGCACGCGTGCGTGTTTCCGTAAAAGAGGCTCCGGCTGCTGTAGAAAATATTGCTGCACCTGCTGCACCGGAAAAAACCGTCAGCGAGGCTGCAAGTGAGGCTGTCAGTGCAGTGAAGGCTGCTGCTGACGTGGCTGCAGGCGCTCTGGCTAAGAAGGCAGAGGCTGTGAAGGCTGACGCTGTCAGCGCTGCTGAGGATTTCGGCAAGAAGGCTGCTGATGCTGCCGAGGATCTGAGCAAAAAGGCTGTTGATGCGAAGGACGACGCAGTGGACAGCGCTATCAGCGCCCTCAATGCGCTCAAGAGCGAGCATTATGGCCGTGAACGCGGTGAGCGTGGTGGCCGTAAGGAGTTCCGCGAGCCGCGCAAATATGCAGTAAACGACGAAGCAGTGAATGCTGCTAGAGAGTTCCTGCAAAAGGTTTTCAATGCTATGCGCATTGAAGTGGTTATGGAAAAATTCATCAACAAATACGATGGCAGTGTAACCCTGCGCCTGCACGGTGCAGATATGGGCATCCTCATCGGCAAGCATGGCCAGACTCTGGACAGCCTGCAATATCTGACCAACCTCGTTGCCAACAAGAACAGCGACGAGCGTGTACGTGTTGTGATTGATGTTGAGGATTACCGCGACCGCCGTATTGAAACCCTGACCCGTCTGGCTAGAAGACTGGCAGATAAGGTTAAACGTACCGGTGAACGCGTAGCCCTGGAGCCGATGAATCCGCATGAGCGCAAAATCATCCATATGGCTCTGCAGCGTGACAACCGTGTTACGACGCTGAGCGAGGGCGATGATCCGTTCCGTCATGTGGTTATCGAACTGAGAAAATAAAAAAATTAAGGCTGTCGCGGCAAGTGTTTCTGTATACGCTTTGCGACAGCCTTTTTTGTCTAAATCGAGATAAAGGAGAATGGCTATGTCTAAGACAATTACTCTGGAGGATACCATCAGCGCTGTGGCGACAGCCTTGGGCGAAGGCTCGGTGGGCATCATCCGAATCAGCGGCAGTGAGGCGCTGGCTGTGGGCGAGGCTCTCTTCAAGGCAGCATCGGGCAAGCCGCTCGGAGCCTATCCTGTCAATACGCTGGTCTATGGACATGTTTATGATCAGGACGGCAGCCTTGTCGATGAGGTGCTGGCAGTATATATGCGTGCGCCGCGCTCCTATACGGCTGAGGATGTCGTGGAGCTGCAATGCCACGGCGGCGTGCAGGCGCTGAAGAAGCTTCTGCAGCTGACATATGCGGCAGGAGCGAGACCGGCGGAGCCGGGCGAGTTTACGAAGCGTGCCTTCCTCAATGGGCGCATTGACCTGACGCAGGCCGAG
>OQVR01001138.1_pt1 | contig 11617 bp, 10 predicted proteins | sample 1691521 | NCBI WGS metagenome assembly OQVR01 (sample SAMN03418256, study PRJEB22391) | human gut metagenome | biome: human-gut; feature: organic feature; material: feces | host: Homo sapiens | place: Tanzania | collected 2013-01
GCCTGCAGGGCAAGACCATCACGCCCAACACGGAGCATGCCATCAAGGAGATTTCCACATTCCTCGGAATGCTCAGCGATTATCACATCAAGGACAAGACTGAGGGCCTCAAGTTTGATGACGACGAGGAATTCTGATAATTGACACCCCCGACACATATAAGAAAACAACAAAAGAAGAATGAATCAGGAAATAGAACGCAGGCGAACCTTCGCCATCATATCACACCCTGACGCCGGTAAGACTACGCTCACGGAGAAATTCCTTCTCTTCGGAGGACAGATTCAGGTGGCAGGTGCAGTTAAGAACAACAAGATACGAAAGACTGCCACGTCAGACTGGATGGACATCGAGAAGCAGCGTGGTATCTCTGTGTCGACCTCAGTGATGGAGTTCGACTATGAGGGATATAAGGTGAACATCCTCGACACACCGGGTCACCAGGATTTCTGTGAGGACACTTACCGCACGCTCACCGCCGTAGACTCTGCCATCATCGTGGTGGACGGTGCGAAGGGTGTGGAGACCCAGACCCGCAAGCTCATGGAGGTGTGCCGCATGCGCAACACTCCAGTTATTATCTTCATCAACAAGATGGACCGCGAGGGACGCGATCCCTTCGACCTGCTCGACGAACTGGAGCAAGAACTTCATATCCACGTGCGACCGCTCTCCTGGCCTATTGGCCAGGGTCAGCGCTTCAAGGGCGTCTATAATATCTACGAGGAACAACTCAATCTCTTCACTCCCAACAAGCAGCGCGTGACGGAGAAGGTGGCTGTCGATATCCAGTCGGACGAGCTCAATGCCCAGGTTGGCGACGAGTTTGCCGAGCAGTTGCGTGGTGACCTGGAACTGGTAGAAGGAGTCTATCCAACTTTTGACGTCGAGGCCTATCGCCGTGCTGAGGTAGCTCCGGTCTTCTTTGGCTCTGCTCTCAATAACTTCGGCGTGCAGGAACTGCTTGACTGCTTTGTGCAGATAGCCCCCTGCCCTCGTCCCACGCAGGCCGTGGAGCGCATGGTGCAGCCTGACGAACCCAAGTTTACGGGATTCATCTTCAAGATTACCGCCAATATCGACCCCAACCACCGCAGCTGTATCGCCTTCTGTAAGGTGTGCTCGGGCAAGTTTGTGCGCAACGCTCCCTACCAGCACCAGCGTCTGGGCAAGACCGTACGCTTCAGCAGCCCCACACAGTTCATGGCGCAGCGCAAGGAGACCATCGATGAGGCATGGCCCGGAGACATAGTGGGCTTGCCCGACAACGGCATCTTCAAGATAGGTGATACGCTTACTGAGGGTGAGTCACTGCATTATCGCGGTCTGCCCTCCTTCTCGCCCGAGATGTTCAAGTATATCGAGAATGCCGACCCTATGAAGACCAAGCAGCTTGAGAAGGGTATCAATCAGCTCATGGACGAGGGTGTGGCACAGCTTTTCATCAACCAGTTCAACGGCCGCAAGCTCATTGGCACGGTGGGACAACTGCAGTTCGAGGTTATCCAGTACCGCCTGGAGAACGAGTACAACGCCAAGTGCCGCTGGGAGCCCGTGCATCTTCACAAGGCTTGCTGGATAGAGGCAGATGACGAGAAGGAACTCGAGAACTTCAAGAAGCGCAAGTACCAGTACATGGCCAAGGATATTGAGGGGCGTGATGTCTTTCTTGCCGATTCGGGCTACGTGTTGAGCATGGCGCAGCAGGATTTTGAACATATCAAGTTCCATTTCACATCGGAATTCTAAATCAATGTAAAAAAGATGGATGAAGAAATTCTAGATTACAACGAGCAGAAAGAGGGATGGGTCAGTAAGATGGTGGATTGGCAGAAAAAACATATTTCTGACCGCCAGATGACCCTTATCCTGGCTTTTATCATCGGCCTTCTGGCGTCGGTGGCAGGATATTTCCTGCACGGCATTGTGCACGAAATACAGTTGCTGCTCACTTCGGGATTTAACAAGGGCACCTATAACCTGCTCTTCCTGCTCTTCCCGATTGTGGGCATTTACCTCACCATGCTCTTTATTAAATATGTGGTCAGAGATAATATTTCCCATGGTATCACCCGTGTGCTTTACGCCATCTCTACCAAAAATTCCAAGCTCAAGGCCCACAACTGCTGGTCATCGGTGGTGGCATCAGGTATCACCATCGGTTTCGGTGGCTCCGTGGGAGCCGAGGCTCCTATTGTGCTCACGGGTTCGGCCATCGGCTCAAACCTGGGACAAATCTTCCGCATGGACAAGAAAACCATGATTCTGCTGGTGGGCTGCGGTGCTTCTGCAGCCATTGCAGGCATCTTCAAGGCGCCCATTGCCGGACTCGTGTTTACGCTTGAGGTGCTGATGGTAGACTTGAGCATGGCTTCCTTGCTGCCTATCCTTATCAGTTGTGTAACAGCTACTTGCTTTACCTACATCCTGATGGGCTCCAAGAGCCTTTTCGATTTTACGCTTACCAGTCCGTGGGCGCTCGACCGCGTGCCTGCCTGCTTGTTATTGGGCATCTTTTGCGGTTTGGTGAGCCTTTATTTCATGCGCACCATGTCGGTATGCGAGGGTTTCTTTGCCAAGCTTTCGCCTTATCCATACGTAAAGTTGCTCTTTGGTGGACTGATTCTGAGTTCGCTCATCTTCCTCTTCCCTTCGCTCTATGGCGAGGGATATTCGGCTGTCAACGTGCTGCTGAAGGGACAGAATGTGGAAGACTGGGGGCAGGTGATGAGCCGTTCGCTCTTCTACGGGCACAACCAGCTGCTCATCCTCTACATCGCCTTGGTAACCTTTACCAAGGTTTTTGCCACCTCGGCCACCAATGGTAGTGGCGGATGCGGTGGTACCTTTGCTCCTTCGCTCATTATCGGAGGTTTTGCCGGTTTCCTCTTTGCGCGCCTTTGGAATGTGAATCAGGTAGGTGTCTATGTTCCTGAGCAGAACTTTACACTGATGGGTATGGCGGGCCTCATTACGGGCGTGATGCATGCACCGCTTACGGGCATCTTCCTCATCGCCGAACTCACGGGCGGCTACCAGCTCTTCATGCCGCTGATGATAGTGTGCATCTCTTCGCTGCTCACCATCAGCATCTTTGAGAGTCACAGCATCTACGCCCTGCGTCTGGCTAGAGAGGGCAAGCTGCTCACCCACCATATTGACAAGGCTGCGCTCACCCTGCTGGGCATGCAGGATGTCATTGAGAAAGATTATCATCCGGTAGGTCCGGATCTGCCGATGAGCAAGCTGGTGAGTGAGATAAGTCGCAGCAACAACAACTTTCTGCCTGTTTTGGATCAGGCGGGTGTGCTGTTGGGAGTAATAGATATTACGAAGATTCGCCACATCATCTTCCGCACCGAACTGTATCAGCATTTCACCGTGCGTCAGCTGATGATGCAGCCTTCTGCAGTTCTTACCGAACATGACAGTATGGACGAGGTGATGCAGAAATTTGATAAAACCGATACCGCCCAACTGCCTGTGGTTGATGTGGCAGGCGTACTGAAGGGTTACATCAGCCGTACTAGAATCTATTCCATGTACAGGCAGATTGTAGCGGATATGTCGGCAGAGTAGGAGTTTTAAGTGAAGAGTGAAGAACGAAGAGTGAAGAATTCAACGGCTTTGCTGGTTTTATTTTAAAATATTAGTGTTTTATGGAGAAGAAGGATTTGAGAATTGTTTTCATGGGAACACCGGAGTTTGCGGTGGAATCCCTCAAGCGCCTGGTAGAGGGCGGTTACAACGTGGTGGCTGTGGTTACGCAGCCTGATAAACCGGTGGGCAGACATCAGGATACGCTGCAACCTTCGCAGGTGAAGCAGTATGCTCTTTCCAAGGGTTTGCCAGTTTTGCAGCCTGTAAAGATGAAGGACCCTGAGTTTGTGGAGCAGTTGCGTTCTTATCAGGCTGACTTGCAGGTGGTAGTTGCTTTCCGCATGCTGCCAGAGGTGGTTTGGGCGATGCCGAAATATGGTACTTTTAATGTACATGCAGCCCTCCTTCCGCAGTATCGCGGTGCGGCGCCTATCAACTGGGCAGTGATTAATGGCGAGAAGGAAACGGGTGTTACCACCTTCTTCCTCGACCACGATATTGATACCGGCCGCATCATCATGCAGAAGCGTTTTCCTATTCCGGAGACGGCAAATGTGGAGTATGTTTACGACGGGCTGATGCATCTCGGTGCCGAACTGGCGCTGGAAACCATTGATGCGCTCATCGCTGCTGATGGAAATGTCGGTTCCATTCCTCAGAGCGAAATGATAGGACAGGGTGCCGAACTCAAGCCGGCTCCGAAAATCTTCAAGGATACCTGTCGCATCGACTTCCACAAGCCTGCCAAACAGGTGTATGATTTCATCCGCGGTCTTTCTCCATACCCTGGTGCATGGACTGAAATTAAGAAGAAGGAGACAGTAGTATTCTTTGACGATCCTAAGGGAGATGATGATTACGTGAGGTTCCCTGAGCCTACTACTCATCCATCCCATAAGCAGAGTACACAGAAAATTCAGGTACTTAAGATATTTTCTACCCGTCTTTCATGTATGAAGCGTGGTGATGCACCTGTGGGATCGCTCCGCGTTGAGGGGAAGTCGTTACAAGTAGCCTGCCTTGACGAATGGCTCATTATTCAGGAGTTGCAGCTCAGTGGCAAGAAACGCATGGATGCTTCTGCTTTTCTCAATGGTATGAAGGACATAGCTTATTATGAGTGTTTGAAGAAAGATGTTAGTGACGATTTTTAAGATTCAAAAGATTTTTGATTTTTAGTTTTATAGTATTATGACTGTAGAAGAAGACATCAAGCGTGCTGTAGAGTGCATGCGAAAGGGTGGAGTGATACTCTATCCTACAGATACCGTATGGGGCATAGGATGCGACGCCACCAACCCTGAAGCGGTAAAGAAAGTTTATGAAATAAAGAAACGTGACGATTCTAAGGCGCTTATCTGCCTGATAGATTCTGCTGACCGCATGGCGCGTTATTTCCGCAATGTGCCACAGGTAGCATGGGATTTCATCGATGCTGCTATGCCTGTAAAGCCTACTACGGTTATTCTTGATGATGCGAGTGGAGTGGCTAATAATCTGGTAGCAGAGGATGGAAGTCTGGCGATGCGTATAACCTATGAGCCTTTCTCCAAACAACTCTGTTACCGTTTTCAGAAGCCTATTGTAAGTACAAGTGCTAATGTGAGTGGTGAGCCTGCTGCACAGAATTATCGCGACATCTCCGAGGAAATCCTCAATGCTGTAGATTATGTTTGCTGGAGCCGCCGTCAGGAGCATAAACCTCATCAGCCTTCCAGCATCGTTAAGATTGCTAAGGATGGTGAAGTGAAAGTAATCAGATAAGTTTTCAATTCATCCTTATAAGAATGCCTGCTAGAGGGATATTTTCTTCCCTTAGCAGGCTTTTTTGTATGTTTTCAGTCTATAATATACTTAAAGAAATACTATTGCAATTCGTTTATATGACAAAAAAGAATTTCCGCTCAATACGGATATATAACAAGAAACCCTGCAAGAAATGAATCTTGCAGGGTTTATCTTGGGTGGAAGGTGGGACTCGAACCCACGACATTCAGAACCACAATCTGACGCTCTAACCAACTGAACTACGTCCACCATATTCTTGTTAAGCGGGTGCAAAGGTACGAAAAAAAAATGGTTCTACCAAATTTTTTCGTACCTTTTTTCTTATTTTTTATTTTGCAGGGCTTGTTGGAACAACTGGAGCTGCCTTCTGGGCATCTGCACCAGCTGCAGGAACAGCCTTCTGAGCACCTGCTGCTGCATCCTTGCTAGCACCTGGCATAGCAGGAAGAGCGGTCTGCTCCTGAGTGGCTCCCTCCAAAACACTGTTTTCGCCAGCTGCCTGAGGGGCTACATAAGCACATGCCACGCTGATGACAACCAAGGCTACAGCGAGGCCCCATGTTAATTTCTCAACAATGTCAGTGGTCTTGCGAACACCCATGATTGAGTTGGTTGAAGAGAAGTTACTTGCAAGTCCACCTCCCTTTGATTCCTGGATGAGCACGATGAAAATCATCAGGATAGCTACCAGGACGATTAATACTACTAATAATGTGTAAGCCATTTTTTAAAACTAGTTTTATTTATTTATTATTCTTCTTTATTTCTATGTTTCGAAGTTTTCTTCCTTTGTTCCGAATATTACTTCTTCTTCTCATTATTTCTTCTTGCTGTTCAGCATCAGTTTCTCCAGAAATCTGAGCTGGTCAACATAATATCCGTTCTTGTTTGGATGCTGCTGATGCAGTCGGCTGATGATGTCGTAAGCCCTCTGATACTTGCCCTGCTTGATGTAGATTCGGGCGAGGGTTTCGGTGAATACGCCGCTTGTATCCTCTTCGCCGTCCTTGTCGGCATCAGTCTGAAGTTCGGGAGTGAATTCAGGCTTGTAATCTTCGTCCTGTTGGATTTTAGGCAGTTTAAATCCGCCATCCTCCATAAAGTCGTCGATAAGACTCATGGTGCGCGAAGTATCTTCAGGCTCCTGCTGGTCTTCAGTCTCCATGAGATACGCCACATAGTCTACCGCTGCATCGGCTGGTGTAGGCTTGCGCTTCTCCTTCTTCTTCTCTTCCTCTTCGGCATCCATCGGTATGGAACCCAGGAAGTGGTCGATGAGGTCGCTAGTACGGTCGCCGCACTTTTCTTCTCCCGTTCTCACTTTTTCTGTACCTTGCTGCTGGTTGGTTTCAGTCTCAGCAGGATCGGGTTTTATTTGATAGTGGGCTGCCTCTACCATCTCGAAGATGATTTTGCGGTCGGTGATGTAGATGGCTGCTCGGCGCAGTTCTTCGTCAAAACTTGGGTCGTGGAGCAGGTACAGATTCTTCAACATCAGCAGGCGCGCCGTCTGATAATACGGATATAGAGCCAAGAGGGCGCGCAAGTCGTAGAGCGTCTCTCGGTTCATCTCCTCCGGGTGTTGTATCAATCTGCTTAATTCCACGATTTTTTCTATTAACTTTTAACTATTAACTTTTAACTTTTCTACCAGTTAGCCACCGTAGCGTTGAATATTTGGTCTACCAGGTCTTTGATAATCTGGGTTACCAGTTCTTCCTGCACCGAGGCAAGGCTCTGGGTGGTGTCGTAGGTCTTGGCAGATGTAAACTGCTTTTCGAAGTCCTCGGCATGGTTCTTGGTGTTGGTGAAGCGCACGTTTACGGTTATGCTGAGCTCAGTCTGGGCTGAGTATCCCTCAGAACTTACCGATTTGTTTCGCTGAGAATATTGGGTGATTTCGCCCTCTATCTTCAGGTCGCCGTTGCGCGACACCTGTATGAGCTGGGTGTTGCTGGCAAATTTATCCTTGAGTTCGTTGTTGAACATCGGACCCATCGGACCCCATACATAGGAACTTCTGATAGGGAAGTCGGCAATCTGTATGGTCTTGGTTTTGGTGTAGTCGATGCTGGCACCGTTGAACTTGTAGCTCACGGAGCATGCGGCCATGACCGCCACCATCAGTGTGACTCCTATTATATATAGGTACGCGCGTATATGCTTCATAACTTATATTTGTTAATCTTTCTGTAAAGGGTTCTGTCGGAGATGCCCAGTTCTTCAGCCGCTTTCTTGCGGTTTCCGTTGTTTCTCTCCAGTGCCTTTTCTATCATCTGTTTGCTCAGGTCGCTGAGGTTCAGATTCTCGTTTTCTTCCTTAATTTCTTCAATCTCCGCATCCTCGGTTTCGGGCTTGTAAGCACCCCTCATGCCTCCTGCAGCCATTTCCTGGCGTATGTGCTGGAGCTCGTCGAGATCGGTAATTGGAGGTACGGAAGATACCGAAGAAACCGGAGAAACTGATGAAACCGGAGCTACGGATGGAACCGTTGAAACCGGAGCTACCTGGGTGTTTGGCTGAACCGGCGAAACATATCCGCTGGTGCCGCCCAGCTGGCGTGCCTCATCGAGCTGCTTGCGCAGGCTGTTCATCTCTCGTCTCAGGTCGCTCACGTTGCCCCTCAGTTCGTAGAGAATCTTGTAGAGCAGTTCGCGCTCGCTGGCGTAGCTGTGGTCGCCGTTGCCGTCCTTCTGTATGGTGGCGAGCTGTGTAGACTCCTCATCTCTCGGAATGAACTGGGTGATGGTTTGTGCATCGATTACTCTTTCGCGGCTCAGCACCGACATCTGTTCGGTGATGTTCTTGAGCTGTCTCACATTTCCCGGCCATTTGTATTTCAGCATGATCTGCTTTGCCTCATCCGAGAGTGAAATCTTAGGCAGACGGTATTTTTCGGCCATCTGCATGGCGAAGAGGCGGAAGAGCAGGAGAATGTCGTTGCCCCGCTCCCTTAGTGCAGGCATCTGTATAGGGATGGTGTTGAGGCGGTAGTAGAGGTCCTCGCGGAATCGTCCTTCGCTCACAGCCTTGCGCATGTTTACGTTGGTGGCTGCCACGATGCGTACATCCGTTTTCCTTATCTCTGTACCGCCCACGCGGATATATTCTCCCGTTTCAAGCACGCGCAGCAGTCTTGCCTGCGTCTGTATCGGGAGTTCGCCCACCTCGTCGAGGAAGATGGTACCCTTGTTGGCAATACCGAAGTATCCTTCGCTTTCGCCTATGGCTCCAGTGAAGGAACCCTTCTCATGTCCGAAGAGTTCGCTGTCAATGGTTCCCTCCGGAATGCTTCCACAGTTGATGGCGAAATATTTCTCTCTGCGGCGTGGCGAATTGTCGTGAATCACCCTTGGAATGATTTCCTTACCCACACCGCTCTCGCCGATGATGAGCACGGAGAGATCGGTCGGCGCTACCTGTAGGGCTACGTCGAGCGCATGGTTCAATCCGTCGCTGTTACCGACGATATTGTAGCGTTGTTTTATCTTTTGTAGTTCGGAAGTATCCATTTAGCTGCCAAAATTACTCATTTTTTCTGAATTATCTGCATTTTTTTTTAATTTTAACGTTCGGAAGGTCTGATTACAGGGCAGATTTGCCTTTTTTGCGTCATCTGCCCTCCCGAATCTTTCTTTATTCCGCTTTTTCTCGGGAATAGGGAATCTTTCTCTTATCCCTTTTTCTTAGGGATGGAGAATCTTACCTTCTCGCTGTCGTCTCTTTTCTCGTGGAAGAGTTTGGGCAGTGGGTTCTCGCAGGCCTCGTCGTAACTGCTGCGATATCTGAAGGTGTCGATGGCCAGATAGACGGCATTTCTGAAGGCAGACTCATCGGCAGTATTTGTACCTGCAATCTCGTATCCGGGCGTGATATCAGCGCTGGTTCGGATGACAGGCATTCCTGCTGTATAGATAACGCCCCGTCCGTCGTTGATCGACTTGAATGGAGCTGTGGCCTGGTCGTGATACATGGCCAGAACACCGTCAAACTCTCTGAAGTCGCCATTGCCGAAGAAGTCGTCGGCAGGATAAGGTCCGAAGGCCTGTACGCCCTTGCCTGCCAGCTCGTCGATGGCAGGAATGATGATTTCCTTCTCCTCGTTTCCGCAGCTTGTCTCCTCATTGTTCTTGGGGTTGAGTGCCAGCACGGCGATACGTGGATTGCTGATGTTGAAGTCGCGCTTGATGGTTTGCTGGAAGAGGGTTGCCTTCTCTACGATTCTCTCTGCCGTGATCTGTTCAGCAACCTCTTTGAGCGGCAGTTTCTCTGTCACCGAAGCGATGCGCAGCGTATCGCCCACGAGGATGCTGAGTCCCTTCTTTCCCTCACCGAGACAGGTCTCGATATAGTGCTTGTGTCCCTTGAAGGCGAAGCCCTCGATGAATGCGTTCTGACTGTTGATAGGTGCTGTCACCAACACATCATACAGATCGTCTCTGAAGTCGGTCATGGCTCTGTCGAGTGCCTTCACCGCAGCCTGTCCCGACTCCTCTGTAGGCACACCCATGTCCACCTTCACCTCCTCCTCGACAGCCGCCAGAAGGTTGATGCGTCCTTCCTCAGCGTCTTCGGCCTTCTGGATGATGGAGAACTGCGCGGGCAGGTTCATGGCCTTGCGGTAGTAGGCTGCCACCTTGGGCGAGCCATAGACGATAGGCGTGCAAAGCTCCAGCATCTCGGGCTCTGCAAAGGTTTTAAAGATCAGTTCGTATCCGATACCATTGGTATCTCCATGGGTGATAGCCACCCTGATTTTCTTGTTGTCCATTTTGGATTCTTATTTTATTGTAGAAAGAGCAGCCTCGAGCTGCTTGATTAGTATTTTCTTTTTCTTTTCGGGCGCATAGACGAAGCCAATGACAGCCATGCTGCCCCGTGTCCTCATCACGTAGGGTCCGCCCATGGCGTCGCCCTTCATCTCCCACAGTCCCCGTCTCATTCCCTGCCTGTCGGCCTGGCTCATGTCGGCAAGCTGCATGTACATGCCGTCGGTCTCGCCGGGCAGGTTTCGCTTCAGGGCGCTGTCGGCCTGGGCCTTCAGGTCGTCACGGCTCCGACCGTGGCTCTTGGTCTTGAAGAATATCAGGCTCTGCATTCCCGTGCTGGCATTGTCGGTGAGCCATGCGAAGTCTTTGGCTTGCTTACCGGCATTCATCGAGGCAGGAATCCTCATGCTGATGCCGAAGCGTTGCCTCATCTCCTTCTGTCTGTCGGGATTCTGTGGCACGGCGGTGGCAAGATGCCGTAGCTCCGATGTGTCGAAGAGGCTCCTCAACTTCCCGCCGTCCAGCCTGTGGCGAAGCTGCTCAGCCGACTGTGCCTGTATGTAGACGACGGTCTGCGGCACGGCACTCACGTCTTTCCTCATCTTCACGGCATAGCCTTTGTTATGGGCATTGATGTCTACCACGATGCGGTTTCTCACCAGCTGGTAGCTTCCGCGCACCTTTCCCTTCCTCACCTGTATAAGGCTGAACATCGGTTCGGGCTGTGGCAGATGCGGCATATCGGCCGTCATCATCCGGGTCACGATGCTATCGCTGTCGCCTTCCAGCACCACCTCGTAGGGCAGCCCGGTGCTTGCGGGTTTTCTTCCACCCATGCCATCGCAGCCGACGAGTGTCAGCGCCAGGCAGCACAGCGCGGCACTAAGCCAGTTCGTTCTCATGCTGTCTTATCTCTCCTATCTTCTTCGATGTGCTCAGCAGTCCGCAGGCAGCATAGATGTCCTGTCCACGGCTGGCGCGGATGGTGGTGAACACACCGTGCTGGGTCAGATAGTCGCGGAACTGCTCCATCTTCTCGTCGCTCACTCCCTGCAGCGGGATGTCGGGAATCTGATGGAAGCGTATCAGGTTGAAGCGGCAGTCGAGCCCCTTCACCAGCCTGATGATGGCCTTGGCGTGCTGCATGCTGTCGTTCAGCCCCTTGAAGACGATGTATTCGAACGAGAGTCGGCGCTGATGCGAGAAGTCGTAGTTGCGCAACAGTTCCACCACCTGTTCTATTCCCATTCCTCTCTCTGCCGGCATCAGCTCGGCACGCTCTGCCGGTATCGGGTCGTGCATGGAGATGGCCACGTGGCACTCGCTCTCCTCGAGGAATCGTTTCAACTTATTCTTCACGCCCACCGAACTGACGGTGATGCGCTTGGGGCTCCATGCCCAACCATAGTCGGCAGTCAGGATGTCCGTGGCACGGAGCACATTGTCGAGGTTGTCCATTG
>OQVR01001141.1_pt1 | contig 11614 bp, 9 predicted proteins | sample 1691521 | NCBI WGS metagenome assembly OQVR01 (sample SAMN03418256, study PRJEB22391) | human gut metagenome | biome: human-gut; feature: organic feature; material: feces | host: Homo sapiens | place: Tanzania | collected 2013-01
ACACTAGTATTTTATTCTAAGGAAGCTATTAGTTTGATAGATCGTGCTATTTCTTCTTAAAGTTGGTGATTCTATATGTTTGAAGTTGATAAATCATATTCAAGTTTATTAAATTTACAATTTGATATTAATGGTTGTACAGATAATAGAATTATAAATTTTGGAGGGGTTTCCTTTCGGGAACCCTCCCCTATTCCTAACGTAAGAGAAGAAGCAAGATTACGATGTGCTACTTTTGATTTATATGATGATTCAGCTGGATTAATGATTGATAATCAAGATATCACTTCTAGTATAGCATCTAAAGATAAAGATTTAACTATTTATTTTAAATATAAAATAAGGAAAGAAGATATAAAGAAGTATAATACCATTCCTATTTTAGCAGCTAGAGTAGATAGGAATAATAATTATCACTATTCAATCTTATCTATTGTAAATGGATCTTATTTTAAGTTCTCAGTTAATAAAGATGAATATTTTAATTCTCCAGATATATCTTATACATTTGATGGAAAGTGGCATACATTTACTCTTTGTAGATATGAATACTTTTATCGTCATGATGTGTATGAAATGCCAAAGGTAATTAAGATATTTATTGATGGTTGTCATAGAGCTGGATATGATAGTGGTCCAGTAGAATGTAGAAATACTATAGATCCTGATAATTATTCATATCAACTTAAAGATGGTTCCTTTCAATCTGAACTATTTATTGGATGGCAAGTAGATAATGATAATAAGATTATTACATTTAATGGCGGTTCTATAGATAATTTATATATATCTGGATTCAGTGCTTATAATGAATCATTCGTTCCTCCTACTAATTATTTCTATGGAGCAGATATAAAAGAAAATTATTATATGAATATAGAAGCCAATACATTAAATGTTGGTGATGAAACAATTGAAGAATTAGAATATCAAGCTCAATTTAGTAAGTATCATTTTAATGAAGCTCAAAAAGATTATCTTCCAAGAAGAATAAGAATAGAATGGTGGCAACAGACTCATTATTTTGAGCATGAACAAGATAAGAGAACAAGACGTCATCATAGACCAGAGACTATAATAACTGTTCGTTTACTTGAAAACTTTATGGATAGTTATAATAATAGATTTGTTAAAGATAATATTCTTAATCTATATAAAAGAAATCTGATTCAACCATTTATGTTATTCGTAGATGGAAATTTAGTTCCTTTTAGTAAAATGAATGTTATTAAATCTGATGATTATTTTCAGATTTTTATTGCTGATAGAGATCATGATGATAATAAAAGAGTAGAATCAGTTGAAGTAGTTACCATTCCTTTTCCAATATTATACGAAGAAGGAAGAGGAGAACGTGCTAATTTAACACCTCTTTATGTATTTGATTCTAAAGGAAGATTTACTACTGATGGTGGATATATTTATTATTATATCTCTCCTAAAGCTAATAAGCATTTAAAGTGTAGAGGAATCTCTGAACAATCTTTTGGCAATGATAATAATACTGGAGATAATAGTGATCCATTTGGTGCTGAAAATGATGTTAATTACATGCACTTTTTATGGAGATATGGAAGATTTGATCAAGCTACAGTTAGTGGTTCTTCATGTTTTATAACTTTTGATCCTACTGATGGTTGTGGTCCAATTACACCAAATGATAATGTTATACTATATAAAAATACTACTCAAATTGATCCTTCTAGATATAGAATAGTTGGTAATAATAAGATAGAATTTTTAAATTATAATACTCAACATTTGGTAGATGATTTTATTACAATGCAAGTTATTACAGATTCTTATGGAAATAATGTTAATCTTTTAGAAGATTATACTTCTGTAAGATTTGTTTCTGTAACTGCAACAAAAAATAATCAATCTGTATTCGTAATACCAACAGTTACTGATAATGATGGATTTTTATATAAGAAATTCTTATTATTCAGAGGATCTGTTTGTATGGAGAATAATAATCGTTATATAGTAGATAGAGTACGAAATACAATTACATTTACAGATATGGACGATTTTGTTCCTGTTGGAACTTCTCTTTTATTTGTTTTTATCAAATTAAAAATTGGTGACCAATATGGCCCATTGCATGTAAAACCAATATTCTTATATACTGCTACCTCTCATAATCTTGTTGGAGGTGCTACAAGATATGTTGCAATTCCTTATTATAAGGGATTGAAATTTAATCATAACAATCTAATGATGTTTGTCAATAATACATTTATAAATCCTAGAAGATATGAAATTGTTGATAATAAAGGAATCCAAATGAGAGATCCTAATGATAAATTATCTATTGATAAATCAATTACATTTGTTTTATTAAAAAAAGCAAATGAATTTGAAGACCCAACAGATAAGCGTGGAGATATTATAAAAGATCTAATGCAAAAAGGATATAGATACGTTTTATATGATCTAAATATAGATAAAAGAAGACGTATTACTTTAGATAACTTTATTACATTCGATCAAAATGGAAGATACTTACCAGATTTATATGGTAGAGTTTATAGTACAAATATTGTTAAATATCTTCGTAGTGGAAAACCTTTAGAAAGAGTACCAAGATATTTAACTTGTGTATATTATGATGACTCATTAGAGAATACTTCTAATGCAGTTAAGTTTGATAATACTCAATTTATTAAAGACTATATTTCTTTAAGAGAAGAATTCTATGAACTAGATGAGAACTTTGATAACTTTATAAAAGATTTTAATATAGCTCATAGACAAGATCTTCATTATGGTGTTAATTTAGCCAAAGCCTTAGATTATATAGTTAGATATAACCAAAATCTTTTGGATGGTATGTATGAGAAGAACTCTTCATGCACCAGAACTACATATAATATTAAGCAATTAAATGATAATATGAAACCAGTTACTGGTGGATTTGAATTGATATTTTATGGAGATGAAACATATAAATATCATGGTCATCATTCAAAGAATTTATTCTTTGTTAATGGAGAATTAGCATCTTGGAATAAAAATGTTATATCTAAAAATAACCATTCTGTAGTAGTTGTACCAAATAAATTTAATGACAATGATGTTGTAGAATCAATTAGATTCCATAATATTAAAAATTTCTTAGAACCATTGAAAACTGTTTTGACTAAATCAAATCAATCTAATGGATTCTTTACTTGTACAATGACGGTTGGTAATAGTTTAAATAAAGAATTCACAGGAATGATAGAAGTAGAAAGATATTCTGAAGAGTAATAAAATAACAAGTATCCCACAAAGGGATACTTGTTAAAAATTATTTAATTAAGAGGTGATATAAATGCCCAAACTATATTCAAACTCATATTCTAATATAGAAGAATTAGAAACTGAAATAAATAATATGGTTAATTGTAATCCAGAGATTGAGATTAATGATATTCAAATATTTGCTGAAATTAATGAAAATAACCATTACCCAATAGATATGAGTGTTCAAGATAGAAAAATTCATATCAAAAATAATGAATTCATAGTCGGTAAGAAATTATATATTGGTTCAAAAAGACAATTCATTAGTAAGTCATATTAAAAAGAAAGGAGATTTATATGTCAAGAAGAAAATTAGAATTAGGAAAAGAATTTCGTACAGCATATAATCCAGATAAATATCTGATTTTTGTTAGTGGAAGATTATTAAATAAAGCAAATTATGAAATACTAATTCCATCTCCTTATAATACTTATTCTAAAAAAGTAATATACTTCTTTTGTAATATTCCAGATAATGCTCAAATTGACGTTTATTATATAGAGTCTGATGATAATTTTGATACTGTACCATTTAATAGAGATATAAGAATATATACAAAAACATTATATTGTGAATGGTATTTACAGAATATTGTTAAGATTCCATATCCATATCAAGAATATCCTAGAGATGAACATGCTTTCTTTGTCATGGATGGACAGGGTAGATATATGGATAAACAAAAAGATTATGTTGTATCAATGGATGGAGAATTCATTACATTAATAAATGAACGAAGAATGGTAGAAATCGATGTAGACAAAATAATCTTTGGATTTCCTTATATATATAGTGATTGGGAAAGTAATGAATATAAGAATGATTTAAAGGATCACTCTGGTACTAATTCTGGTATAACTTTTATTACAAAATATTCTGTTTCTGGTAATACCTCTAATGGTATAGTTACTTTTCAAACTAAAGATGCTAATTATCATTTTAACAAAGAAAATATGGTTTTATTTGGAGATTCCACTTTTATTCATCCATCAAGATATGAATTGTTAGATATTAATAAGATACAATTAATTGGAGATTATGATAAATCTGTATGTAATAATGTTAAATATACAATGGTTATATTCCAAGAGAATGATATTAATCATGCTGAACTTAATCAATTTAAGGTTGAAGTAATTAATGTTAAAGCTACTAGAGATAAACAAAGAATATTTGAAGTACCAAAAAATATTAAAGATAGAGAGAACTTTATAGTTTTTAGAGGTTCAATATTATTGAGTAATATGTATAGATATAAAGTTAATCGTAATGAAAATACAATAGAATTATTAAATCCAAATGATTTCTTAGTAAAGAATAGATCATTATCATTTGTATTCTTAGAAAATGCAACTACATCTAATTTTAGAAAAATCAAATTTTCTAAAATTGAATTAGTTACAGAAAGTATTAATAGTTTTCTTATTCCTCCATTCTTTCATAATCATATGAATTTCAATTATGAAAATCTTATTTTATTCTTAAATGGTACTTATTTACAACCAGATCATTATGTTATAGAAAATAATGTAGTAAAGGTACAAGGTGTAGAAAAACTAGATGTTCCAGATAAACAAATTACTGGTATATTCTTTGATTCAGTACCAGATGATGTAGAAGATGAAGAAAAGACAAAAGCTGAATATCCTTCATTTGAATATATTAATCTTAGAGATGATCATGATTTTGTTTGGCTAGAAGAGGCTCATGCGACTGCTAAAAGTTTTTAATATATAAATTTAGATTTGACCTTTATATAATAGAACAATATGAAGGGGATGAGATTTAATTGCGAAAATATTTAAAAAATATATTCTTAGATGAATATGCTCAATTCAAATTAGTTCCACACATTAAACTACTAAGAGAATACTTTTTCTTCTTAGACAAAATACAAATATTATACAATAAAATTTCCAAATCTGGTTCTTTTATAGAGAAGATACGATTAAAACTCTATATCTATTTTAAATATAATCAAATTAGATTCAAGATGTTTAGAATTATTAAAAAAGACTCAACTACTTTAATGAAAGACCCATCTAGGTTTATTATAATAATTACTAGCTATTTTTGTTTTATTCTGTATTATAGTCTTATTATGAGATTTAGATTTATAAATGAATTAATAAAATCATTTAATCTAGATAATAGTATTAGTATCAATACAGATATAGATTATATTGAAGATGATACAATCAGATCAAATTCATTAATAAATAAATTCAAAATAATAAATAGAAGTGTTGAATCTTTTAAAGAATTCAATGATAAATTTACTATTACTACAACATCAATAGATTTAAATCATAATACTGTAGAGATAGAACAAATAATTTATGATTGCGATAATTATTTCGATTCTAAAACTGCAAAGGTTCTATATACTAAGTATTTTCAAATAGATGATAATGGAAAGATTATAAATCCAAATTATATATTTGATGAATCTTTACAAAAAGAAGAATTAGAAGATTATAAAAATATGATTAGTCATATTATAGATTTATTTACAACTTTAATGATTAAATGTATTCAAGTAGAAAAGAAAATAAAAAAGGAAGAGGGTTAATTCCCTCTTCCTAATTTTATGGTTTAATATATTTATAAATTATATACTATAATATTGAAAGAGGTGTTGAGAATATGAAACAAGTAATTGATTTTATTAATAAAGATCTATTTGTAGAGGCTCATATTGCAGATTTACATTTTGGAGTTATGGATCCATTAAAAGAATTCCGTATTTTACAAGAACAATTCCTAAATTATATAGATTCTATGAATGTATTAGATATAGTTTCTATTAATGGAGATATATTTGATAGAAAGTTATTAGCAAATTCTGATGCAGTAATGTATGCAATGTATTTTGTGCAAAATTTAGTTAATATTTGTATAAGAAAGAATGCTACAATAATACTGATATCAGGAACAGCATCTCATGATGCAGATCAATTGAAATTATTTACCCCATTTATAAGAAGTGGGGTAGATATAAGAATAATTTTCGAAACCCAATTTATTTTTGTCAAAGGTAAGAAAATTCTCTGTATTCCTGAGATGTATAATATGGGAGAAGAGTATTATTTGAAGTATTTACAATATTCTGGATTATATGATTCTTGTTATATGCATGGAACTTTTATGGGTGCAATAAGAGGTAAAGATGAAGCTAATCTAAATTCAAATAGAGAACCAGTATTTTCTATGGATCATTTTGCTTCTTGCAAAGGACCTATAATCTCTGGTCATAATCATGTGAATTCAGTATATAAGAAAGACTTTTATTATTGTGGATCTCCTATAAGATGGAGATTTGGTGAAGAGGGAGAAAAAGGATTTCTTATTTTAGTTCATAATTTAGTAACCAGAAAGTATTTAGTTCATTTAGAACCTATATATTCATTTAGATATGATACTATTAATCTAGATGATATGCTAAAGTCTGATCCAAGATTTATTATAGATTATATTAATAAATTAAAATCAGATGGTATTGATTTTATTCGTATCAAATTTACCAAAAATGATTCTGAAAAGATTTCTATTCTTAAATCATATTTTAATAATAGAAGTGATATTAAGATTGAGGCTAATTTTGAAAGAGAGAAGATAAAAAGACAATTACAAGAAATGGATGAGAAATATCAAGAATATGATTATCTATTTGATGATAATTTATCTTCTAAAGAAAAATTAGTTCAATATATAAACCAACAAGAAAATAGTACTTATTGGACTTTAGATAATTTTGAGAGCTTTGTTAATGAAATAAAAAATCTCTAATATGAAGACAGATAAGTACTATAATAAAAATGGAGATAGAATAATGGCTAATGAATTTAAAAAACGTAATAATAAATATCAAAAAGATAAATTAGTAGCAGATGCAACCATATATGGTTTAGATGATGCTCTTTTAACATTGTTTTGTTCATATGCTTTGAGTCAAAATCAAGCAATTCATAAATATGGTATTAGTAGTCTTAAGAAACTAATTAACAACCTATCAGTTGAGAATTTTAATAAGAATCCAATCTCAGTATTAAAATATCAATTCCTTAAGAATGCATTAGAATTAAGAGTTAAAGGTATTAGTAATAAAGATATAATCTTATCAGATATAAATAGAAAGGTTGATATAACTTCTCTAATCAATGATCAATCTTTCTTAAAAGAATTATCTACTACAGAAGTAGAATATGCTGAGGAAACTATATCTTCTTTCATGAATAATGCATTCATGTCATCAAATGTTCATACTCTTATGGATACTTGTAGAAATTATCTAAGTTCTAATTATCGTGAGAAAGATTTATATTTAAATCAATTACAAAAGATTATGGGTCAATCTATGACTCAATTTAGGCGAAATAATATGAATAGAGATAATTCTTCTACTCTATTTAGATTATCATCTATTAATGATTCAATAGAAGATATTCATAAATATATTACTGCTCCATCATACAGATTAGTCACAGGAATGCAAGGACTAAATGGTATGCTTGGAGGAGGATTCGAAAAAGGAAGAGTGTATTCATTTTTTGGTTTGCCTGGTGAGGGAAAGACTGTTACATTGGAAAATCTAATGTATCAAATATGGAAATATAATAAGGGATTTAAGACCAAAGATCCTACGAAAAAACCTTGTATAGTATATCTGACTATGGAGAACTTTGTAATAGAATATATTTGTGCTCTTTATCATATACTAACAAGAGGAAAGGAATTAAAAGAATGTGAAACCATTAATGAGGCAATGGAAGAATTCAAAAGATGTAAATTTGAATATACTGGGGATAATGATATAGAATTGGTTATTAAATTTAAACCAGTTAATTCAGTTGATACTTCCTATATGTTCCAATTAACAGAAGAACTAGAAGATGAGGGATTTGAAGTTATTTGTTTTATTCAAGACTATTTGATGAGAATAAAACCATCAGAAATAACTAAAGATTCTTATCAAGATTTGGGTACTATTGTAAATGATTTTAAGACTTATGCAACTTTAAAACAAGTACCAGTAATAACAGCATCTCAGTTGAATAGAGAAGCTGCTAGAATTATTGATGAGGGACGTGGTTCAAATCAAGCAAATCTTATAAAGAAACTCTCTAGAAGTAATATCGGTGATTCAGTAAATATTGATAGAAATTTGGATGGTTCATTAATTATCGTTCCAGAAATTGGCCCAGATAATAAGAAGTATATGGCATTCAAATTAACAAAACATAGATATCCTATCTATACTAATAAGGTATCTATATATCAACCATTTTATGATACTTCAGAAATAGCATTAATGGAAGATGTTTATGAGGCTAAACCTGCTTTTAGAGAATCTCTATCTAGAGATCCGGAAGAGATAAGAGCATCTTTTGGAGATGTTGAGAGAACTGATATTAGCTCTTCTATTAGAAGTTTATCTGATTTGAATAAAGAAGCTCAGCAGAATATTCCAGTGATGAATCCTGGATATAATAATATTGCTCAAATATTACAATCTGAGAATCCAAATTCTACTATTCCTAAAAAAGAAGAGGGTATTACATTATCTATAGAGAATATGGTTGAAAAGAAACCAAATACAGAAAAGAAGAGAGTAATTGACTTTGTTAAGAGTAGTAAAGAAAAAGAATCTCTCAGAGAATACTATGTAAACAAGAAATGGTAAAAACAATATTAAAGTAGTATGGGATTTCTCCCATACTACATTTCATTATCTGTATTTGATAATAGGGGTAATAATTGTATCATTTTTATGATCATTATTAAAAGTAGCAATAGAAAAAGAATCAGCTTTATAAATTTTAGAAATAGAATTAGCCATTTGAGATTTGGTTAATAAAAGGAGGTTATTATTTTTTAAATCAAATTTATGTATATCACAAAGATCATTCATTAATAGTATTACATAATATAATCTTGTAGTACCATATAGATCAAATGAAAGCATTTTAGGATTATAACGATATTTACGAATCTCTTCATCCGTTAATGCTACTTTGATCGACATTTGTTTTAACTCATAGATGAAATCTGATAATGTATTTTTAACAACAAATTCCATATTATCTCTATTTTCAATATAAGAGATATCTCTATATGATAATTTAGATGTAGAGGTTTTTCCTATAGAAATAAATTCACTTAAAGTATGAGCTTGATTTGGATTTGTTATCGCATTATTATAAATTGCCATTAGTCAAACTCCCTTCCAACTATAACTGGTTTGGTTATATCTCCAGAATTAAATGATACAATAAATCTTGTACCTACTGGGATAAATTTCTTTTCAAAGTTACGAGTTATTTCTCTTGGTAATTTAATCTTAACAACAGAACCAGTATTAACTGGATTAAACTGTAAAGCTGATGCATCTTTATTCATTAAATTAGGTATTCTTGTTTGTGTACTATAAACAGCTCTGGTATTAGTATTTAAACCAGCAATTGTTTGTAATCTAAATGTTTGAATTCCTGGATGATATTTATCAACATGATCATCTAAAAGTATTGCTACTTCAGTAGTATTCATATCTACAACATTAGGCATTTTATTTCCCCCTTATTAAATAAATTAATTATGTAATTGTCAAAGGAGAGATTAATTATGGCTAGACAAAAGAAAATAAAAGTAAAATCACTAACGAATATAAAATCTAAGTTATGTGATAATCCAATATTATCAGAGGATTTTATAAATGATGTATTAAGAATCACTGGATTAGAGTATGATTCTGAGGGATATATAATTGATCCAGAAGATGATCCAATAGAACCTGCGTATATTCAAATAAAAGGTAAGGTATTAAGATATACTAATACTGGTAGTGGAGTTATTCACTCTAGTGATATTATATTTGATCCTTATAATAATCCAATGATCATGGAAGAATTATTTAAGAAGTATTTAGAAGAATTTCATCATGATGTAGTATCTACCCAGATATTTGCTCATTCTATGAAATCTATTCCTAAGATAGATACTTATGGATATATTAGTATTAATTATGGAAATGGAGCAAAGATAGTTACAGGATTACATTATAAAGATTCTACTAAATATTTAGATGCTTTTATGAGAATGGAATCCATGACTGATGCTACTGTTATGGAAACTTTAAGAAAATATGATGAATATGAGAAGTCTATTTATTATGAGAATGATATAAAAGAGAGAATAAAAAGATGAGTATTGAATTAACAGATGAACAAGTTAGTCTTATAAATGAAGCTTATAGATGGTATAATAGTAATACAGGAGAACAGATATTCCAATATTCTGCTCCTGCTGGTGCTGGTAAATCTACTGTTATGCACGCTATAATTGATTCATTAGGACTAAATGATACTGAGGTTGCTCCAATGGCTTACACTGGAGCAGCTACTACCATTATGAGAATTAATGGATTTGCTAATGCATGTACCATTCATTCATGGTTATATTGCCCAGTTGAATCTTACGAGCAGGATCCAGTAACTCTCAAAATGATAAAAAGAATTAAATATGTATATAAAGGGGTACCACAATCGCAATATAAATTAATTTGCATAGATGAGGGTTCTATGGTTCCTTATCATATGAAGAAAGATATATTACGATCTGGTATTAAGATTCTTGTTTGTGGAGATTTAAATCAATTACCTCCAGTAAAAGATAAACCAGCATTCTTATTAGATGGCAAGATTCATTTCTTAACAAGAATTATGAGACAAGCTCAAGGTTCTGCAATAGTAGAATTTTCTCAAAGAATTTTACGAGGAGAACCATTACCTCCAGGAAGATATTCTGACCTTACTATTATTCCAGAAAATATATTTAAATATTATGAGAGAGAAATGATTCCTCAAATGGATATAGTAATTTGTGGTTTAAATAAAACTAGAGATTACTTCAATAAATATATTAGAGAAGAGATATTAGGCAAGAAAGGAATAATTCCTCAATTTGGAGAAAAGGTAATATGTAGAAAGAATAATTGGGATATAGAAGTAGATGGGGTTAATTTAACAAATGGATTAGCAGGTACTATTATGAATATGCCTGATGTATCTACTTATTCAAAAGGAATGTTTAAAATAGACTTCGTACCTGATTTATTTCCAATGATAAAGTTTGCTGATTTACCATGTGACTTTAAGTATTTTAAAGCCGATAATAAGACAAGAGCAGCTATGAAAGAATTTGGTAACCCTTTGTACAGACCAGAGGGTGAGAAATTTGAATATAGTTATGCTATTACTACTCATTTATCTCAGGGTTCTCAGTTCTTTAGAGGAATTTATATACAAGAATTCTTTGGTGGAGGAGCTG
>OQVR01001142.1_pt1 | contig 11606 bp, 8 predicted proteins | sample 1691521 | NCBI WGS metagenome assembly OQVR01 (sample SAMN03418256, study PRJEB22391) | human gut metagenome | biome: human-gut; feature: organic feature; material: feces | host: Homo sapiens | place: Tanzania | collected 2013-01
TCAAGGCAGCCCTCGGCTTCTCAGCAGTCGTGAGCAGCGTTCATTCCTGGTCATACAAGGGCACGAAAGACCCTGCCACAGGCAAGACGCTGACGAAGGGAGCACAGATAGATATGCTCATCGACAGAAACGACGATACAATCAATCTCTGTGAGATGAAATATACCAACGCCCCTTATGTTATAACAGAAGAAGAGGACAACCGCATACGCAACCGCAGGGAGACTTTCGTCAGGGAAACAGGCACCGAGAAAACGGTACTCATCACGATGATCACCTCCTTTGGCCTTGCGCCGGGAGGCTATTCTGACGATATTCAATGCCAGCTGACTATGGCAGATTTATTCAGATGACACTAATGTAACTATTATGGACAAACTGACCAAGGAGCAACGCCATCGTTGTATGGCATCGATACGCGGGAAGGGTACCAAGCCGGAGATTCTGGTTAGGAAGTACCTGTTCAGCCGAGGGTTTCGCTATCGGCTGAACCACCCTCGTCTGCCTGGTCATCCTGACATTGTGCTGCGCAAGTATCGTTCGGTAATATTTGTAAACGGCTGTTTTTGGCATGGACACGAGGGATGCAAGTATTATGTGTTGCCAAAGACTAACACAGATTTTTGGAAAGCAAAGATAGAGCGCAATAAGGCTCGTGACTTGGCTGAACAGCACAAGCTTGCATCTATGGGATGGCATTGCATCACGGTGTGGGAATGTCAGTTGAAGCCGGCTGTAAGAGCAAAGACCTTGGAAGGTTTGGCGTTCACTCTCAACCGTATATACCTTAACGACCATAGCGTGCGACGCTATGAAATACCCGAAGAAGAAAGGTCAATGGCAGCAGAACCCAGTGTGGAATGACAACCTATTTCTTTGGATTTTTTCATTATGTCCCATATTTTTCTTATCTTTGCGCAACCTAAGTAATTTCAACTATCAACATATGGCAACAGTAGACGACAAGAAGATTATCTTTTCTATGGTGGGGGTATCGAAGATTATCCCACAAAACCGCAAACAGATTCTGAAGGACATCTATCTGTCCTTCTTCTATGGCGCAAAAATCGGAATCATCGGTTTGAACGGCGCTGGTAAGTCAACGCTGATGAAAATCATCGCCGGACTGGAACAGCCTACACAGGGCGAAGTGGTATGGAGCCCTGGCTATACTGTGGGCTATCTGCCGCAGGACCCACCGCTCAACGAAGCGAAGACCGTAAAGGAGAATGTTATGGAGGGAGTGCAGAAGGTGTATGATGCACTTGCCGAGTATGAGGACATAAACGCTAAGTTCGCATTGGAGGAGTATTACTCTGATGCCGACAAGATGGACAAGCTGATGGCTCGACTGGCTGAAGTGCAGGACATAATCGATGCCACTGATGCATGGAACATGGACTCTAAGCTCGACCGTGCCATGGCTGCATTGCGCTGTCCGAAGGGCGACCTTCCCGTTACTAACCTTTCAGGTGGTGAGCGTCGTCGTGTAGCTCTCTGCCGACTGCTGCTGCAGAAGCCCGACGTGTTGCTGCTCGACGAGCCTACCAACCATCTTGACATCGAGTCGATAGGTTGGCTCGAAGACTTCATCATCAACAGTTCGAAGGCTGTGGTGGTAATCAGCCACGACCGCAAGTTTGTTGACAACATTACTACCCGCACCATTGAGGTCACTATGGGTCGCATCTACGACTACAAGACTTCTTACAGCCAGTATCTGGAACTGCGCAAGGAGCGTCGTGAGCAGCAGATGAAGAAGTATGAGGAGCAGCAGAAGATGATTGCCGAGACTAAGGACTTCATCGAGCGATTCAAGGGCACTTACTCAAAGACTTTCCAGGTGCAGAGCCGTGTGAAGATGCTTGAGAAGCTGGAGCTTGTCGAAGTGGACGAGGAGGATACAAGCCACCTGCGCCTTAAGTTCCCTCCAAGTCCGCGCAGCGGTGCCTATCCTGTACAGATGAGCGATGTGGCAATGTCGTTCGACGACAAGACGGTGTTCAGCGGTGTTAACCTCACCGTAGAGCGTGGCGACAAGATAGCCTTTGTGGGTAGAAATGGTGAGGGTAAGTCGACGCTCGTGAAGTGCATTATGGGGCAGTTGCAGAATCAGGGCAAACTGGAGCTTGGACATAATGTGCAGATAGGCTATTTTGCCCAGAACCAAGCCTCGCTGCTCGACGGTGAACTGACTGTGTTCCAAACTATCGACGATGTAGCAAAGGGCGAAATCCGCAATAAGATACGCGACCTGCTGGGTGCCTTTATGTTTGGAGGCGAAGACTCTACCAAGAAGGTAAAGGTGTTGTCGGGTGGCGAGCGCACACGTTTGGCAATACTCAAGCTTCTGCTCGAACCGGTCAATCTGCTCATCCTTGACGAGCCCACCGCCGCCCTTGACCCGATCGCAGAAAATGAAATCTATCTTCACTATCGCGACATGACGGCAGGGAAGACCTCGCTGTTTATCTCTCATCGCCTTGCTTCAACACAGTTCTGCGACAGGGTTCTGTTCCTCAGCGGCGGCAAAATCACCGAGGAAGGCACCCACGACGAGCTTATTGCGAGTGGTGGCGAATATTCGAAGCTGTACGAAATCCAAAGCTGCTGGTACCGCGACGATTATAAAGGAGGCGAGCAACAATGACACTTAAAGAACACCTTAACATAAGCGCACGCAGCGTAAAGCTTATTTATTCGCTGAACAAAAAGTTCTTCGTAAGCTCCATTTTGAAGAGCATCATCACTGCGGTACTGCCGTATGTACCGATTTACTTTTCCGCACGCCTTATCGACGCACTTGCCGCCGGAGCGGGCATAAAAACCCTTGCGACCTATGCGGCGCTTATTGTTGGCATTGTTGCGCTGCTCAGCCTTATAAACGGCTGGCTGCAAACGCTTTATGACATCGGCTTTGAAGAAATTTATCATTCCAGCGAATGGATGCACGCCGAAAAAGCTATGGAGCTTGCATATTCATCCATCGAGGACAGAAGTGTAGCCCTTTTGCGTGAAAGAATACAAAGCGAAACCCAGACAGGATACAACTTTTTCTACCTTGCGGGCTGCCTGAACAGGTTTACCCGTAACATTGTGCAGATAATTTCTTCTGTTTCGCTTACAATTTCGTTCTTCCTCATAGATTCAGTGTCCGCATGGGCAAAGCTTGCGCTTGTTGGCGGAATTATTGTGACAATGCTGATAAGCATGTTCACCACCAAGAAATCTTCGCAGCTTATGAACGAGTTTTTCTCAAGCTGCGTTGAAGAAAACATCCGAGCCGACAAATATAATGGCTATATTACCAACTACAATAGCGGTAAAGATATTCGCCTTTACAGTATGAGAGAGTCCCTTGAAAAGTTCTCGAGAGGGCTTATGCTCAATCTTTATAAGCGCGAAGCAAAGGCAACCTTCGGCCGTGCCGGACTTGACCTCATTTCCACGCTTGTGAACTATATGCTGCGCTTTGGCGTATATCTGCTGCTTATTTACGCGGCGCTTGGCGGCGGGCTTTCTGTTGGTTCAATCGCGCAGTACGTTTCCTGCATCATGCTGCTGCTCACCGCAATTTCCGGCGTTGTGAGCACGCTTCAGCTTTCGCTTGTCAACCACGGCTACCTCAAGCGCTTTTTCTCGTATTTTGACATTCCGAACCCCATGTATCAAGGCACTCTTTCGGTAGAAAAGCGCGACGACAACGAATACTATATCGAGTTCCGCGACGTTTCGTTCAAATACCCGAACACGGAAGCATATGCCCTCCGCCATGTGAACCTGAAGTTCAAGGTAGGGGAAAAGCTTGCGGTTGTAGGCATGAACGGCAGCGGCAAAACCACGTTTATCAAGCTACTCTGCCGTCTTTATGACCCCACCGAGGGCGAAATCCTGCTCAACGGAGTGAACATCAAAAAGTACGACTATGACGAATATCTTTCGATTTTCTCCGTGGTGTTCCAGGATTTTCGGCTGTTTGCGTTTTCTCTTGGTCAAAACGTAGCCGCAGGCGCAAAATATGACGGCAAAAAAACTGCCGCCTGCCTTGAAAAGGCAGGATTTGGCGATCGCCTTGCCACAATGCTAAATGGGCTTGATACAAATCTTTATCATGATTTTGACTCCAGCGGCGTCGAAATTTCCGGCGGCGAAGCGCAGAAAATTGCCCTTGCACGAGCGCTTTATAAGGATGCGCCATTCATCATCCTCGATGAGCCCACTGCCGCGCTCGACCCCGTTTCCGAATACGAGGTTTACAGCAAATTCAACGAAATTTCCGGCAGCAAAACTGCAATTTATATCAGCCATCGACTTGCTTCATGCCGGTTCTGTGACGAAATCCTTGTTTTCGATGAAGGCTGCATAGTGCAGCACGGTGCCCACAAGGCACTGCTTGCTAAGTCTGGCGGAAAATATGCCGAGCTTTGGAACGCTCAGGCGCAATACTATGTTAAGAAGGCATAAAAATAGGCAGTCGCAACGGCTGCCTATTTTTATATCCTTCCCAGCGTTTTCATCTGGATAAGCACTTTTTCAAGCTTTTCGGCACGGGTTTTGGCGCTGAGTTCATGGCATACAAATTCCGGCTGCACAAGATCAATTATCTCCTGTGCGCGGGGATTTGTAAATGGCTGGTGCCGGTCAATATTCAAAATCACATTGTATGCCTGCGCCCAACGGTCGTAAAAATCCTTTTCGGGGATTATCGTTTGCTTTTTAAGGTCGGCAACATAGTCACCGGTGGTGGACTTATGCATGTGCAGCGCTTTTATGTAGTGCGCCAGTTCGCCGTGCTTTTTAACGGTATTGAGCACAAAATCAATGCCCTGTTCTTCGCTTGTAATGTTCTGCGGTGCGCACATAAGGTGGCCTGTATCCATAACAATACCTTTGTTTTCGTAGTCAACAAGGCTTAACATAAGCTCCGTTTCGTTTGGGTTAAGGAGCATCATTCCCGGTGTGAACAGGTTTTCGAGCAGGAGGCGGAAGTGGTAGTTTCTGCCCCTTGTAAGCTCGTTTATAATCTCCGCTGCCGCTGTTATAACCTGCTTGTTCGTGTGTTCCCACTCATAATTCAGAATTTCCTCGTTGGAAACATCGTTTATGTGGAACACGGCATATTCCGCACCCATAGCCTCAGCATAATCCATATCGGCTTGGTACGGTTTCAGAAATTCTTCGCGGTTTGTGGCGCGATAGTAATTTTCCCAAATTTCACGCGAACCAAAGTGGCGCTCAAGACTTTCCACATCATTATTCCAAAAATCAAGCCAGTTAGGGTAGAAATAAAGGTGCACGCCGACCACATTTTCCGGACAATAAATGCCGGTGTCGTCATCTCCGCCGCGGATAACCTCCACACCGTCGCATTTGCATTCATTGATAAAGGAATCCATATCTGCACGGTCTTTATATTCTTTAAGCCAGTAATTTTCGCTTACAGTATTTATAACATGCTTCATAAAATCAAATCACCCAAACCGATTATAGCATAAATTCTGAAAAAAGCCATAACTATTTTTGCCAAAATGTTTTTTTACATATCGGCTTTATGCCGATTCGGCATATATGTCGGAGCGGATATTGACATTCTGCGCATTTTGCGTATAATATTATATATAATTATATATCTTATCTGAGTGTCCGCATTTTGCGGAAGAATAGGGAATCGGGTGAAAATCCCGAACGGTGCCGCCGCTGTAAGCGTGGAGGGCGCTCGTATTGGCTTTGTAAAGCCTGCCACTGCGATTTTTTTCGTGGGAAGGAGCGAGCGTTTCTTTGATGCGCAAGTCAGAAGACCTGCTTGGATGAAGCTCCGCCAACGGTGCATTTGGAATTTTTACGGAGCGCTTGCTGCACAGAAACGGCTGTGGCGATTTTGAAAGAATCGCCGCAGCCTTATTTTTTTGAAAAATTTACGGAGTTCAAAGCTATGTTTATTAAAAAGCATTTTCTCAAAATTGCAAGCGTTCTGCTTGCGGTAATAACAATAGCGGTGTTTTCCGGCTTTGCCGCAAATGCGGAAAGAATCTTTCCGCAGAACCCGATTTCCGAAGAGAGCAAAACCGACCTTGAGCCGGAGATAATATACGGCGAAAATTCCGGAAACAAGCTTTCCGAAGGGGAAAACGGCGATTCCGAAAATTCAAACGGCAGGGGAGATTCCTCCGGCGAAAGCAGCGAAAACCCAAACCGCAACAATCTACCCGACAACATAAAAAATAACGACACTCAAAAAGAGGACAACAAAACACCGGAAACCGATAAGGACGAAAACGGCGCAGAAAAGCCATCTATCGACTATGTTGTTGACGACCCCGGTGACGGTAACAAAAACGGAGATATCTCCGGCAGCCAAAACGGCGGCGGTTCCGGAAAAGGCGACGGCACAAGCGGCAACAATTCCTCCGGCGGAAACGGAAGTAACAGCGGCGGCGATATCGATTCCGAAGGACCGGCGATCGTTACCGACCTTGAAAATAAAATTGTTACTAAAAGCGAAATTTCAAACGATATGTTCGGATTTTTCGCTTATGTGGAAAACGGCGAATATGATAACAACCTAAAGGTCAACATCGTGAACGGCAACAGCCCGAATGGCAAGTGGCTCACCGCAAGCGGCGATGATTACAGTGCAAAGCTCACCCTTGGTGAAAACTACATAACAATTTATCTGCGCAAGGGCCACGATGTTATTTCCGAAGTTCAGTACACGATAAATTATCAGGCAACAAAGGCGGATGGAAACAACAACACCGTCGGCGACAATCCTCCGTCAATCTGGACGAGCCTTGACGGTGTTACCGAGCTTAAAAACCGTTATTATACATTCAATGTAACAGCCAAAACCGGCAGCGGTCAGCCTATATACTCAAACCATATTGAAGTTACCTTGAACGGAACTGTGGTTTCAATGCCAACAGGCAGCAATGGAACCTATCATTACGACCTGTATTTTCCTGACAGCGGAAATGAGCAGGACGAATACCTTGTAACCGTTCTTGCGTGGGACGATGATGGAAATTCCACATACGTTGAATATACCGTAAAGTTCCGCGGAGTGAAAGACGGCGAATCCATCGGCACCGCAACAATAATCATTGACGCCACAACAATCGGCCTTGGTGTAATCGAAACCTATCAGTGCCAAATTGTAAGCGGCGAAACCGCAGCAGCATCCATTCTTAAAATGTTTGGCGCAAGGGGATACACCGCAACTTATGACGGCAACGAAAAAGTCGGCTTTTATATCCGCTCAATCAGCAAGGCCGGTATCGGAAGCGGCGCTGCCGTTCCATCGGATCTTTGGGACAAAATTGTTGCCGACGGAATTACAATTTCCTCTCCCTGCGGAGCAAACAGCATCGGCGAATTTGACTTTACTATGGGTTCCGGCTGGATGTACTCCATAAACGAGTCGCTTTATCCCGGCAAAGGTCTTTCTGAATATAAACTTTCCGACGGCGATACCCTTTGTCTGCGTTTTACTCTTGCTTACGGCAAGGATATAGGCGGCAGCACCTCCGGTGGCGGCTACGGCAGACTGGCAAGCTACTGCGGAATGTGGGTGAACGGCGGATATACCGAATTTGAGCACCAATATGTCGAAACCGAGCGTTTTGACGCGACTCCGTATGAAGACGGCTATGTTGTCTACACCTGCGCACTGTGCGAAAGCACATATACCGAAATTCTTCCATCCGAGGGTCACGAACACAACTACGTTGAAGTTGACCGCGTTGAGCCTACAGAAACAGAGGATGGCTACATTCTGTATTCCTGCACCGAATGCGGTGACGTCTATACCGAAACGCTCCCGGCGCTTGGTCCTTCCGGCGGCGGCGATAATGAGGAGGAGCAACCATGAAAATCACATTTAAAAAAATAATTGCACTGCTGATGTCCGTGCTTATGCTGCTTTCCGCTTGCAGCGGAAAGCCTGCTTCCACAGGGGACGTGCTTCTTGACACGGCAAACACCGCTGCGAGTGCTCAGAAAAAGCTGTTTGATGTAGCAGGCAAGCTCCTTTCCGACAGCGAAAACTTCCCGGCGGGAACTTCCGTCTGCGACTGGACTGCAATGGCATTTGCAATGCTTGACATTGATGAAGATTATGACGCATATCTTTCCGCGCTCCAAACCTACGTTACCGAGCATTACGAAACGGACGGATACCTTCACCGTTCCAAAGCAACCGAATGGCACCGCATTGCGCTTACTGTAATGGCGCTTGGCGGCAACCCCGAAAGCTTTGGCACCGATGCAAACGGCAATTCGGTGAATCTTATTGCCGACGGAACCTATAATTTCGGCGGAGAGGACATTGGCGCGCAGGGAAACAACGCTTATATTTACGCGCTCATCACCCTTGATGCAGGCAATTTCACCGTTCCGAACAGCGCACGTTATTCCCGCGAATATCTAATTAATGCACTGCTCAAAAATCAGGAGGAAGACGGCGGATTCGGCATTATGAAAGGCAAATCCGACGTTGATATAACCGCAATGGCTATTCAGGCGCTTGCGCCGTATTCCGGTCAAAGCGAGGTTTATACTGCCATTGACAAGGCGCTTTCCATGCTTTCCGCCGCGCAGAACGACGACGGCAGCTTCACCAACTGGGATAATGTTTCTTCCGAAAGTTGCTCTCAGGTTATAATCGCGCTTTGCTCCCTTGGACTTGACCCCAAAACCGACGAACGCTTCGTCAAAAACGGAAATTCCGTTTTTCACGCACTTATGAGCTTCCGTCTTTCGGACGGCAGCTTCTCCCACAACCTTGATTCCAAAGAAAGCGATGCAATCGCAACGGAGCAGGCGATTCTTGCTCTTTGCTCCATGATAAAAGCCCGCGATGGCAAAAGATTATACGACTTCACCTAAGTTTAAGGAGACAGAAAAAATGAACGAACTTGCTGTGCAGATTCAAAGTGAAATTAAAAAAGTAATTATCGGTAAGGACGATATCATCGAAAAGGTTCTTATGGCGATTCTTGCCCAGGGACATATCCTGATGGAGGACGTGCCCGGCGTTGGCAAAACCACCATGGCAATGGCTTTTTCCAAAGTTCTCGGGCTTGATAACAAGCGCGTGCAGTTCACTTCCGACACCATGCCTTCCGACATAATCGGCTTTTCCGTTTATGATAAACAAAGCGGAAAGCTTGAGTACAAGCCCGGCACGGTTATGACGAACTTGTTGCTTGCGGATGAAATCAACCGTACTTCGAGCAAAACCCAGTCCGCGCTGCTTGAGGCTATGGAGGAGCGCCATGTCACTGTTGACGGCGTTACCCACGACCTGCCGAAGCCTTTTATCGTAATCGCGACTCAGAACCAAGTCGGCTCCGCCGGAACTCAGCTGCTGCCCAGCTCTCAGCTTGACCGTTTCCTTATTCGCACCAGCATGGGCTACCCGGATATGAAGAGCCAAATTGAAATTATGAAAGAACGCCACCACGAAAATCCCCTTGACAAGGTTGTTCCTATTACAAACAAAGAAACCCTCAATAAGCTGATTGCGGAGGTTCAAAACACCTTTGTTGAGGACGCTGTTTACGCCTACGCTTCCGAGCTTATTGAAGAAACCCGTCACAATCAGTATGTTCAGCTTGGCATAAGCCCCCGTGGCGCACTTGCCCTTTGCCGTGCGGCGAAGGCTCATGCCTTCCTCGAAGGGCTCGACTACACAACGCCCGATGACGTTGCCGCGGTGTTCACTGATGTTTGCGCGCACCGTCTTGTGCTTGAAGCAAAGGCACGCCTGCACGAACTTTCTGCCGAAGAAATTCTCGGCGACATTCTGAAAAGCGTTAAAAAGCCTGATGTTACGGAGTTTTCTGTAAAATGAAAAAAAATTTGATTCTGTCGTTACTGCTATGGCTTTTGGCAGAGATTATCTTTATCGTGATGTTCGCATTTTCCGGCTCGGCGGTTGCCGCAGTGCTTTTCTTTACGATGCTTTTAATTTCGCTTGTGTCGTACCTAATTTGCGTATTTTCCGGAAAATACTTTTCCGCCGCGATAAAACTTCCTGCCAGCGTGAAAAAATCCGCCGCTGCCGAAGGAACGCTCGTTATAAACAACGCTTCTCCTTTTACCTTTATTAAAGTTCTTTGCTGCGTTTCTGCAAAGAATAATATGACAGGGGAAAGGGAAGAAAAATTTATTCCGGTGTTCTGCTCTGCGAAGTCGGAAGCTGCGGCGAACTTTGCGTGCAGCTTCAAAAACTGCGGCTATACCGAAGTGAAGGCTGAAAAAATATATCTTACCGATTTTTTCGGCTTTATCCCATTCAAAGTTAAAGGCTTTGCCAGTTCCGAAGCAAAATGCACCGTTTTACCGGATACCTTCGATATGACTCTTGTTTTCGACAATATGCCAATCGCTATTGATGACAGCGAAAGCTATTCTCCCGATAAAAACGGCAATGACTATTCCGAAACGTTCCAGCTTCGCGAGTATGTCCCCGGCGACAGCATAAAGCAGATTCATTGGAAGCTTTCAGAGAAGCTTGACAAACTCATTGTGCGCGAAGCAAGCCTTCCCGTGCAAAAATCCACCTTTGTTTTTTGGGATAAATACGCCGAAGACGGCTTTTCTGCAAACGAAGCCGACGCTATGGCGGAGGTTACTGCTTCCATCTGCCAGGCGCTTGCGCGGCAGGGAACGCCGTTCTCCCTTGGTTGGAATGAAAATAAGAACTGCTTTACCGAAAGCGTAACTTCAACCGAGGAGCTAATAACTGCCATTCCGCAGATTCTTAAAAGCGGAGCGGAAACCGAAATTTCCGGCGCGCGGCAGTATTTTGAAAGCTTCGGCAACGCAAATTTCAGCAAAATAATATATATATCAAAATCCATTCCGGACGGATTTGAGGATTTTTCCGCAAAAAGCAGCATAACCCCGGTTCTGTGTTCATCCGTTCCCATAGACGGTGCGGTTACATTCAATCCGGATTTCTACCAGGAAAGCCTTAATCTATTGGAGCTTGCAATATGACAGAAAAAAACATAAATATTGTTCAAAGCAAAAATATCAAATACTCAAACGCCACCGCAGAGTTTTTTGCAACGGTGGGTGCTGTTCTTTCCTGCGCAGCGTTTTTGCTTTTATTTGGCGAAGGTTTCGCTTCGGTTAAAAATTATGTAATTATCGCCATTGGCGCGGCGCTTATCTGTGTGGCCGTGCTCGTGCTCAAAAAAATCGGACGGTATATTGCGCTTGGTTTTACAGCGCTGAGCATTATGCTCGCGCTGATACTCAGCGTAATGACGAAAAGCGGAATGTTCCTTATGGCTAACGATTTCCTCGATTTTCTTTCGCTCAAAACAGGAAAGATATACCTTGATTTTTCTGCGGAAGGCTCCGCTTTGCCCGAAATTGTGTTTACGATAATCGCCGCATTCACGGTTTTGCTTTTGAGCACCGCCGTGAGCACGAAAAGCATTGTTCCGATAATTCCGGTTGCAATAGTCGCAATAATCGGATGCTCATGCGGTTTTTTGAGCACCGGAGTATATCTTTTCCTGCTCTTTTTCGGAATGATTCTGCTCTGCCTTGGCATTTTCATACCAGTGAACCACTCCGCCGCCGACATTAAGACC
>OQVR01001144.1_pt1 | contig 11596 bp, 11 predicted proteins | sample 1691521 | NCBI WGS metagenome assembly OQVR01 (sample SAMN03418256, study PRJEB22391) | human gut metagenome | biome: human-gut; feature: organic feature; material: feces | host: Homo sapiens | place: Tanzania | collected 2013-01
TACCGGGCAATTTTGAAGATTTTATAAAGATTCCCGAAAACAGAATATGAATAAATATGCTTTCGTTTTATCAAGAATTAAAAAACGATCATGAAATGCTCTTGTGTACTTCACATCTAGTTTCGGATACTGTGCATTAAAGTTATCTACATCTGCTTGAGATAATTTTGTCCGTTGCAGTGTATAAACTGTCACCGCCACATTTTCTTTCTTCTTTGACAAAATATTTAATGTTCCTACATCCACATATCCATCTACCAGAACAATTTCTGTTTCTGCCTTCTGAATCAGTCCTATCAATAAGCTGAACACATCATATATCTGACCATCAAAAAATATCTTTTGATTAGACTCTTCATGATCTGATATGTACTCAAAAATTTGCTCCAGCTTTTCGTCTGTCTTTTTCTGATATTCCAGTTGTTTTAACTCAACGTTACTAATCCTTTCAAACAAAAGTGCATTGTTGGCTATAAACCGTCGCATTTCTACAAATGCACGCATTATACCTATGCTTACATTAATTGCCACTTTGCTATGCAATACACTGGCCAGCATGGATATTCCCTGCTCTGTAAATACATACGGTAATGTACGTCTGCCACCTCGTCCATCCTTCTTTTCTGAATCTTGTATTTTTGAGGTGCCAGATTGGCACTTCAAAGATTCTGCTTCTTCTGTTGTAAGCTGAAAACAAAAATCTTCTGGAAATCGTTTTATATTTCTTTTTACTGCACGATTTAAAGCTTTTGTTTCTACTTGATAAAGCATTGCCAGATCACTATCCACCATGACTTGTTTATTTCTTACCACATAAATCAGATTTTCAATGTCCGGTGGCATGATTTCAACTGTTTGTGTTTCCACAGGTTCCATTTCTTTTGCTTTTGGATTCTCCATTCCATCTCCTCTATAACTTGAAATTTCAAGCTGGCATTTCAAGTTACTTTACCGCACAATCATTTCTTATGAGTTTCCAAAATCTATGTTCACATTTCACCCTATTTCTCTCATTCTTCCTACTGCTTCAGAATTACCTCTTCTCTTTCTCTGGCTGCTTTATCCACCTCCAAATGATGCTCTCCAATCGTATCCTGCAGAAGAATCATCTGATACGTTGAGTTTCGTTGATTCTTCAGATAATCTTTGCAAAGAAAACCATACAAAATGACTAATCTCCACCTTACTCTGTAAACAAAGCATCAGATTCAGTTCTCTCTGTTTACGGAACGCATCATATACCATCTGTGTCATAGGAATATCTCTGATTCCTGCATCCGTTTTGGTTTCTGAATCATGGAAACAATATCCTTCATCACCTTCATAATATACAAGCTGTCCACCTACATGGATCTCCCGATTCTTCATATCCACATCTGACCAGGTTAAGCCGATGGTTTCACTCACTCTCAGGCAAGCCCCAAACATAACCTGCATCATTGGAAGATGAGGCTTATACACATTACTCTGTTCAACAAACTTCAGAAGTTTTTCCTGCTGTTCCAGTGTCAGTGCTTCTTTCTCTTTTGCCGGAGCCCCATAATCTCCAAGTGTTCCAGTTACCGGATTCTTACGGATAATCCCGTCTTCCACTGCCAGTTCAAAACTGGGATTCAATAAGCCATAAAGACCTTTGATCGTGCTGTGTGCCAGTCCTTCATCTGACAATGCGGAAAAGAACGTCCTTACGTGAGATGTCTTAAAATCCACAACACGAATGTTTCCCAAAGTATTTCGTATCCGGTAGTCCCACATACGGATATAATTCTTTTTCGTTCTTTCCTTGATATTCTTTGTTGCCATGTATCGCTCAAACAACGTATTTACAGTCAGCTTCTTGACTGATGCATCTGTAATAAGCAGATCATCCATATCCTTATTGATCTTCTTTTCCATTTCTCGCAGACTCACCAGATCTGCTGCATAAACAGAATTACGCTTTCCGGTAATTTCATCCTTGTAACGATACTCATAACGTCCATCCGGGCGCTGGTATTCACCTGTTTTTAAATTTCTGCCTTTATTATCTTTTCTTGCCATATCAATCATTCCTTTCACTTCATTTTTCGTTATTCGGAATGATTTTTGTCCTGTCGGTATCAGTCATTTACTGCCTGATATCTGCTCACAGATTAACATAATATTTTAAGATTTCCAAGGGTAAATTCCTGCAAAATGCTAATTTTTTATTTGCTGTTTTACAGGAATATTTTGCCCCTTTATTCTCCATTCCGAAGGAAAGTTGTTGTATTTTATCTTTTTATCTTTCATTACACTGCCATTGCATCAAGATATTTTTTTTATCTTATAAATAAAAAGAAGCGAAAACCTATCAACCATGATGGTCTTCGCTTCTTTCAATTCATATCATAAAAACATTACTGCTCAAATCTGCCTTTCATCTTCACTTCCTGCTCCCACACAGCCACCTGGCCACGGGCAAACAGGCTGTTGATGTCGAGATTTTCATCCAGTACCAGAAGATCTGCGTCTGCGCCCTCTGCTACACAGCCCTTGACTCCTTCCTGACCAAGGAGCACTGCCGGAGTGCTGGTCAGAAGCTGTAAGGCAGCCTCCAGCGGCATACCCTCTCTTACCAGGATCTGAATGGTGCGGTGCAGATACTTCGGAGATGCGTATGTCAGGCCGATGCACTCGCCCTCCTCGTTGAAGCGTGGCTGGCTTCCGAATGCGTCACTGGATATGGTGACATGATCCAGTTTCACGCCTTCGCGGTGTAAGAGCTCGTAAAGCTTCATGGCATCAGATTCTACTTCTACATCATCGGCACCGGCGGTGCAGTCAATGTAACCGCCGCGGCGTACCAGATCCGCACCGGCATCAATCAGGCCCGGATTACGTAAAATATGGGTCGGTAGCAGGTTCTTGGCCGGAACATCGGAATGATCCAGAACATAGAATACCGGATCCAGTCTTCCCTCTCCGTCACCCATATGCATAGTCACCAGCCCCGGTGTGTTGCTGAGCAGACCGGCTCTGCGGGCTGCGGTAGCCAGGGCGATCAGCTCTTCCCCGCCCGGATTGGAGCTTCTGTGGTCAGATACAGCTACCTTCACACCGATCATAGGCGGAACCAGGATGATATCGCGCTCTACGCTTCCGGTCAGGGTGGTCGGCGGGTAACCGTAGGAGCTGGTCAGTGTATACACAGTCATGCCTTCCTCGGTCAGGGCACGGGCCTTTGCTACCAGATTCTCTACACTGCGGGTTACGCCATCTGTACCCAGAAGGCCAACCACGGTGGTAATACCGTTTTTTAAAAATTCGCTGAGCTGAGACTCCGGTACACGGGATGCCGGTCCCTGCTCTCCACCGCCTCCGGTGATATGCACATGCATGTCAATGTAAGCCGGAACAACGATTTTTCCCTCCAGGTCATAAGTCTCCACTCCCGGGAGTCCCTCATAGCCTTCGATAGAATCCTGCATCAGAAGGATTTTCTCTCCCTCAATGAGGATATCTTTTTTTCCCAATTTCTCTGGTGCGTAAACATTCGCGTTTTTCAGTAACTTGATCATAATGTCTATTCTCCTGCCTTTTCTTTATTCTTCAAAAATTCCACCGGAATCAGGAATCCCGGTGGAACAAGACTTTCGTATTTAGTTCTCCTTTTTCTTCTCATCAGCAAGCTTTGCGATACCGAATCCGGTAAAGCCCCAGATGATTGCAAAGATCCAGCCAGTGTAGCACAGGATTGCCCACGGAAGGTAATCCAGGGTCTCTACACCAAGGGTAGATGCCATATAGGCACCTGCTGCGGACCACGGAATCAGCGGCACCACTACAGTACCGGCATCCTCAAGGGTTCTGGACAGGTTCTTTGCCGCAAGTCCGCGCTCTTTATAAGCGTCACGGAACATCTCTCCAGGAATCAGAATGGAAAGATAAGAGTTACCGGTAGTCAGTGCCATGGTAATGCAGGCTGCCACCGTTGCGGTAATCAGTGCGCCGGTACTCTTTGCCACGCTTAAAATCTTCTGAAGTACAACATCCAGACAGCCGGCCCGGCTCATGATGCCTGCAAAACAGAATGCACAGAATACCAGAAGTGTGGTACTCATAATGCCGTTCATACCACCACGGTTTAACAGCTTGGTAACCGCCTCGGAACAAGTCTCGGTGTCGAAGCCTGCGCGATGGATCATAGATACACTAAAGCCGTTTACCGTTGCCTTTAACACATCACCCATTGCTACATGCTGAATGAAAACACCCTCTATGCCAGCTACAAAGGTGGAAAGAAGCATAACCGGAATGGTTGGCTTCTGAAACAGGGAACCTCCCAGCACGATTAGCACCGGAATGATGAGCAGTAGGTTCCAGCTGTACATGGAAGAAAGCTGGCTCAATAAGGTAGTAACAGTATCAGAGGTGATATCTGCACTTACATCTGCGTTCATACCAACAATGGCATATACCACCAGAGAAACGATGGTTGCCGGAACGGTGGTGTAAAACATATGTCCGATATGCTCATACAGTGTGCTGCCTGCCGCGATCGGAGCCAGGTTCGTGGTATCAGACAGCGGAGACATCTTATCACCGAAGTAGGAACCTGCGATACATGCACCTGCGGTAGCCGGAAGAGACACACCCAGAGCACTTGCAATTCCCATCAGGGCAACACCCATGGTTGCGACAGAACCCCAGGAAGTACCGGTAACAACCGATACAACAGCCTCGATCAGAAATGCTGTAACCAGCATGAATTTCGGGTTTACAATCTGAACACCATAGTAAATCATCATCGGAATGGTACCAGCTGCCATCCAGGTACCAACCATAGCGCCAACGCATACCAGAATCAGAATTGCCGGCATACCTTTTGCAATCTTGGTACAGATCTCATCCATCATCTCATCCCAGGTAACACCCACACGGAACGCGATAAATGCCGCGATTGCTGCTACCATGATCAGGAGCGGCTCCGTGCTGTAGCCGAACACGCCCTTTCCAATGGTAAGGATCAGAAGCATTGCGATGATCGGTGTGATCGATTCCGCAAAGGTGGGCAGACGTTTGGCCCGTTTTTTCTTTTCTTTCATTTGTAATTCCTCCTTTTAGCCTCATTCGCGACAGTTTCACATTTTATCACGGCAGAAGCTTAAAATCCGGACTTATTATATCAGAAAAGGAGAAGGACCACAACTAAAAGTTTGTACTTTTTTAATTTTCTTTCTCTCGTTCTTCCAGAAGCTGACCGATTTTTGACACAAACAGATCAAACTCCACATCATTCTTACCACTGTTGATGACCACATCTGCCTTGGAACGGGTCGGTTCTACATCTTTTTTACTCCATTCTCTGAATCACCGCACCCAGCCATCGGCACAGGGTGTCACCCGCCTGATTAGCAATTTCCAGCACGCGGGCGTGGCTATGCTTGACCGTCTGGATGCCGGTGGCCATGTTGGTGATGCAGCTGACGGCCAGTACCTTCATGCCCATGTAGTTGCAGACCATGGTTTCCGGCACGGTGCTCATGCCCACAGCATCGGCCCCCATGCCTGCAAAGGCGCGGATTTCAGCCGCCGTTTCGTAGCAGGGGCCCATAAAGCCCATGTAAACGCCCTCCTTGTAGGCAATGCCCAGTTCATCGGCAGTCTGCTTTGCAAGGTTCCGCAGTTCCAAACTGTAAGGCTCGGTCATATCCGGGAAGCGGGGGCCGAAGCGCTCGTCATTGGGTCCGATGAGCGGGTTCGTGCCCATCATGTTGATGAAGTCGGTGATGAGCATCAGGGTGCCCGGTGCGAACTCCCGGTTGATGCCGCCGCAGGCATTGGTCAGCACCACCTTTTCTACGCCCAGCAGCTTGAACACATAGAAGGGGTAGCAGACTTCCTTCATGGAGTAGCCCTCATAGAAATGGAAGCGGCCTTCCATGGCGTAGACTTCCGTGTCCCCCAGCCTGCCCGCCAGCAGCGCACCCTTGTGCCCCGCCACGGTGGACACCGGGAAGTTGGGGATTTCCTGATAGGACAGTTCTTCCGTGTCGGTAAAGTCTGCCGTCAGATTGCCAAGGCCGGAGCCCAGCACCACCGCGATTTTCGGGCGTTTGGTCATATGCGCCTTGATATATTCTGCACTTTCCAGTGCTTTTTCGTAAAGATGTTCCATTCTATGCTCTCCTTTTTGCCACAATAAATCCGATACACTCTCTGGGTTCAGTATATCGGATTTTTCAGGGCGATGCAAGGCACTTTCCTTCGGTTCCTATTAAAAGATCAAAGAGCAGATACTCCACATCACGAGTGTGTTGTATCTGCTCCTTGTTTCTCCAAATGCCTTATCTCTGGCCGATGTTCCACCGAAACAGCTCGTATCCTTCCCGGATATCCTCCGGCAGACGTTTCAAAGTCTCGTCCCGCAGTTCCTGCGGCATCCCGTAAAAGGCTTCGGCAATACCGCCGGTGATGCAGGCAAGAGTGTCGCTGTCGCCGCCGAGGGAGACCGCATTGCGAAGTGCATCCTCAAAACTGACGCTTTCCAGAAATGCAATGATGGCTTCCGGCACAGTTTCCTGACAGGTCTCCACATGATAATAGGTCGGCCGAATTTCATCGCAGGTGCGGTTCAGGTCATAGCCGAAGGTCTGCTCCACATATTGTTTGATTTCCGGCTTGCTGTGGCCGGTACGGGCCAGAAAAATTGCTGCCGCCGTGGCCTGCGCGCCTTTGATGCCCTCCGGGTGGTTGTGGGTGACTTCGGCGGTCACTTTTGCCATTTCCAATGTTTTGTCCAGCGTATCGAACAGCCAGCCCGCTGCTGACGCCCGCATAGCCGAGCCGTTGCCGAAACTACCATAGGGCTTCGGATTTTCTGCGTGCAGCCACCGGCGGAACATCCCGCCGTAACCGGCATGAGGGTATGTTTCTCCCCAAATGCGCATCTCGCTCTTTGTTTCTTCAAATGTTCTCTCCGGGATGCCCTTACCTGCAATCAATCCCCGTGCCACCGCAACGGTCATGACCGTATCATCGGTGAAGTGCGATTTCTCGCTCAGCAGCGGAAAATCCTTGTGCTTGTAATTGTTGTGGTCAAATTCATAGGGACTGCCCACGATGTCACCCAAAATTGCTCCTAACATGGCTGTTTTCCCCCCTTACCCGTGATGCCGTTTCTGAAAATCAGCTTCGATTTGTTCTTTCCACTCTGCGCCGATGGACGCGCAGCAGGGTGCTTCCCGCATCCGGGAGACTGTCTCGCTGACAACGTGGTAGTTGACCGCCACGCCCTGTGCGTCATTCTCGAACCGCACAGCCCGGTCGGACGAGATGCCGAAGCGGGCAGCTTCCTTCACGGCGTCCATGTTGGCACCGAGGAACAGGAACTCCCAGCCGTATTGCTCTTTTTCCCGCTCGATCATCCGGCGGATCTTCTCGTAGCTGAAGCGCTTGCTGGCGTTTTCCAGTCCGTCGGTAGTGATGACAAAGATGACCTTTTCGGCACGCTCGTACTCCGGCAGATGGCGCTGGATGTTCACTATTTTTTCCACCCCGTAACCGATGGCATCCAGCAGCGCCGTGCAGCCCCGGACGTAGTAGTCCTTTTCGGTCAGCGGCGCAACGGCGTGCAGCGGGAAGCGGTCGTGCAGCAGCTGCACCTCGTGGTCGAACAGGATGGTGGTCACGTTGGCTTCACCCTCCTGCTCCTTCTGCCGGGTCAGCATGGCGTTGAACCCGCCGATGGTGTCCGGTTCCAGTCCGCCCATGGAGCCGCTGCGGTCAAGGATAAAAACAAGCTCTGTGAGATTCTTCTTCATAACAAATGCCCTCCGTTTTTGTGGTGTTCCGTCTTTCTGACAAGAGGATACCACAAACCGGAGGGCAAAAGGTCAACGGGCAGGCGACAAATTACGCACCCAGCTGTTCCTGATCGTATTCAAACAGCAGTGTATTGACCTGATTGATATTATAGATTTTGTGTTCCAGACAGTACCGCACGATCCAGTCCCGCTTGGAGCCATCCGAAAAGGCATAGCCCGCACTCTTGAGCAGGTCGATGGTTTCATCTTCGGACAGGTGCAGCCCCACCGCAAAGGCCAGCACCGTTTTCTTTTTGGGGTTGTAGTCGCGATTGCACTGAATTTTGGAGAAATGCTGCCGGGAGATGTTGGACTGCTTGTACACGGTGGAGTCTTTCAGCCCCCGCTCGTCAATGAGCCGCAGCAGCCGGGTGGTGAAGCTCTCGCCAAGGTTGTCCATCAGGCTTTCCAGACTGCGGGCTGTCCTGGGTGCCGCGGCGGGTGCCGGAACTGCACCTAGCATCGGCAGGGCAGCATCTTCTTCCAGAAGCCTCCGCCTCTCTGACAATTCCCTGCGCCGACGGCCAAATCCGTAGCTTTCATCGTTCTGGGCTACATAGTGGTCGTCAATGTACTCCTCCACCGAGGCGAACAGCTTCCGGCTCACGGCCAGCGAGTCCCGGTCGTAAAGCACCAAATACACGGTCAGGTCGTGCTCCATGACGTACTGTGTGATGGTGTCCACCGCAATGCGGAAGGCCTGTTCTTTGGGGTAGCCATAGTTTCCGCTGGACAGCAGCGGAAAGGCCACGCTCTCGCAGTGGTACTCTGCGGCTAATTCCAATGCGGAGTGGTAGGCACCGGCTAATTGTTCTGCTTCGCCGAACCCGCCGCCGTGCCACGCCGGGCAGACTGCATGGAAAATATATTTTGCGGGCAGACCGAATGCCGGAGTACACACGGCTCTGCCCAAATCGCAGCGGCCGATGGCTTCACAGGCGGCGGTCAGTTTCTGCTCCCCTGCCGCCTGATAGATGGCACGGCTGGTGCCGCTGCCCTGCAAAAGGTTCCGGTTGGCCGGGTTGACAATGGCATCCGCCGCCACTTTGGTGATGTCGTTGCGGATCATCAGAAACGGCATGGTGGTTCCTCCCTCACATGGTTTTCTTCATCCTATCACATCCGATGGGGCGGCGCAAGGGGTGCTCTTGTTTCCTGTCCGCGCAGCTATTATAATAATAGGTACAGAAAGAGGGTGAGCTTCCTGCACGACATCTGGAATCCATGGCACGGCTGCGTCAAGTGCAGCGAGGGCTGCCAGAACTGCTACATGTATTTTCTCGACCGGATGCGGGATCAGAATGGGGCCGAGATCTACAAAACCAAAAACGGCTTTTCTTATCCACTCCAGAAAGACCGCACCGGACACTACAAAATCCAGAGTGGTGAGCAGATCCGGGTCTGCATGACCTCGGATTTTTTCTTGGAAGAAGCCGACCCGTGGCGGGCTGAGGCGTGGGACATCATGCGCCAGCGCAGCGATGTGGTGTTTTTTCTGCTCACCAAACGGCCGCAGCGGGTACGGGAGTGCCTGCCGCCGGACTGGGGCAGCGGTTGGGACAACATCTTTTTCAACGTCACCTGTGAAAATCAGCGCCGCGCCGATGAGCGCATTTCCATTCTGTTTGACCTACCCTTCAAGCACAAGGGCATTATGTGCGCGCCCTTCATCGGGCCAGTAAGCATCCGGCAGTACCTTTCCGCCGGGCAGATCGAGCAGGTCATCTGCGGCGGCGAAAACTATGATGGTGCCCGCCCCTGCAATTTTGATTGGGTCAAGTCTCTCCGGCAGGAATGCGTGGATGCCAACGTAACATTCTGCTTTATCGAGACTGGCACCGTGTTCATCAAGGACGGCAGGCGCTACCACCTGCCCAGCAAGCAGCTGCAAAGCCGGATGGCCTATAAGTCCGGCATGAATTTTCAGGGAAGGCCCATCCATTTTGACCTCGTGGACGACTGGGGCTACCCTATCCCGCAGGAAGATCTCTATGTGCCGCATTTTCGCACAAACTGCGAGACCTGCGGCAGCAAGTTGATCTGCAACGGCTGCAGTGACTGTGGAAAATGCTTATAAAATAAAGGAGTTCTATGAATCATTTAATAGATTTCTAATTATCTCTTTAGATGTTCTTATATGCCGGTATAGCCCGTTATTCCGGGCTTTTCCGGCACTTTTCATATCGGAAGAACCTCACAAATCTTTTTATTACCCCTCATGTTTTCGCTCTCAAAAGTAGTAAAAGCAGTAGTAAATTCTGCGTACTACTTATGCCGCCTTGGTTTCCTCGGCGCTTTCCGCCGCAGGCTCCGGCTTGGCCTCTGCGGTGGTTTTTGCCTTGGCTTGCAGCCGTTCCATTTCCTCCTGTGCGGAATGGAAAGTAGCGTGGGCGTAATAGTTCAGCGTCATTACAATGTTGGCGTGTCCCATGATGTACTGCAATGCCTTGGGGTTCATGCCCGCGTTTGCCATTCTGGTACAGAATGTATGCCGCATGGTGTGCGGCGTCATTACATCGGGCAGCGGCTCCTTGTGGCACTTGTTGTACTTCTTGGCAAGGCACTTGAACATGGCGTCATAGTTGACGGCGGTTTTGGGCAGGCCGTCCCGGTTCAGGAACAGGAAGTCCTTATAACCATCAACCTCAATGCACCTGCCGTCCCTGCGCTTCTTCAACACGCGCTCAAACGCTTCATAGGCGGCTGCGCTCATAGGCACTTGACGGAATCCGCTTTCTGTTTTTGGCGCTTCGGTATAGTAACCGTCCTCGGTGCTTCTCAAAAGCTGGTGGTCTACATTCACAAAGCGCTTCTCAAAATTCAGGTCGGCTGGCGTCAGGCCGCAGAGTTCGGAAATACGAAGCCCGGTTTCCAGCAGGATCACCACCTCGTCATAATACTTGGCATAGACGGGATCGTTCTGCATGAAGTCCAAAAGCTCGTTTTCCTGTGTAGGGGTAAGCGGCACCTTTGGTACGGTATCATCGTTGATAACCTCATTGATCTGGAAGTCAAAGGGATTCTTGCGGAGGCAGTCGTCCTGTACGGCCATATAAAAGATGGCTTTTAAGGAACGCTTGCTGTTGCAGATGGTGTTGTAGGCAACGCCCTTTTCCTGCATACGCAAGGCCCATTCTTTCGCGTCGGACAGCTTCACGCTGTCAATGCTGGCCGCGCCCAGCTTATCTTCGGACAGAAGTTTCATCAACTGCTGGCGGCTCTTTTGGGTTCCTTTCCGCACATTCCCGCGCTGCCGGGTGTACTTTTCATAAAGCTGGCACACGGTCATTTTCTTGCCGATGGTGTCTATCCCGTCGTCAAGGTCTTTCTGTATCTGCTTGATCTTCTCGCGCAGGGAAAGACAGGGCCGTTTCCCGGCAGGTACTTTGTCGGTAGGTACTAACTTCCATGAGTAAACAAACTGGGTTTCTCCAAAGGTGTCAATGTATTTGTAAGCGTATCTTCCATCTGATCGCTGGCTCTCTCCAGACTTCAAAAGGCGGCCTTTGTTGTCCCGTCTTTTTTCATCTCGTTCTTTTCTTGGCATTTCGTCATGCTCCTTTCCATGACGGAAAGAGCCTTGACACGCTTATAACCTATTATAACACGCGCAAGGTCCTTTTTCACTATATTGTGTCAAGGGAATCAATGATTTTTTCAAACTGCTTCCGTTTGATCTGGATGCGGTTGCCGTTCAGGATCACCCAGCCAGCGGTGGGGTTTTCCTCGGCAAGCCGACGCAGTTTGTTTTCCCCGATCCGAAAATATTT